>Ga0207416_1000774_pt1 | contig 49288 bp, 28 predicted proteins | sample PaiPotPPM11metaG_FD_184107 | JGI IMG/M metagenome (GOLD analysis project Ga0207416, IMG submission 184107) | Iron sulfur acid spring bacterial and archeal communities from Banff, Canada, to study Microbial Dark Matter (Phase II) - Paint Pots PPM... ...
GATCTCGGTGGACACCAAGCGGACGTTTCTGGGGGCCGGAGACCCGGTGATCTCGGTGGACACCAAGAAGAAAGAGTTAATCGGAGCCTTCAAAAATGCAGGCCGGACGTGGCGGCGGAAAGGGAAACCGCAGCAGGTCTCGGTGCACGATTTCCCGCACTTGGGGAAGGGCAAGGCGATTCCCTATGGAGCCTACGATATCGCGCGGGACCAAGCCGTGGTGAATGTGGGGATTACCCACGACACGGCGGAATTCGCGGTGGAGAGTATTCGGCGGTGGTGGCGACTGGACGGCCAGAAGAACTATCGGCAGGCTCAAGGACTGCTGATTTGCGCTGACAGCGGCGGGAGCAATGGGAGCCGGCAACGGGCCTGGAAGACCCATCTGCAAAAACTCTGTGACGAAAATAGGATGCCGATCACCGTGTGCCACTATCCGCCGGGGACGAGTAAGTGGAATAAGATCGAACACCGCTTGTTCTCCTTTATCAGCCTGAACTGGAGAGGCAGACCCCTTGTCAACTACGAAACCATCGTCAACTTAATTGGCGCGACCACCACCCGTAGTGGACTTCGAGTCAAGGCCGTCTTGGACACCCAAGTCTACGAAACGGGGGTCCCGATTTCCAAGGAGGAATTCGATCAGGTGCGGATACAAAGGCATCGCGTTCACCCTGACTGGAACTATACGCTCCTGCCCCACGCAGGTGGGTCATAAAACATAAATTGTACACTTTATTGTTTAGCAGCCACTTAGCTGATTCCAAAACAATTAGCCCCACCTTGCCCCTGGTCGTGACGAACTTGGGCAAGCACAAATCGTGGATTTTGTTCGCCGAATTGTCGAACGTATCAGCCAGCTACAATAATTTCGCACGTTCTCAAAAAAAGTTTTGCAGTTGCTTGCGTTGCTGCCCCAATCATAGAAGACCAGCGAGCAGCATCTCTGCCACCAAGATGGCTGCTCCCACGGCGCCTGTCTCACCCCCCAGCCGCGAAAGGAGCATTTTCAGATTTCTGACTGACCTTTGAAAAGTTCGCCCTCTGAACGAATGAAAAAGTGGTCTCAGGATGAGAGTTTTAGCAACTCGTGGAATTTCTCCTCCAAGCACAATGGCTTCGGGATTGAGGAGATTGACCATGGTTGCCAACCCCGTACCCAGATGCAGGCCCGCTTCCCACAGTACGGTGTGCGTAAACTGGTCCCGCGCCTTGGCCGCGCTCACGATGGCTTCGATGGAAAGCCGCTCCGGATGCTTTTCTACGAGCGGTGCAAGGCTGGAATGGACGCCCTGCTCCAAACCGCTTTTCACCCGGCTGATGATCGCCGATCCTGAAGCATATACTTCCAGGCAGCCACGATTCCCGCATGAGCAGATATCTCCCCGTTCGTCGATTGTCGTGTGCCCAAGTTCGCCCGCAAGGTCATCGGCCCCCAAATACAACTGGCCGTTCACAAATATGGCGGCTCCAATGCCCATTGACACCAAGACGTAAACAAAATTGCTGCGAGCCTTAGCGTCTCCAAATCGCTTCTCGACTAACGCCATGGTCCGCACGCTGTCCTCTATGATAACCGGCAGACTGTACTTCCTGTGGATTATCTGCTTGATGGGAACGTCACTCCATCCGGGAACCTTCGGCCAGAACAGCACTTTGCCGGCGTTACGGTCGATAACACCCGAAACCGCGATTCCGATCCCCTTCACGGAGCGGTCCCGCTGAAGGGCCGACTCAATCTCACGATCAAGCAGCTTCAACACATGATCTTCCCCCTTTGCGATCTCGGTGGGAATTCGTCTGAGGCTCAAAACCTTCCCCAAAAAATCCGTTACTACAATCCGGGTGTTAGCCCTGCCGATACGAATTCCAATCAGATGAGCAAGATGTGGAACCACGCGCAGGAGCACACGGCGCCTTCCGGCCCTAGACGGGGTGTGCCCCCCCTCCTCGATTAGGCCTCGCCTGCGGAGCTCTGCAACGAGCACGCTGACATGGCTTGGCGCCAATTTACCTCTTTCGGCCAAACCGGTTCGCGAAGCATGACCTTGTGAATAGATCGTCTTCAGAACCCAAGAGAGGTCATCCGTTTTCATTTTGTCCTTGGTTGCCGGCTCTGTTCAGGTTCAAAGCCGAGGCCATGCCAAATGGGCTCCGATTGCATACCCGGCTGCTGAAATAGCGCCTCTAATTCTCAGGGGGAGCAACGATACCATAGGTATTATCCCTTTGCCATTCGTTCATTCTGTTGAGGAAGAACCAGCGCCAGAGAGTGCATTCTCTTATCCAGCGGATTTACGGGCCCGAAAGCAACTTCTTGTAGCTGAAAATGTTCGTAGACGCACTACGGATAAACAGCTTCGAGCCCTCAGATAGTAACCCGATTGCTGGTTTCCGAGGTGTCATCCCGGCCAAAACGAACTTGCGAGACCTAAAGCTTACCGCATAGATAAAATGAATGTATAAACTCTAACTCTTTAGAATATTAATTTCTTTACAGAAATAATGCTTGACAACTCCTTCTGGGAAATGTATTTCTTTGCGTGTCGGGAATTTGGTGTAACTGGCTCAACGGCTCACAACAAAACTTCAGGTGTAAATTTGAACCGGGAATATTGCCAAAAGGGCTCATTTCACTGATTGTAGTGAGCTCTGCCTGTGCCTCGAGTGGCATTGTCTTACGATGCGCGAAGGCTCGAACCTGAGTGAGGGATAAAGTTCGGGAACAAGCTATTGAAAAGATTGGGTGTAGCCCGGCTTTTTATAGCAATTTGATCAAGCAGGAAGGGAATTCTACGGTGAGAAAAGAAGGCCGCACATTGGACAGGTTGGCGATTGATGGAGGGTATCCAGTTCGAGTACAGCCCCTGCCTCTCGAATTTCCGGGGGTTCATTACATGGGTGAGGATGAGATTGAGGCCGCGATCCGGATTGTAAGCAGCCGGTCGTTGTTCCGCTTCTACGGCGTCGACTTACAGAAAGAAGTGGAAACCTTTGAGTCTGAATTCGCTCAATTTCTGGGGGTCTCCCATGCCTTATCCGTCAGTAGCGGGACGGGCGCCCTGAATACTGCGCTTTCAGCTCTTGGTGCAGGACCGGGACAGGAAATAATCATTCCAGCCTACCTTTGGGTGTCCGTTGCATCGGCTGTGGTCAGCCATGGGGCCATTCCGGTGCTGGCTGATATTGACGACACCTTCTGTCTCGACCCCAATTCAATCGAAGAAAGGATCACTCCCAGAACAAGCGGGATCATTGTCGTGCATATGAGTGGCGTGCCTGCAGACATCGAGCGGATTCAGCAGGTCGCCCGCCGCCATTCGCTGTTCCTCCTTGAAGATTGCGCCCAATGCTGCGGAGGAAGTGTTGAGGGGCGCAAAGTGGGCACGTTCGGTGACATGGCGGCCTTCAGCTTTCAGATGAATAAGAACATGACCAGTGGTGAAGGCGGCAGTGTGGTTACCAACGATGACCGCCTCTATCGACGGGCTTTTGCCTGCCACGATCTGGGCTATGCGCGGGACCAAGCCGGCCGGTTATCCTTCAGTGATCTTGATTATTGTCTTTGGGGGGAAGGATATCGTCTTGATGAACTGCGCGCTGCTTTGTTACGAGTGCAGTTGAAGAAACTTCCCAAAATTATCGAGAGAATGCGCCACAGCAAGTACCGAATCCGCCACGCCCTGGAACGGTTTCCTCAAGTCCGGTTGCGAAGGATCATCGATCCTTTGGGCGACACTGGCTGCTTCCTGATTACCACTTACCCTAACGCGGAGTTCGCAAAGACCGTGAATCGTGCGCTAAGGGCAGAGGGGATTGTGACCTCTCCGCAAGGCTTAAACAATGTAGTGATGACGGACTGGGGTCTCCACATCTATTACAGCATTGCAAGTTTAGTGAATCAAACGAGCGTCGATGGCCGCGGATTTCCCTGGAAGCTGGCTGAAAATGCGGGCTCGCAGTACAGCTATGAAAAGGGAGCTTGTCCCGTGGCCGACAGCCTTTTTGAGCGCAGTATCATTGTGGCGATACCGTCGTGTTTGACGGAGCACGATGAGGACGACATCATCACCGCATTTGAAAAGGTGCTGCGAGAGATCGTGCCTTCATCGAGAGCCCGGGATAATGGGGAGTGAGAGCTCTGAGCCAAGCTTTTTTATGGGAGACAACCGAACGAGAATCCTATTGCCAAAAAAACCGCGAAGAAACTACCGAAGCTCGAAACAGGCTCTCCTCCACCTTTTATTTTTGCTCTTCGCAGGCTCCTTGATGCCAGCCTATAGCCAGGATCGACCTGTGAATGTTCAAGTGGGATGGCACGGAAAATCGTTGCGGGTGACCGTCCCGGCAATTTCGATTACCTCTTGTTTGTGGATTACCAAGTCTTGACGGATGTGGGGGTGCTGCTTGCTGTACTTGGCGGGGCACGCCCAGCTTCTGCAAAACCCGGCGCCGGCCACCCAGATGACTATTGTATCTTGCGTTTGTGGCGTCGCAGATGACACGTCGAAAGCCTTTAGAGGAGGCTCAAAATGAGAAGCGTAAATCTTCGCGTTGTCACTTCGAAGCGGAATGGCAGCATGCTGCTTTCCTGGAGCTTGTTGTGGTTAGCAGCGCTTGTCTTCACGGGTCCTTCTCGGCTCGCCCGGGCAAGTGTTGGAGGGAGCATCTCCGGCGTGGTCAAGGATCAGAGTGGTGCGGTGGTGCCTGGAGTCACCGTGATTGCGACGAACACCCTTACCGGCATCAAGCAGAAAGCCGTGACGGACGCGCAGGGGTTTTATGCTTTCCCCGCATTATCCGTTGGGCGGTATGAAATTGACGTCCAACAGAGTGGATTCAAGCATTTACGTCAGACCGGCTTGGTGATCAATGTGAATACGGCGCTCCGAGTTGACGCCACTCTGCAAGTGGGGACCTCGACTCAGGAGGTTGAGGTCTCTAGCACGGCTGTCCACGTTGAGACCACCAGCACGCAGATGGGTGAGGTCATTACCGGAACGAGGATGACCACAGTGCCTTTGAATGGGCGCAGCTATACCGACCTGCTGGCGCTTCAGCCGGGCGTGGTTCCGGTGAATTCGGGTGAGTATTCTTCGCCCAGCCCTTCGGGTAACCTGAATCCCGGCAACCTCTCCATCAGCGGCGGGCGGGAAGACTCCAATGGCTTCATGGTGAACGGGGGAAACGTAGAGGAAGGAACCGCTAACGGGACGGCGATAATCCCCGATCTGGATTCTATCGCCGAGTTTCGAATTCTGACCAATAACTTCGACGCGCAATACGGCAACTATAGCGGCGGGTTGGTTAATGTCGCGACCAAATCGGGCACCAATCAATTTCACGGCGATGCGTTCGAATTCCTTCGCAATGACTCGCTCGATTCGCGCAACTTTTATTCTCCGAGCCGTGGCGCCTTCCACCAGAACCAGTTTGGAGGAACCTTCGGAGGTCCCATTCGCCATGACAAGGCATTCTTTTTCATTGACTATCAGGGAACGCGCCAAGTTGTTGGTGTGGACACCGGGCTCATTCCTGTTCCTTCGCTGGCGGATCGGACGGGGAATCTGGCCGATGTGTCTAGCAGTTTGACGGGAAGTGTCGTAGGCTCAGCATTCGCGAGCTCGCTCCAGCAAAAATTGGGATACCCGGTCCTGGCGGGTGAGCCGTTCTATACGAGTGGCTGCACTGCTTCCGCACAGTGCGTTTTCCCCAATGCCGTGATTCCGCAAAGCGTCTGGTCCTCTCCCGCCGCCCCTCTGATGAAATATATTCCCACGCCCAACGTCCCCGGGAATTTCTTTTCTACTTCAGCTTTCAATCAGACCCTTGGAGATGACAAAGGAAGCATCCGAGTGGACGGCAACAGCCGCCTGGGAATGCTATCTGCTTACTACTTTTTGGATAATTCCAACCTCCTCAACCCTTATCCCAACGCCAACGTGCCTGGCTTTGCTGCTTCCTTCATTGGCCGGGCACAGCAGCTCATATTGAGCGACACCAAGACCTTCGGAAGTTCTACGGTCAACGAGCTCCATCTGAACTACGTGCGCTACGCCAACTTCAATAATGACCCTGTAGGCGGGGTTGGCCCGAGCCTGAGTTCACTGGGGTTCGTGACGGGAGCAAACACGCCTGGCATCGTTCCGCTGAATACCAAATTCGAAGGTGTTCCCACCATCTCTTTTAATAATTACACTATGGGCGTGGACCCCTGGGCGAGCCACCAGGATGACATCACCTACCAGATGGCTGACGATCTCGCGAAGGTTTATGGAACCCACAGTCTGAAGTTCGGTGGCGAGTTTCACTACATGCAGATTAATGAAATCCAACAAGAAGGGAACAACGGCGTGTTTGGCTTTAACGGGGCGCAGACGGGACTCGACTTTGCGGACTTTCTTCTCGGCGCCCCGAATTCTTTTCAGCAAGGCGTCCAGGCTCCCATGAACACCCGCACCCGCTACGGGGGACTCTATGGGCAGGACAGTTGGCGTGCCAGGAGCAATCTCACGCTGAACTATGGACTGCGCTGGGAGGTCAGCATGCCTTGGTACGAGCAGCACAATCAAATTGAAACGATGGTACCGGGCGAGCAGTCGGTGGTCTTCCCCGGAGCGCCTAAAGGCTGGCTCGTGCCTGGCGACCCCGGCATTCCGTCCACCACATCCCCAACCCGGTACGATAATTTTGCGCCGCGAGTCGGTTTTGCTTATTCCCCCAGAGGCGATAGTGGGATCGCCGGTCAGCTTTTCGGCGCCGGCAAGACCAGCATTCGCGCGGGATGGGGCATGTTCTACACGGCTTACGGAGATGCCAGCACGTTTAACGCCGTAGGGGATGCCCCTTACGGCCTGTTCTACGTGAATCCCGTGCCGTCGCAGTTTGCTGCCCCCTTCCTTAATCTTGGCAACGGACAAAGCCAGGGCCAACGGTTCCCCGTCCCTATCCCACCTGATAATGTCTCGGCTGCAAATCCTGACCGAAACATTAACTGGGCTCAGTATGAGCCTATCTCCAGTTCGCCTGGGTACTTGCATACGAACCAGGTGCCTACGACCGAGGACTACATGTTCTCGATAGAACGTCAGTTCGGTAATGACACCTTACTGAGCCTCAGTTATGTGGGGACACAAGGACACTGGCTTATGGCCGATTTGGAGGCGAATCCGGGCAACCCGGCGCTGTGTCTGGGCGTGAGCCAGCAGAGCGAAGTAATGCCAGGCACAACTCCTTGCGGGCCTTTCGGCGAAAATGGCGTGTACTATCCGGTGACCGGAGGCGTCATCAACAGTACCCGGGGACCTTTGGGTCCGAACTTCGGGAGCAACGGCTATTTTGCCACCATGGCCAATTCAAACTATAACGCGCTGGAGGTTACGTTCCGCCACACCGCTGGCCGGGCATCGTGGCTGGCGAGCTACACTTATAGCAAGTCGTTGGATAACGCTTCGGGTTGGGGTGCTGGACAGGACGTTATCAACCCCATCAATCACAACCTCACCAAGGGTCTCTCGTCCTTCGATATGACGCATGATTTTGTGGCCAGTTACAGTTATGAAATGCCTTTTGACAAGTTGTTTGGCGCGAATCGGGCGACGCGGGGCTGGATCATTTCTGGTATCACCCGTTTCTCAACCGGGCTGCCCGTTTTTATCAATGATCCTTGCGATTGTTCGCTGCTGGGCGTGTTTGGTACGGGTCCGGGAGGAATTCTCGATGCGCCCAACTTCACTCCGGGCCCACTTAACTTTACTGATCCGCGCAAGGGTAATCCCGGGACCTTGAAGAATCCTTACTTCAACACGTCGCTCTTTAGCGCTCCGGCTATCGGGCAGCTAGGCACGTCAAGCCAGCGCTTCTTCCATGGGCCGGGGATCAATAATTGGGATATGGCACTCCTGAAGAATCTGCGCTTGACCGAATCGAAAACGCTTGAGTTCCGTGCAGAGTTTTTCAATGCCTTCAACCACGCACAATTTCTGAACCCGAATGGCAACTTCCTTTCTTCTGATTTTGGGTTCGTGACCGGGGCGCGCGATCCCCGCATCGGCCAGCTCGCGATCAAGTTTTTATTCTGAAAGGGTGGAGACGCGCCATTGGCGCGGCATTTAGAGCCTCCCGGATGTCAGGATTGTCGCCGGGGGAGGGAAGGCAGCGCACCCACATTACCCCTCAGATTCCAGTGCGCGCTGCCCGTGCTCTCAAATCTGTATCCCGAGTCCTTCCACCCTGGGACTCGGCACTGTGCCGCGAACGATGAGTCGTGAATCAGCCGCAGCGCGAGACATCGTGATCCGCCGGAGGATTTCATCCATGCGCTTCCTTAGATTCCTCATAGTAGCCACGCTGGGCGTTGGACTTACCTTGTCCGCCAGTTTTTGGCTGCATTCCCAATCAAGCGGTGGCATCCCCTTGTATCTGGACCCGAAGCAACCGGTAGAGAGCCGCGTGGAGGATCTGTTGAGCCGGATGACTCTGAAGGAGAAAGTGGGTCAGCTCAACCTGCCCGCCGTCTATGTCGATCAATTGGGGAAAGATATTCCCACCAAGATGGACGCGTGCAGGAGGTTCGCTGCCGGAACGTACACCCACGAGATCGGTCCTGGCTGCGGCTTCTTCGCGCTCGCCAACACGATTTTGCACAAAGGCACGGAGCAACAGGTCGAGTACTTTAATGCCCTTCAGAAAATTGCGTTGACTCAAACCAGGCTGAAAATTCCTCTCCTTGAGGACGAGGAGGGCACACATGGCGGGATGTTTCCGGGGGCAACGGTTTTCCCGGAAGGGCTTGCCATTGGCAGCACGTTTGACCTGCCCCTGGTCGAGTCCATTTACGCGGCGGCAGCGCAGGAGGCAAGGGCTGTGGGAATCCACGTCCTGTCGACACTCGTGCTTGAGCTCGACCGCGACCCAAGGATGGGGCGCAATGAGGAAGCGTACACCGAAGATCCGTATCTCTATTCGCGCATCGCGACGAGCATTGTCCGGGGCGCGCAAGGCTCGAACATCGACGCCCCAGATAAGGTCATCGCTCTGATGACGGACTTTCCAACCCAGAGCGAGCCTGTGAGCGGCCTGGAGCGGGGCGCCATCGAATTATCGGAACGGAGCCTTCGCGAAAACTTTCTGCCTCCGTGGAGTGCAGCGTTCAAGGCAGGGGCCTTGGGCGTGATGGCCGGATATCCCGAGATTGATGACGTGCCGGAACACTCGTCGAGGAAGTGGAACACCAAAATCCTCCGCCAGGAGATGGGTTTCAAAGGAATCGTCATGAGCGAAGGTGGCGGTTTTGGGACGCTAATCTATGAGGACATCGTTCCGGATCAGAAGCAGGCAGGGGCGCTGGCTTTGCGAGCCGGAGTCGATCTGGATATCACTTACGAGCCGGCTTACATGGGGCCGCTCATTGAAAATGTCGAAGAAGGAAAAGTCCCCGTGGCGCTGGTAAATCAAGCGGTGCGGCGGGTTCTGGAACAGAAATTCCGCCTGGGACTTTTTGAGCATCCGTATGCTGATCTTGCCCGTGCCAAGCAGGTGATGCACTCCAAAGAGCATCAACAACTCGCGTTGCAGGCCGCCCGCGAGGGCATCGTTCTTTTGAAGAATGAGAACAGTGTTCTGCCGCTCAAAAAGAATATTAGGTCCATTGCGGTGATCGGCCCTAACGCGGACAGCGCCTCAAACCTGTTTGGAGATTATGCTCCTTCTGTTGTTCTGCAACATGTTGAAACGATCCTCGACGGGATCAAGGTGACCGTTTCGCCCTCGACGCGCATTGTTTATGCCAAAGGATGTGGCATCAACACACGCGATAAGAGCGGGTTTCCGGAAGCAGTGCGGGCAGCCCAACATGCCAGTGTAGCCATCGTGGTGGTGGGTGAACAGGCTAGAAGGAAGAGGGCTCGGAACGGGGAGCCGCCGACGGATGGCGAGGGTTATGACGTTGCCAGCCTTGACCTGACTGGCGTCCAGGAGGACCTGGTCCGGGCCGTTGCCGCAACGGGCACACCAACCGTCCTGGTTCTGATCAACGGCAGGCCGCTTTCCGTCCGATGGGAAGCTGCTCATCTCCCCGCAATTGTGGAAGCCTGGGAGCCGGGTGAGCGCGGAGGCGAGGCCTTGGCGAATGTGCTTTTCGGCGACACCAACCCGAGCGGCCGGTTAGCCATCACCATTCCCCGCAGCGTGGGACAATTGCCGGTCTATTACGACTATATGCCCTCCAAGGCATATTGGATCCATCGCGCTTGGACGCGGCATGAGGGTTATGTGGATATGCCCGGTACCCCGCTTTATCCCTTCGGTTATGGCCTGAGCTACACGCATTATCAATACACCAACCTTCGCATCGACCCACCCCAAATCTACGCTGGAGGAAATGCGAAGGTCAGTGTTGATGTTGAGAATACGGGGAAGCGCGCCGGCGTACAAACCGTCCAGCTTTATGTGCACGAGCGTTATGCTCCTGTATCAACACCCGTCAAACAGCTCCATGGTTTTGAGCGCATCGCTCTTGAGTCCGGCGAAAAGAAAACAGTTACCATGACCCTAACGCCCAACGATCTCATGTTGCTCGATCGCAACGTGCATTGGGTGGTAGTGCCGGGAACTTTCGACATCATGGTTGGAAAGTCATCGGCGGACATCGCGTTAAAAGGAACGCTTGCTGTGAAGGATTCGGGTAGCTTGGCCGGGTATGAATAGGGCGGCATGGCCATTGGACCGGCTGCTCATCACGTTGAATTTGGGATGTGAAATTTAGCGGAGCCAGCCTTGTGACAGTTCATTCATTTAAGATTGAAGCTCCGGACGATACGAGGGGAATTTATGGCGCGTCAACCCGTTTATGACGTGATTGTGGTCGGCTCTGGGGCTGCCGGAGGTATTTCTGCCTATATCCTGGCCACGGCGGGACTGAACGTCCTCTGCCTGGAAGCTGGCCGCATGATTGATCCGGCCGTAGATTTCCATACGCACAAATTTCCTTATGACTGGCCGTACCGTGGTAATGGTACACCGGGGGAGTATGGGAAACTGCCCCAAGGTATGGAATGGAAGATCAAAGAATGGACGGACCATCTTTACACGGTTCCCGCCGAGGACCCTTACGCGCTCGCTCCGGACGCGAAATTCACATGGACACGGCTTAGGGCAGTGGGTGGACGGACGAATTTCTGGGGGCGCGAGACGGAACGTTTCGGGCCGCTCGATTTCAAGCCAAAGAGCCTGCAGGATGGTTCTGGTGAAGACTGGCCGGTAAGCTATGAGGAGGTAGCTCCTTATTACGATAAGGTCGAGAGATTGATTGGCGTCTCGGGAGATGCAAAAGGTGTCTACAACTCCCCCCAAGGAGAACATCTGCTGCCGGCATTCAACGCGCGCTGCGGCGAACTCCTGATTGCCAAAGGCGCAAGAAAGCTTGGCATTCAAGCGATTCCGAAGCCGCTGGCGGTGCTGAGCCGTCCCTACGATGGGCGGCCTCCGTGCCATTACTGCGGCGCCTGCAGCTGGGGCTGCGACGTGCGGGCACGTTACAGTTCGCTCGATGTGGTGATCCCCAAGCTGCTGGAAAGGGGGAATTTCAGTCTGCGTCCGAACGCGGCCGTCAATACCATCCTGATCGATTCCAGCACGGGTAAAGCCCGCGGCGTCAATTACATTGACGCCATTACTAAACAGGAATATGAAGCACGGGGTAAAGTTGTGGTTTTGGCGGCTTCGATGATCGAGTCCATCCGCATTCTCTTGAATTCCAGAAATAGAGATTTTCCGAGTGGGCTTGCTAACTCCAGCGGAACGCTGGGCCGTTACTTGATGGATCACGTCTCATTCAACTCGGTGCCAGGCTTCTTTCCGCAGCTTGCCGGGCGGCCTACCACCAACGATGATGGGCCCGGCGAAGCTTGCATGTACATTCCCCGATACAACTACAGGGAGCGAGGCAAAAAGAAATACCTGCGGGGCTGGCAGTTTAATTTCTATACTGGGTGCGGCATGGGACCCGGCGTTGGCGCTGCCATGCCTGGCTTCGGCTCGACGTATAAACGAAAGATTAAGGAGCTTTACCCAGCAGGCTTCCACATGAGCGGGTATGGCGAGGGATTGCCTTTCGATTGGAATTCCGTCGAAATCGACCCGGGAGGGTTGCGTGACCGGTTGGGAATCCCCCAGGTGCGGTTCCACACCAAGGCGGAATATCCCCAGGCGGTTGCCATGCTGGAAGATATGTATGGGCAGATTGAAGAGATCCTCAAGGCTGCGGGTGCGGAGATCATGCCATATAAAAAAGTTGCGCCTTATCCCCTGGGCACCGTCACCCATGAAGCGGGTGGTGCGCGTATGGGCAACGACCCGCACACCTCGGTGGTTGACAAATGGAACCGCTGCCATGACATCCAAAACGTCCTGGTCGTGGACGGGGCATGTTTTGCCTCACATCCTGAGAAGCCCGTCACTCACACTATCATGGCGCTTGCTTGTCGTGCGTCGGACCATTTGACTGAGGAAATTCGCCTCGGCAAAGTCTAGAGATTTACAGCAGGATGGGCATCACCCGATGGAAAAAGCCAAGGACGAAAGATCATTCCGTTTTCACCTGAGCTTTGCTGCTTCCTGGTTCATTTTAATTGCGCTGGTGACACCCGTTGCAGGAGCCGGCCCGGTGATGGAGGCGGGCGTGGCAAGGGCCGACATTACGCCCCCTCAAGGAGTACAGATGTGGGGGTACTTTGACCGGCTGTCGCCTGCCCAGGGCACAATCGACCCACTCTACGCGAGGGTTTTGGTACTCGAAGTGGACGATCAGCGGATGGCCCTGGTGGATCTTGATCTCGGGCGGACGTTTGGGCCCAAGTCGCTGCAACAATTGCGGGAAGCGGTGAGGCAATCGAGCGGGATCAATTCGCTTCTGGTGTCCGCCATTCATACGCACGCCGGCCCAGTGGTAATGGATAAGTACTCCGCTGGAACGCCAACTTGGGAGAAGACGGCGCTGTCCAGAATCGAGCTAGCTATTCAACAAGCTTCCAGGCAAGCGGTACCAGTCCGTTTGGGAACTGGCTATGGCGTCGCATACATTGGCTATAACCGCCGGCGAGTGAACCCGGATGGGACGGTCACGATGTTATGGAACAATACGGCTCGGGTTCCGACGGCGCCCGTCGACCCGGTCGTGACGGTTCTGCGGGTGGACCGGATGGATGGGACGCCGCTGGCGGTCCTGGTGAACTATGCTTGCCACCCCGTAACGTTTGGACCGGATGACCTCGATTACTCGGCGGACTTTCCGGGTGTGATGTGCAACCTCGTGGAGAAGGCCCTTGCTGGGCATCCGCTCTGTTTTTTCTTGCAGGGGGCGCCTGGAGATATCAATGTTTACGATGCAGGAACGCCGGTCAAGGATGGCGCGGTAGCAAGGCGGGATTGGGCAGGAGATCGCTTGGGGCAGGAGGTGGTGCGGGTAGCTAAGAGAATTCGTACCGCAGAAGATCCAGACCCGAGCTTGCAGTTTGCGGAGGATGACCTGCCGTTTCGCCTGCGCTGGGATGCGGATAAATTCAGGGAGGAAACTTTGCGGGAAATTGGGCCGAAATCTTTTCAGATCTATAGCCCGCCTATCCGGACCAGGATGGAGTTGCCGGTGACCACGGCCTTGATCAACAAGCGGATTGCGATAATGGGAATGCCGGGCGAGCCGTTTGTGCAATTCCAGATGAGCTGGCGGGCGCTGTGTCCAACCGAGGAGTGCTTGTTCCTGGGTTATACGAATGGTTATTTCGGCTACTTTCCGACCATTCAGGCAGCGACGGAAGGAGGATATGGAGCTGCCAACGCCACGACGTGGGTCCAGGTAGGGGCGGGTGAGAGAATGGTGGATCACGCGCTGATTAAGGTTTATCAGATGTTGGGCCGACTCCAGGACGCGCCACGAACAGGCTGGAAATGATTCGAACACAGCCGTGGGTTAGCGAGAGAGCTGACGTGGGATGGACGACCCAGGAAAATCCTCTAGTGAGTGGTCATGTCCCTTTGCGGCACCCACAAAGCATGAAAATGCGTACCAGATACGGTTATGATTGACTCAGCCTGCGCAGGACGAAGGCTGGAATTTCTTGGAGCGGCAAGCCCGCTAGTGAGTCTGGCCTGGACATCGCCCCGAACCCCAAATTGTCGCCTCGTTTTCACGAGAGCACGCAGGGCAAACGGTTTCATGCTTCGATGTCCCCCGGCGCGGGGAGAAAGGAACCGATCATGGAGAGCATTATTAGTTGTTGCGCCGGTCTGGATGTGCACAAGGAGTCGGTCGAGGCCTGTGTGCGACGGATGGAGGCGGATGGCCGCTTGCATCAGGAAACGCGTCACTGGGGAACGATGACCCGGGACCTTCTGGCGATGGCCGACTGGATGGGCGCGCAAGGCGTGACTCATGGGGCGATGGAATCGACCGGCGTGTACTGGAAACCGATCTACAACATTCTGGAGAGCCGCTTCACCGTGTTGCTGGTCAATGCGCGCCATCTGAAGCAGGTCCCGGGACGCAAAAGCGACATCCGGGACTGCCAGTGGATCGTGCAACTGCTGCAACACGGGCTGCTGAAGGGCAGCTTTATTCCGCCGCGCTTGCAGCGTGAGTTGCGCGACCTGACCCGGCACCGGACCCAACGGGTCGAAGAAAAGACGCGCACGGTGAATCGTATTCAGAAGGTCCTGGAAGATGCCAACGTCAAGCTGGCGTCGGTGGCCACGGACATTCTGGGTGTCTCGGGCCGGGCCAGGCTCGAACGTTTGATCGCGGGTGAACAAGATCCCGTGAAACTGGCCGACTTCGCCCCGCGGCAGTTGCGGGGCAAGATCCCGGAGTTGGAGAAGGCGCTGGAAGGGCATGTGACCGAGCACCATCGGTTCATGCTGCGGCTGCTGTGGAAAGAACTGGCCCAGCCGGAGGGTTTGATCGCCGAACTGGAGGTCAAGATCGAGGAAGTGACGCGCCCTTTCGCGGCTGAGATCCAGCGCCTGGATGCAGTGCCCGGCGTGGATCGCCGCGTGGCTGAGGTGGTGCTGGCCGAAGTGGGAGCAGAGATGAAGCCCTTTCCGACGCATCAGCACTTGGCCTCTTGGGCGGGGATGCGTCCGGGCAATGAGCAAAGCGCCGGGAAGCGCCAGCGGCGACGCATCACGCCGGGCAATCGCTGGTTGAAACGGACCTTGGTGCAGGCAGCCTGGGGCGCCAGTCACACCAAGAACGCGTACTTGGCATCGCAATACCGCCGCTTGGTGGGCCGACGGGGCAGGAAACGGGCTCTGGTGGCGGTGGGTCATTCGATGCTGGTGATCTTCTACCATATGTTCCAAGAGGGTACGACTTACACGGAGCTCGGTGGCGTCTTCTTTGATCGTCTCGAACCGCAGCGCCTGACCTGTTGTTACGTTAAGCGCCTCGAAAGTCTCGGCCACAAGGTCACGCTGGAACCCAGCGTCGCTGCCTGACCGAAATTTTCAGGGCAGAAATGAGGGTTACAAAAACGGAGCATCTGCCAGCCGCGTCCCGCTACAGGCTATCGGTAGAGGCCGGCGGTAATGATTCCATAGTGGAGTTCGCACATCGACGTCCTGATATGTTCTTTTACTACGCCAACGAAGACCCAACTCTCCCTCAAGCCCGTCAGGTCTTCGGGAAGTACCTGAATGGTGGGGCGCGAGGAATCGGTGAACAGAAATTCCCGATTGATTTTGACTCGAAGGCCATGCAGATGGTGGCGGAGGTGGCTCAGGAATTTAGGGCGCCGGTGATGATGCGCTTCGAAGACCATGGTCGAAGTAAGCTGCTGCTCAACATGTACCTGGAGCGTTTCCACGAACCTCTGCTGCGCTATCCCGGGGCAGTTTTTTTCGGTCACAGGCAGACCTGGTGGGCCAATCTGGATGGGAATTACCGGCCGGGCGTGATATACACGAAAGGCCCGGTGGCTCCCGCGAGTCTCGCGGTTCGGCTGCTTTCGGCAGGCTTAGGGTTGAACGCCTTGCTGCGCGGTGAGGGATACGCCCAGCAGTTTTTGGCACAATATCAGCACAAGCTGACTTTCGGAAGCAACTGCTCGGACTATTTAGGGCGAGGCCCGAAGTGCACGGGGTGAAAGCTCATTCAAACTATCCGGCGGCTATCCCGCAACCCTGCCGTCGCCCATAAGATCCTTATGCAAACAGCGCCCGTCTTTTGAAGACCGCGGCCTAAACGATACGCGAACATTAGCGGGAAATTGAGAATTTGTGACGCGAGGCCGGCCAGTCTTACAGCCTCAAGTCCTGTCAAAGTCGGACGATCTGGAAGGGAAGTTTTGCCATGGATAATGAAAAGCGTCTTGATCACAACAGTCAGGAGCAGGCGTCAATATTGAATCGGCGGACGTTCCTGGCCGCTGCCACCGGCGCCGCTTCGGCAGGCTTATTCGCAAGGCAGCTAAAAGGTGCGGCCGAAGGATCTCCCAACGCTCCGCGGCTGGGCGGACGCGCGGGAACAGGTGAAGAGCGGCTGGCTTTGGAGGGCGGGAAGCCGGTACGCGCCACAAAGCTCAAAGCTAATTTTCCAGGTCCACTCTACTATGATGAGCAAGAACGTCACGAACTGATACAGGTCTTAGAGCGCCGAGCCCCATTTCGCTGGTACGGCATTGGCCCCAAGGGCAAAGCGCCCCGCAAGTGCGACGAGTTTGAAAAGGAGTTCGCTGAACACCAGCATACTCGCTATTGCGTCGCCGTGACCTCAGGAACCATGGCCCTATATACAGCCATGGCGGCGTTGGGAGTGGGGCCGGGTGATGAAGTGATCTTGCCCGCCTGGACGTGGTATTCGTGCTACAACGCCATCGTGGCCGCAGGCGGGACTCCTGTTTTTGCGGAGATTGACGAGTCCTTTGATATGGACCCCGCCGAGATCGAAAAGCACATTACCCCTCGGACGAAGGTGATTATGGCAGTCCATATTGCTGGTGAACCCGCCGCTATGGATCCCGTTCTGTCGATCGCTCACCAGCACCGCGTGAAAGTTTTGGAGGATTGTGCGCAAACTTTAGGTGCTACGTACAAGGGGCAACCCGTGGGATCGATGGGTGATTGTGCCATCTACAGCTTCCAGGAATGTAAAACCATTAGTGCGGGCGAAGGCGGCGCCGTGGTGATGAATGACCCTTACATTTTCGAGCGCGCCTCCCGCTACCATGATTTGGGAACACTGAGGGGCCCACACGCCCAGTGGTTGGGTCGGCCGCTGCGCCTTCAGCAGTTCTGCGGGGGCCAGTTCCGGATGAGCGAATTTACCGGTGCCGTGATGCGTGCTCAACTGCGGAAGTTAGACCGGATTGTAGCGGACTTTCGTAAGCGATCCGACCGTGTAGTCCAAGGAATACACGACCTTCCTGGCATCAAGTTTCGTAAGGTCAACGACACCGCAGGTCGTCTGCCTTCTTTTGTTTACCTTCGTACGAGTGGAAAGGCGGAGCGCGATTGGTTCATCAAAGGGCTTAACGCCGAAAATATTGCGGCCGGGAAGATGGAAGGCTCGGTGATTCTTCCGGTTGTGCCTTACATCGCCAACAAGGAGACGGTCGAGCCCGGCTGGCCTTCGTTCGCTGCTCCATGGGCGCGATCGCTGCCCTATGGCCGCGCCTGCTGTGAGCGCACTTTAGATATCTATGAACGATATGCGGGGATCATGATGGACCCCACGTTTTCGGACCAGGACGTTGCTGACATTGTCGCCGCGGTTCGGAAAGTATACCAGGCGGCTTCAAAGCGTACATAACGGGTTAAACCTGCTTGGATGTTCTCCAGGGCGAAGGACAGGATAGAAGGGTATCAGCACCGCCTTGAACCTATAATTCAGAGATTACCATAACGGCTCTGGCTCCCCCCACGAAAGGAAGCTTGCATTATGATTGCGCAGTTGATCTCCAGAAGGAGTAGCCTAAAATATTTTGGCTTGTTGATGGGCACGGAAGCGGGCAGGGAATTGTTATCGGAATTGCTTCCTGATGGAGGCACGCTTATCTCAGGGCCAACCGCCCACCAGAATCAGAATGCGGATAGACACCATTTTTCCGCATCTCTTCATTCCGGTGTTGCCAATCAGCTTCGATTCTTCAAACCGGAAGAGTTTGAAACTGTCGAGATCCTTACGGAAATGATCATCCCGACGGATGAAAAGCCGGGGGCTCGAGAGGCAAGGGTGGCAAGCTATATTGATTTCATCACGTTTGCTTCCGCCGAATTCCGGCCTGAATTGCAACGGGAATGGATCGAAGGCCTTAGCTTACTCGACAACCTTAGCCGTAGCAGGCATGGACAGGCTTTTCGCGAGATTTCACCTCCCCAGCGACAGCGGTTGTTGGAAGAAATGGGCCTCCCGGAGCGCGATTCGAAGGCGACTCATCCTGGGTTTGGCTTTTACCGGCTGTTGAAGGAGATGACGGTGGAAGGTTTCTATACTTCGCAAGTCGGATTGATGGAAGCCTTGGAATATAAGGGCCTTACATATTTGAATGCGTTTCCTGGCTGCAATCATACAGAGCATCACTGACGACTGGTGAAGCCGGAGCCTTTTATTCAGCACCCCAGAACCTAGAAATCTGAAGCGCATGGCCTGATTAAATTTTTAACCAGAGTGATTTGTAGCGCGCTGCGACATGCTCCCGGAGGGGTGAACAAATAAAGCGGGAGAACTTGAACAACTCAGGCTGCAAAATTTCTTGTTGGTTCATTGCATGGCTTCGATCCCGGAATCTTGCGTCTTCGGAACGAAATGAGAAGCCGCGACATGAAAATCCGTGAAATTCGAGCTGCAGGTCTTCAGGGAAGGACTCCAAAGGGTGGCTGGAGCCACGAGCTCAGCCCTGGCGATTGTGTTCATACTTTGATAGCGGTGCTGACTAACGAAGGGCTCGTAGGGTGGGGCAGCGCGTCCACAAGTGATCAGCTCGTGCGCGGGGCGCTCGCCGTGTTACGCCCGCTCTATGAGGGTGAAACCGCGCTGGAACCTGAGCGCGTAAGTGAAAAACTCGATCAGAACACGTTCTGGCTGGGACGTGGCGGCTCCATAACTCATACGATCAGCGGTATTGACATTGCTCTTTGGGACCTGTTTGGGCAAGCAACCAGCCAACCCGTGGGGCGATTGCTGGGAGGCCGCTATCGCGACCGCGTGCGGCCCTATGCTTCGCTATTAATGTCCGAGCCGGAACTGATGGCTGATGCGCTTCTCGCTGTCAGAGAACAAGGGTTCAAGGCGTTTAAGATAGGCTGGGGGCCATTTGGCCGTCGCGATGTATTGACCGATGAGGCCATCGTACGGAGGGCGCGCGAGGCTATCGGACCGGACTGCTTGCTGATGGTGGATGCGGGTGCAAGTGATGCTTTCTGGCCGCGAGATTACAAATGGGCACTGCGCACAGCGCGCATGCTGGCCGAGCACGATGTGACCTGGTTCGAGGAGCCTCTGCCCCCGGATGCGTCGGCGGATTATGTAGCCCTGCGTCGCTCTGCGCCGATGCCGATTGCGGGAGGCGAAACACTGACCCGCCGCCAATGTTTCCAATCCTGGTTGCAGGCCGGCGCTTTCGACATTGTGCAGCCTGATGTGACAAAGGTGGGTGGAATCAGTGAACAACGCCGCATTGGCTGGATGGCGAGCGAGAATAATGTGCGCATGGTCCCTCACGGTTGGAATACCGCAGTGGGACTCGCTGCTGACCTTCAAGTTGCCTCGGCCTTTCCCCATACAGATCTTGTGGAGTATCTGACCGGGTCTCCATTTATTGACGAAATCCTACTGGACGGATGGCGGCTGGATGCCGAGGGAATGCTGTCTATCCCTAATGGTCCTGGACTCGGAGTTCGGATCAATCTTGAAGCGCTCGAATTGCTCTCGGGATTGAAGCACTTTCTCGATTGAATAGTGACCTTTAGCAGCTGCGTTGGATGGGCTAAGACGAGGGGATTCTTGATTACGCTCTCCTCCGCATTCGCCGCAGTCAATAGGATTGAATCAATCCGCGCCGTGGAGATCCGGTCGCGTTTCGTCAACCAAGGAACGTACCACCGGGCGACCGGTTTCAACCAGGAGTAATCGAGCCAGGCGGCGGCGTGGTAAGCCTTCCGGGATCGGAGACGGTGAGTGTGGAGGCTCTCTCTATGCAGTTGAAACGTGGCTTACGCTGGATGCGATTCCTCGGCTGGTTGGTTCTTGTTTGTTGCAGCGCTTCGCTTCTGTCAGCGCAGGAGACTTCCCGCACCCTGCCTGAGCATGTGCCTGCGAAGCGCTCATCGCAGATCACCGATGGCTTCGGCATCAACTCGGATCTGCCGCGGAATCCCTACTTGCCCTGGAACCGCTGGTGGTGGACGCGGATGTTTGACGCGGGCGTGAAGTGGATCCGTATTGGGCAGTATGAGAACAGCTCCGACCTGACCAGTTGGGACTGGGTGGAACGGAAGCGGGGACAATACGGCGTGCGGCCGGAGCTGGAGGATTACGTCAACTCCCTGGTGGATAATGGTGTCCACATCCAGGTGCAATTGATGTATGGGAACCCGATGTATACGTCTCCTTCGGGGCGGCTGCCCGATTCCATCATTTCCGAGCCGGGTTCGTTCCACAACGACGACCGGAGCCTTTACTCGGTTTTTTGGCCGCCGCGAACGCCCACGCAAATTGAGGCGTTCTCCAGCTACGTGCGCTGGATGGTGCACCACTTCCAGGGACGCATCCACTATTGGGCATTGTGGAATGAGCAGGACATTGGCTACTGGAACCCATGGGGGAATCCGGAACAATACGGCCACCTGCTTAGAGCATTTGTAACCACCGTCCACGGGGCTGACCCTCAGGCGAAGGTCATTTTTGGCGGCTTGGCGGACCCCCGGCGTGACTTCGCCGAGCGCGCGCTCGATGCTTGCGCTTGCGCCGCAGGAATTGACGTGTTTGCATACCACACCTACCCGGGCTACGGCCAGAATATGAACCCGGAATCGATGGACTACGGTGCCTACGGCCCGGAATCGCCGGCGAAACTGCGCAAGTTGGTCCGGCGCTATCCCGGCATCCGCCCGGACATCCAATTTTGGGACGATGAGTTCAATTCCATCCCTTCGTGGGTAGGCTCGGATGAATCCGTGCAAGCCAAATACATTCCCCGGGGTTTGGTCTATAACTGGGCAGCCGGGGTCAAGACCTTTGTCTGGCTGCTCACTTCCGGTACGGACGGAAATGAGTACGACGATTTCGGGATGATTCACGGCTTACGCAACTTGCCCAATGACTTCACGCCGCGCCCGGTGTTTTATGCGCTCGAAAATACCAATGCCTTGTTTTCAGACACCCACTTCGATCCCTCCATTCAGATTCTGGGCGCGGGCATTCCCGCCCTGCGGCGGCAGTCCGGATTTCCATTTTATGGTTATGGATTCCGCAGCCAGAAAGGCAAAGCCATCGTTGCCTACTGGCTGGCGGCGCACAGCTTGCCGGGCAACGCTTTCCCGCCGCTTTATGAAGCCCTGACGCTCAAGCATACTGGGATCCAACGTCCGGTATTGATTGACGTAGTTTCGGGCAGCATGCGGCGCCTTAATTGGAAGGCGGGAACCCATGACGTTGTTGAATCCGTGCCCGTGCGCGACAGCGTTATGGCCATAGCAGATGCAAGTTACTTTGACTGGGTGGTGCTGCCCGAGGCGGCGAGTTCATTGACCGCGGAGCGGACGCCGGCCGGGGTGCGGCTGAACTGGGCCGTGCATGGAGGCGGTCCGGCAAGCGTGGTGGTCGAACGAAGCACAGGAAAGGGAGGCTGGCAGAGAATCAAGACCCTGCCGGTAACCACCGCCAGCTACACGGATGGGGTCAGGGGCCAGGGCACTTTGAAATACCGGGTGCGTGCTCTCAACCCTAACGGAGAATCTGCCTATTCAAACGTGGTAAGGTTGAACCCCTAAGACACTGCCGGCGTGGTGTCCACCCATTGCGGAGACGGCGTGGCCTCGCCCTTCGGGCGGCCTTTGCCGGAGGGAGATTGCGCAACGATAAACCAATTGTCCAGGGATTTCGAGGGTTATTCACTGGCCGCGGTGAGTCTGATTCCTGAATTGGTTGGCTAACTATCGTAATCTTATGGACCGGCGTGAATCTTTGAAGGGCATTCTGCTTAGCTTGGGTGGATATGCCCTTCCCGGTCATAAGCTGGCAGCAGGGCAGCTTGCGCCGGTTCAGACAGCTCCACTGCCGCAATTCGCTGACGTCTCCAGGCAGGCGGGATTGACGGTCGAGACCGTACTCCGTGGCAGCCCTGACAAGGACTTCCTGCTTTCCACCACGGGATTTGGAGTGGCCCTCATTGACTATGATAACGACAGTTGGCTGGATATTTTTGTAGTGAACAGTTGGGGGTTGGAACCCTTTAAGGGTGGCCGTCAACCCAGCAACCATCTTTACCACAACAACCGTGACGGAACATTCACCGACGTGACGGAGAAGGCAGGCTTAATCCATCACGGCTGGGGCCAGGGAGTGTGTGCCGGCGATTATGACAACGACGGAAACCTGGACATCTTCCTCACCTGTTACGGGCAGAACATCCTTTACCACAACAATGGGGATGGAACATTCACCGACGTAACGCGCGAGGTCGGGCTCCTACAGCCGGGGGGACGCTGGAATACGGGGGCTGCATTTCTTGATTTTGACCGGGACGGCCACCTGGATCTCTTTGTTTGTCATTACGTGGATTATGAATCCGGATTGCAGCTCTATAATTCCAATCCGAATTTAACAGGAACACAGTCCCCGGTCCTTTACGGGGTGGCCGGACTCAAAGGTACACTCAACACTTTGTACCGCAACCAGGGAAACGGGAAGTTCGAAGACGTTTCAGCTCGGGCTGGGATCTTAAAGCCTGCGCCAGCGTATAGTTTCACGCCCCTGGTCGGCGACTTTGATAACGATGGCTGGCCGGATATTTACGTCGCCGACGATTCGACGCCCAGCCTGCTGTTTAAGAACAACCGCGACGGCACATTTACGGAACTTGGGCTGCTGGCCGGCGTTGCCTATGATGCGAATGGGCGCCCACAAGCTGGAATGGGAGTTGACACTGCTGACTATGATGGCGACGGGTGGCTGGACATCTTTAAAACCAATTTCGCCGATGAGACGCCATCCCTTTATCATAACGAGGGCCGGGGATTTTTTGCCGATGTCACGATGGAGGCTGGATTGGGTTCGGAGAGCAGCACAGTGAAGTGGGGGACGGCCTTTGCGGATTTTGACAACGATGGCCTGCCCGACTTGCTGTTGGTCAGCGGGCCCATCTATCCTCCGGGCGTCAACCTGCGGCACTCCATGATAGCCGGCGAGGGGCGCCGGGCACTCTACCGCAATCTTGGTAACGGACGGTTTGAAGACGTCTCAGCAGGAGCTGGAGCAGGCCTGCGCCAGCCAACCTGCGCCCGCGGACTGGCGGTGGGTGATATCTTCCACACAGGAGGCCTTAGCGCCGTCATTAACAATGTGAATGACCACCCCAGCCTGCTTCGCAACCAGGCTCCGCCCGGCAATCGCTGGCTGCTAGTGCGCCTTATCGGGACCCGGACGAACCGGTCAGCCATCGGGTCGCGCGTCATGGTGGAGGTAAATGGCCGCCGCCAGATCCAGGAGGTTCGAAGCGGAGGCAGCTTCTGTTCGCAAAACGACCTCCGGCTCCACTTTGGACTCGGGAAGGCCCAAGCCGCCTTACGGTTGGAGGTTGAATGGTTGGGAGGCGCAACCGAGGCGTTCAGCCAGATTCCATCCAATCGCCTTGTCACGATCCATGAAGGTAAAGGAATTACTTCACTAGACTCCTTCCGGCTCTGAGGTGCTTTGCAGTATGCCGGCCATGATCAGATTCTTAATGGCCCTTAGCTTGGTGGCTTGCTGCTGGGCCGGGACGGGCCAAGATCAAGAGATGACAGCACCAGCCATCCAACGGCAGGCTTCAATGGCATTTGAGCACGCTCAAGCTCTGCTCGCAAGAGGCCAATACACCGAGGCCTTGGACTTCTTGAACTCTGCGCTTGCCGGCTTGCCCAGCATTCCTGCGCTCTACAATTTGCGAGGCCTGGCGGAAGTAAGGCTGGGCCTGACTGGGCAAGCGGAAGCTGACTTCAGAAAGGCCATGGCGCTTTCCCCAACCCAGCCGTCCGCTTACACCAATCTAGGCGCACTTCTGACCCAGACGGGCCGCCCCGATGAAGCTATCCCGTTGTTTCAGGAAGCTCTCAAACTCCGGCCCGACGACTTGGCAGCGCTCATCGGAGCGGGACTTTCGGAAGAAGAGGTCGGAAAGTATAGCGGCGCATTATCTTACTTGAGCCAGGCGTCAAAGGCTTTGCCTGCTGACGCAGCTACCGGCCTTGCCTATGCCCGCGATCTCATGGAGTTGAAGCGCCCTGATGAAGCCGGGAGGGTTTTGGCGTCCTTACCGGCGCCTGCGGCCCCCAAAATGGCTGCGAAGTACGATGAAGCGGAGGGTGAGATCGCCGCTGACCAAGGCCAATGGGCGAAGGCTGCAGACTGCTATTCCCGCGCTTATCACGAGGACCCTAATTCTTTCAGCGCCTATCTCGGGCTGGTGCGGATAATGCTGCGAGGCCACGCGGCCGGGACGCAACTCAAGATTCCTGAGCCTCCCTCCTCCCTTTCGCCGCAGCAGACCTTTACGCTGGGATTAGAGTTGGCATCAGCCGGAGCCTATTCGCAGGCGATTCCGTATTTCGAGCGAACCTTAGCGGATGAGCCCTCGAGTTATGCGGCGGCATTCAATCTTGCGCTGAGTTACAAGAGGTCCGGGCAACAAAGCGCCGCCGTCGCACTCTGCCACAGGACTCTTCAGTCGCATCCCACTGCTGAACTTTATGACCTGCTTGCATCGCTTGAAGAGAAAAATGGGGACTTTGTGAAAGCCGTCCGCCATTACCAAAGAGCGCTTGCGCTCGCCCCCGGTGAGGAGCGGTACTACTTTGATGTCGGCGCCGAATACCTGGCGCATTTCACTTTCGCTCCAGCGGTGGAAGCCTTCCAGTCCGGCTCCAAACGGTTTCCTAATATCGAGCGCGAGCGGCTTGGACTTGGATTTGCCCTTTACGCAGAGCGTCATTACCGGCAGGCGGCCCAGGCGTTCCTTCAAACGCTCGAGATCGATCCAAAGTCCCCCTCGGCCTTCAAGGCCTGGAATTCGCTGCCCACTTTTCTGAATATGGAGGAGTGGCAAAATCAAGTGACTGCGTTCAAGACTCTTGCCTCCCGCCACCCGCATAATGCGGATGCGCTTTGTTGTTATGGTGTAGCGCTATTTCGCTATGCCATGGCCTCAGGAGACAGAAGCCGACTAAGCGAATCCCGGCAGGTTCTGGTGCGGGCCTTGGAGCTTAAGCCGGATTTTGCCGAAGCCCATCTCGCATTGGGCAGAGTGGAGGCCGAGGGCAAGGATTATACCGGCGCCGCCAAGGAATTGAAGCAAGCTGTCGAGCTCGATCCCGGTTCGCTTACGGCACATTACCAGTTGGGACAAGTCTATCGCCAGCTCAATCAAATGGATCTGGCAGACAGCGAGCTCAGGACCTACTCCCTCTTATCTGAGAACCGCCGCGCGGAAATGGGCAAGCTCAGGAGTCAAATCAAACAGTTTGTTCTTTCGCAACCGGCAAACTGAAGAGCGGGAAACTCACGAGGGCCACATGTCCATTATCTGGAGGTAGTGAAAATGGCCAAATTGGCAATCAACGGAGGTAGACCTGTCCGCAAGGAGCCTTTTCCCCAGTGGCCGGTCTATTCCAGGCAGGAGGCCCAAGCTCTATCCAAAGTCCTAAGCAGCCACAACTGGGGTGGCTACCCGTTTCCCAACGAACATGCCAAGCGGTTCGGTCAGGAATTTGCTCGCTTTCACGGCGCCAAGCACGGATTGCCGCTGGCCAACGGCACCGTGGCCATTGAAGTCGCTTTAAAAGCCGTAGGCATTCGTCCCGGCGATGAAGTAATCGTTCCTGCTTATACTTGGGAAGGCACAGTCGGACCCATCCTTCTGCTAAATGCCGTGCCGGTCTTTGTGGATATCGATCCTGACACGTATTGCCTGGATGCCAAGCAGATTGAGAAAGCCTTGACGCCCCGGACACGGGCCATTCTGCCCGTGCACTTGGCGATGCGCTTTGCGGATATGGATGCCATTGGACGAGTTGCGCGCCGCCACAAGCTGCAAGTGATTGAGGATTGTGCTCACGCCCACGGGGGCCAGTGGCGGAAGCGTGGCGCCGGGGCTTTGGGGGATATGGGCTGCTTCAGCTTCCAGTCCAGCAAGCTGATGACCTCCGGCGAAGGCGGCGCCATCATCACCAACAACTTGCGTTATTTTGAGCGCGCCCAGTCCTACGTCAATTGCGGCCGCGCCAGCGCCACGGACCGTTATGGGAGTCGTTTGATCGGCTTCAACTACCGCATCACGGAATTCCAGGCGGCGATCCTTGAGGCCCAGTTGGAGCGCCTGCCCGCCCAGGCCAAAGTCCGACATGCCAATATGGAGCGTTTCGAAAACCGCATTCGCACCGCACCGGGTCTGGGTTTGTTGCGCCATGATCCGCGAATCACCCGGGTGGCGGCCTATCAATATGTCTTCAAATATAACGCAAGCCACTTCGGGGGCATTCCGCGCGCCGCCTTTCTGGGCGCGCTCGAAATGGAAGGCATCCCCTGCGATGGCTTGTTCTACGAACCCGTTTACAAAAGCACCTTGTTTCCCGTCGACCCCAAGGAGTTTCCGGCGCTCGCCTGGAAACGCCCGCTGCCCCTCAACCTGCGTGAGATGTACCAATGTACAGTCGCGGAACGCGCGGCTTACCAGGAGGCGGTCTGGTTGCCTCACCACATCTTCTTGGGCAGTCAGAAGGATACGGATGACATTGCCGAAGCCGTGCTGAAGGTCTGCGCCAACATTATGAGCTTCGCGGCCTGAAGCATCCCGCCATCGCCACCAAGGCCATGAGCCGCGTCGAACGCCCACGCGTTGAAAAGCGACAATGGTAGGGAAGATGCCTCAAAAGACAAGATGGTTTTTCACCCGCGCTCCGCAAAGCGGAATTGCTCATCGAGACTATGAAAAAGTGTGGGGTGGTCGCCCTTGAGCATAACGGTGAAGCGGGATAACCTCTCATCTGAATGGCAGATGGAGGTGACACATGAAATGGACTTTGAAGCTCATCATGGAGGTGACACATGAAATGGACTTTGAAGCTCATCAGGGAATTCGATTCCGGCGAGACGAAGGTGCACGAGGTAGCCAGCTGGGAGCGAGCGCAAGCGTTTATCAAGCCTGCCAGCTTGGGCACGAGCATCGAAGAGAGCAAGCAAATCGCAGCCAGCATTCAGGCCCAGATGGTGTCCGATCAGGTGGACCGGCACAATAAAGCTCTGACGGTCTGCCGCTTTTGTGGCCAGCGCGTCAGGACGAAGGGCTACTACCAGTCGATCTTCAAATCGGTGTTTGGCAAGGTGCCCATGCGGGTGCGGCGGGTGTGGGGCTGTGAATCTTGCGGCGCCGAAAACCGAACGTTTTCGAGCCTTCCGACCGGGAAGCACCCGACGTCGCCGGAGTTGACCTATCTGACGGCGAAACGGGCGGCTCTGATGCCGTTCGGCAAGGTCGCCGACTTCTTGGACAAATTGCTGCCCGCTTCAGCCAAAACGAATGCCAACTCGGTGCGGAACCGGGTGATGCGCGTCGGTCGCCACTTAGAAAAAGCAGCGGCGAATGCGGAGTTGCCACGGCCCGATACCCCTGCCCCAGAAATCGTCGTGGGGCTGGACAGAGGGTACGTGCGAGGCCGAAGCGGGCCGGAGCGCAACTTCGAGGTCGTGGCCGACAAGGTGCTGGCGGACGAAACGGCAACACGATTTGCCTTTGTGCGAGAAGGCACCGGTTCGGCGAGCCCGAGGGTTCAGCAGGCCATGATTCAAGCTGGCTGCACGGATGGCGCCCCGGTTACGGTGTTGTCGGACGGAGATGCCGGGTTGTGAGCGATCCAAGGGGAGATTGCGCCGAAGTCGGAGCACATCTTGGATTGGTTTCACCTGCGATGCGCTTTCAGCACGTGATTCAAGTGGCGCGAGGTCTGAGCCACGATCAGATCCAGACCCTTGCGAAACTGTGGGTGGCGGAGAGGGTGGATCGAGCGAAGTGGTGTCTGTGGAACGGCAAGGCGGTGAAAGGGCTTCACTATTTACAGGCCGTCCAAGACGGGCTGACCCCCGGGCGTCCGCGAGAAGAGCCGGGACCGCCACGCTTGAGCACGTCGCTGCGGGATCTGCTGCAGTATTTGAAAGCGAATGGAGACTCCTTGCCGAATTACGGCAAGCGCTATCGAGCCGATCAGCCGATTTCGACGGCTTGGGTTGAGTCCGCGGTCAACGAGATCATCGCGAAGCGTATGGTCAAGAAACAGCAGTTGCGCCCGAACTGGTTCACAGTTCAGCCGTTTCTTACCGTCCGCGTCCACGTTCTGAATGGCACGCTCGAACAAGTCTTCCGCACAGGGCACGCGAATTTCCGGCCATCAGTTGCGGCATGAGCAGCCCACACTCTTTCATAGTCTCCCCTTGCACTTGGTGATGGATAACTACGGTACTCACAAGCATCCAAACGTGCAAGCCTGGCTGAAGCGACATCCGCGCTTCATCCCCCATTTTGTGCCCACCAGTTCCAGTTGGCTCAACTTGGTCGAGCGCTGGTTCCGAGAGTTGACTACCCAGAGCGTGCGTCGCGGGTCCTTCACCAGTGTCCAATCTTTGGAAAATGCCATCGGAGAGTTTTTCGCGGCTTGGAATGAGAGTCCCAACCCCTTCGTTTGGACAGCCACGGTCGAATCAATTCAGGAGAAACTCTCACGCTGCCGCCAGACTCTCGAACAGATCAAACCCGGATGTACGCAGCACCGGAGCTGGAAGAAAAACTGTCCTGTTAATTCCTGGATACATCACTAAATTGTGATCTGTGCGCCGGACCGTTTGTTCACTTCGCAAACGATCAGACGAGTACAAGATCGGTACAACTTGAGCGTTCCGAACGTGATTTTCAGTAACTTACGGGTGCCAACCGTGCCGCAAAATCAACAAGTTAGCTTTTCTTACGTAGCCTCCGGAGCAACAGGTCGGGGGTTCGAATCCCTCCAGGCGTACCAGCTAATTCATCCAGAATCAGAACCCACGCATCTTCATCGCCGCCTCAAATTCCCATTCGGTACTAAAACGGCACGTGAACTTCCATTGGAGAATTGGAAGGGCATGGCTTTAGCCGTGCCGTTGGCGATGGCCCCGAGATTCAGGCTTTAGCCCCTGAGGCCCTCAGCGGCTAAAGCAGCTTCTTCTTGCCTTGGGATTTGGCACACCTGAAGCCATGCCCTGACGGTGCCTGATCTAACCTAACAAAGTAATGCTAGTGGTCTCCCAACTCCTGGCGGGCGAACATGTCAACCAGGACGGCAGCGACGGCTTGCGCTGTCCTGGAGGAAACTTTCCCCAATTTGCGGACCAAGCGTTGCCGCTCCACAGCCCGGATTTGTATGGTAAACTTGTCACTCCCGCACCTTTGACAACGTCCTTCAGGTATTCCCTTATCATCTCAACATGATGGTCGCGGAACTTCTGCTGGGCGTTTTTGATCTGGGTGATATCGAGTCCTACTAAGCGCTTCGAAGGTCCTCGCGGGACCAGTGTTCCTATTTGATCCTTTGAGGAATATCGGACCGCGATGTCCATCCAACGGCCTACTTCGGTGCTGTTCAACTGGGGTGATTTGTAGCGCGTGTGAAAAAGACGCCGAGCGAGAAATTCCTCGCGAATGGGAAGTACGCCATGACCTCTTGTCTCTCGTGCAAAACGGAGGACATTTCGTGCAGTTGTAAATTGTTCGTCAGGATGGGTTGCGAGGTCTTCAAGAAGCTCTAGTGTCGTTGTAGCCGTCAACTTGAGCCGCTTCTTGTGTTTACGCACGAAAGCTTCGTCGGCTGCGCGGTTCTGCTCGATCAGGTGGCGATAGAGGTTGGTATCGAAATAGAAATATTCCCTCACAAGCTAGGCCATCCTACCACAGTGAACACGCACAAGAGCAACTGGGTTGGCCGGGTGGCGCCGACATCGCCTTCTTATTATGCCGGCGACTTTGAAAAAGGGGTGGCCACGGTTGACGCTTTCACGACCGTGGGTTCCCTGTTGCGGGAAATAGTCACAACCAATAAAAAACACATTGACCCTGAACACAATCCCTGTCATTCCCGCGAAAGCGGGAATCCATTCTTTCGACGCTGGCATCAACGTGGTGATTCCTGCCCGCGCGGGAATGGTGGCTCCCAAGTCGGCATTGACATGGCGGATTCCCGCTCGAGGCGCGGCTACGCCAAACTGTCCCGCTCGAAGTAAGTCGGCGATGCCCCAAGACTGTGGCGCCGGGGTCCTCACCGGCGTTAATGAAGAGAGACGGCGCTGAGGACAGCGCCGCTACAGCAAGCCGCACCGCTTATTTCCTCATTGACAAACATCCGCATTTATATTAGTGTTTTACCACCCCTCGTAGCACCCTGCTTTATTGGCTGGCGCGCCAGTTGTTTCTTGTACGCGACTCAAGATTCCTTCGTAAGGGAGAATTCCTATGAGTTCAAAGCCTTTAAGCCCGGCGGAGCTTGAGGCTCGCCGCGCCAAGGCCGCGGGTACCCATGCCCGGAAGCCGGAGAAACAGGGTCCCAGGAATCGCGCCGGGAAGATCGAATCGGAGCACTAAAGGATTCCTTTCAGGAACAAACTTAAAATTTATTGAAAACAAAGGAAGTATCGAGGAACAAACCGGAACAAAGCTAAGAAGCAAAGCTAAAGATTTCATGTAACTTACTGAATCTAAAAAGGTAACATGCATTTTGCTGCCAAAGCTAAGCATTTAACACAAACCAAAGGGGTTCTTCTGTAGCCTGTGGGAATCTTAGGTTTGGTTGGGGAGTGTTTTGACTCTGTAGCGCCGGGGTCTTCACGGGATCGGCTGGCAGTTTTTCGGCGGTCGGCTAAGCCCCAGGGATGCCGTTCGCCTCTCAAGTTCTCTAGTAATAACTGCGGGGTCCGTCCCGGGCGGAAAATTCACTGCCGGTCCAATGTGGATGCTGATGGCGTTGGGTGGGGCAATGTGCCTACCCTTGAGCTGATAAAGACCCATGATGCGCATGGGCACAACCGGAATGCCGAGATTGCCCGCCAGGATCCCTATGCCTGCCCGGAAGGGCGCCAGCTCTCCGGTCCTTGTCCGCTCGCCTTCCGGAAAAACCAGAACGTTATAGCCGCGATCCACAGATTCACCCGCATAAGCAAAGCTCGACCGAAAGCCAGCCTTCTGCGGAAGCGGAAAGACATTAAAAATGGTCGTAATCATGAAGTATTTCGACTTCTCCACGATGCGCCGGAAAAGGCCAAGCCCGGTGGCAGGGTGGTGGAAAGACTCGATCAGCTCGCCGTCCATCGCCACCGCCAGCCGGTGGCGAAAGCGCCAAGGCAGCGCCGCCAACACGTATCCTGGGTCAATCATGAAGACGTGATTGGCGATCACCAAAATAGGCTCCCGAAAGCCCCGCAGGTGCTCCCTGCCGGTGACGCGCGGTTTTCCAAGGAGCATGGTGGCAGGCCAGATCAAGAAGTAGTAGAGCGCCAGCCGCACCCAGGTGATGGGCCAGCGCTGTGCCCAGCGCGGAAAAGTGAATCGCGGGGCGGGCCTCGTGGATTCCTGGATACCAGCTTGAGGCTGGCCGGCTGGCGTGAGGCTTGGCGCTGGAGGCTCTGGACCGGCGATTCCAGAATGGATCAATCGTTCCAAATCACCCAGCGTCTGGGCAGCGGTGAACCGGCTATCGTCCAGCTCTACCTGATAGCGATCCTCGATGGCGCTCAAAATCTCTACGCGCTCCACCGAGCTCAAGTTTAAGTCTGTGGCCAGGTCTGCATCGGGACTGGCCGGAACTTTCCGTCCGGTCACACGCTCAATCAGACCAACCACGCCGGGTCCCGCCCCCGGTCTGCCTGGGAACACCCCGATGGCTTGCCGCGAACCGGCGTTGGTTTGGATGGAGCTGGCCTCCTTCCGGATTCTTTCTTCGATTTCTCCAAGGCGCGGCTTGAGTATCGAAGTGCGGGGAAAATCCTCATCCGGCCAGAGGATCCAATGGCGAATTTGCTGATAGGGAGCAAGACTTGCATTGGCGCGCTTGACGGCAGTTGCGGGGTCTGGACCCTGGCCGCGCAGGATCAGGGCTGCACACGGGACAGGATTTCCTTCGATTTCAAGGCCAACCACTACGCATTCCTTCACTTCAGGTAGGCGGTGCAACGCCGATTCCAAGTCCTCGGGAAAGACGTTCATTCCTTCGGACGTGACGATCACCCTCTTTCTTCTTCCTTTGAAATAGAGCCGGCCGTTCGAATCGATTTCTCCCAGGTCGCCGGTATGGAACCATCCATCCTGCCCCAGCACCGGCTCAAGCTGATTCCGGCGCCAGTAGGCGGGGGCGATGTTTTCTCCCCGCACCAGGATTTCACCGCTCGCGTCAAGTTTGATTTCCTGGCCCGGCATGACTTTGCCAACGGACCGCTGATGAGAACTGAAAGGATGATTCACGCTGATCAGCGAAGCCGTCTCCGTCAAGCCGTAGCCTTGCGCCACGGCAAATCCCAGGCGGCTCCAGAAGCTCTCTGTTTCCGCATCGAGCGCCGCTCCGCCACACACCAACGCCCAGAATTTCCACCCCAGGCGCAAATGCAACCGGCGAAAACGCCACCAGCGGCGGAAGAATTTCTCACCATTCGCGGCCTCAAGATTTTCCCTGAAGCCAGGACTTTGGCCGGCCACCTCCATATCACGCTCGATCTTGTTGCGCAAAGACTCCAAAAGCCGTGGCACCGTGACCAAGACGGAGATTCGGTCGCGCCGGACGGTGTGGAGGATTGCCGAGGGATTCAGAGTGTCCAGGAACTGAACGGTTCCACCCAGCAGGGGTGGAACGAAGATTCCCATGAATTGGCCAAAGACGTGACTCAAGGGCACGAGGTTTAAGAAGCCGATGGGATGAAAGAACCGCTCGTATTTCAGGTATTTTTGAATTTCAGGCTTGAAGGGGGCGAGGTTCGATTGAATATTCAGGTGTGTGATGACCACACCGCGAGGTTCGGATGTGGCGCCAGAAGTGAAGATGATTTCCAGAGGGTCGTTGGGTGAGATGCCGTGGATGGGTTCGCGCGTCCGAGGATGCCGGGAGATGATTTCGCGTGAGCGCTCGAGTTCGATGACAGGCACGCCCATGAAGTCATTTACAACAGGGATGTGCAGACCAGGTTTTGTAACGTCTGCCGCTCCTTGGGAAGTGAAATCATCATAGCCCGGCGCGGCGGCGCCGATGGCATTGTTACACTGGAGGGCGAGCCGGCGGGAGCATACCACCAGGACTGAATTTACCTCCTGAATGACGCGAGCAGCAAAGCCCGGCGTGACAAAGACGTCGAGAGGGACCGGAACGACCCCGCGCTGAATGCACCCGAGAAAAGCGATGACCCATTCTGCGGAGTTGTCGCCCCAGATTACCACGCGCTCGCCCTTGCCTATTTTCCTGGAGGCAAGCTCGTGACCAAATTGGCTTCCCGCCTCGGCGATTTGCTGGTAGGAAATCCGTTCGTTCCGGTAACCTCGTCGGGTCACAAACGCTATTCCGGAGTCATGCCGCGCGAATTCGGAAAGATAATCCGTCACTAGCTGCCGCTCACTCATCGAAGCGTACACTTGTTCCTTCGCTTTGAATTATGCGGCGGCGGGCAAGGGTTTTCCAGATCAATCGATGAATGGAGGGCGGCGTGGGGGTCACGGCCATTCGGTTTCCGGGGTGACGTCCGGCACAATCCAGAGGCTGGATTTCCACAAAGGAACAAGCCCTACGAAGTGGCTACTCCGGAATCAGCGCGCCCACGTTTGGTCTGATCCGGTTATTGGGCAAGACTGTGGCGAAGCTCATTAACGATCTCGTGGGCTGCAACGCGGGCTATTTCCAGTTGGGTGGGAGGAAGTGAGATGGCAGCGACCTTGGCGTGGCCGCCGCCACCATACCGCTCGCAAATGGACGCCAGGTTTGTGGTTTTAGGTGTTGGATTCCACGGGCTGCTACCCACCGCGATCTTGATGCGCTCCGGAGAGCTGCTAATCGCCACGGAGTAGACGGTCTCCGGAAAAAGGTAATAGGGGATGAACTTGTTGAAACCTTCGATGCCGAGGTCGGCCACATCAAAGAAAAGTACACCATCCCTCAGCTCACCGCGCTCGCGAATAAGCTGAATCCACCGCCGGTGTTGGGTCTGAAGTTCCTCGAAGGCTTTGCGGATGTGCGGCAGCGCCGCGATGCTCCCAAGAGATTCCGATTGGAGATGGGGGATCAGGTTGGGCACAAAATCCGGATCGCGGACTCCCTCGATCACCGCTGCCAATTGCATCGCGGGGTCTTTCATTTCTACGGCGGTTCTGGCATCCGGATATTGCGCGCCGTCGATCAAATCAGCCCAATTGACCAGCTCATCCAAATCCGGCGCCCGGAAATCAAATTTCGTGGACCCGATATGGGCAATCAGTTTAGTGCAAGAACGAAAAGCCGGATCATAAAACTTTTTGCCAGTGGTATCCCCGCGGAAATGCGCCGCATCGGATTCGGTCAAAAAGGCGCTTTGATGATGGTCGAACCACCAAGTGAGGCGGGACGAGCTTGAATACTTGAAATCAACAATGGCATTTTCGTCACCATCGAACATGGCCTCGTCAAAAAGTTGTCCAGCGCGATGGACCATACCTCGATATTGGAGGTGGGCGTCCTTGTCAATCTTCTGCCGGTAGAGGCGGGAGAAAAGCGCGGCGGAGGAAGCTCCGTCAAAACACTTATCGTGGAAGCAAATGCGGACTCGCTTCTCGGCTGGCATATAAACCCTCTTGGGCCCTCAACTTGTTATCGGCAAAAACAGAGTCTGCAAATGAGTTAACTTGCCCTTCGCCGGATTGACTTGTCAAGAGGAAAACAGCTTTGGCGTTTGGGAGGATGCAGGGCAGGACGGCGTCACCCACGGAAACCAACGCTGGCGCCCTCTTATCGACTCGAAGCGGCAAACTTGCTCAGCTATGTTCAGCCGCCCAGCGTGCTGTTCCCTGAACTTCCGATGGACCGAAGCGGAGCATTCGGCGCCCGTGGCTCAAAGCAAAGCATGGGCGCCAGCTTGGATGACCGGGCGCCACTCTACTTTGTTGTCAACTCGAATGGACCGAAACGTTGGCGCGGGAAAACAACCTCGCTCAAAATGTCTGTTGCAACCCCTTGTTCAAGATGGCTATATAGTGTAACTTATTAAAAGCCCTTTGTTGGATTGCGGCGTTTTTCCGCTGACTGGGCCAAGCAATGACGGACACACGGTCGAAAATCATGGGTTCCCGCAACCGGCTTCGGTCCCTTGCCATTATTGGACTGGTTCTGGCTCAAACCCAATTAGTCCTCGTTGCTGGGCTTCATTCTCACCCGAATGATTTCCTACCAGACACTCACCATAAGCCTGCATGCTCGCAATCAAGGAACCCATCGGGCCCGGCGCCAGACCCGACACCTTGCATCGTTTGCCAAATCGTCCGGCAGGGGGCCGCGCGCCCTGCCGTTAGCAGCGCCTTGATCCAACTGTCGAGCGGGGTCATCTTCCGTCCGGCGGCTTCTTTGTATCTTGTTCCGGCGCCCCGCACGTCCACCCTTCCAGTCCGTGCGCCCCCGCTCACCTAATCTCCGCTTCGTTACAGTTCCTTCAAGCCTCCAGGTAAAACCGTGAGGAGGAATTTATTTGATACACCCAAACACCGCATTCCTTCAGGTGTTGTCCGGGATTGACCGGCGAAACCGGGCATCCCGATTCCACCATAGGAAGGAACTTCAAGAAATTAGGCGTCAGAACTTTTCCAGTAAATCTGCAGGTGGAAAAATTCAGGCTTTTGGGCTGTCCGCCAGTTGGGTTGCGGCGCTGGTTCTTGCGATTTTTGCCGTTGGCTCACCATTGCGCGCTCAAGCGCCGCCCCAGCAATCTGCGGTGAGGATTGACCTGAATCAAGCGATTCACCTGGCGTTAGCCCACAACCATATTTTGAAGGCCACGGAGACTTTGGTCCCACAGGATCAAGCGCAAGAGATCACCGCCGGTCTTCGGCCGAATCCGCAATTCGTCTACGACGACTTGTTTGTGCCGATTGTGCCCAGCCAGTTCACGGGGACGAACCTGAGCAACATTACGGAGTTCGATGTGGGAGCCAGTTACACCATCGAGCGCGGGCACAAGCGCCAAGCCCGGATGCGGGCCGCGCGCGATCAGACGACCGTCCAGCGGTCGCTGGTGGGTGACACCGAACGAGGCTTAATTTATAACGTAGCACAGCAATTCATCAATGTGCTGTTTGCTCAATCCACCTTGGCTTTTGCAAAGCAGGACCTGTCAAGCTTTCAAAACACCGTCAACCTCAGCGCCGAGCAATACCAGGCCGGACAAATCAGCGAGGGAGACTTCCTGAAGATCAAATTGCAACTCTTGCAGTTCCAGACCGATGTCTCTTCCGCTCAGGTCGCTCTGGTGCAGGCAAAGGCCAGCCTGCGGCAATTGCTGGGCTATGACGCCGTTCCTGAAAACTACGAAGTGATTGGGGACTTGGCGTACGCCCCGCTACGCCTCAACTTGCAGGACCTGCAGGCCAGGGCTTTGCAGTTGCGGCCCGACCTTTCAGCGGCGAAGCAGGGCGTGACGGCGGCGCAGAGCCAGTACGATTTAGCGCGCGCTAACGGCAAGCGCGACGTCACCACAAGCCTTTACTACACTCACGTTACCGGCATCAACAGCGCCAGCTTCATCTTCAACATGGAGATTCCCATCTTCGACCGGAATCAGGGCGAGATCGCGCGCACCCATTACGCCATCACTCAAGCGCAGGAGCAGCAGGCAGCGGCTTCCGACCAGGTGATGACAGACGTAAGGAACGCCTATGAAGGCATGAGGACCAACGACGAGGTTGTGAAGCTTTACCAGTCGGGCTACCTGAAGGAAGCCCAGGATTCACGGGACATCAGCCAATACGCTTACCGGCGCGGCGCAGCCAGCTTGCTCGATTTTCTGGATGCGGAGCGCAGCTACAGAGCTACACAGCTTGCCTATCTCCAGGCGCTTGCCAATTACATGGACTCCGTTGAGCAGGTCCGGGAGGCTGTAGGAACGAGGAATCTGCAATGACCCCATCTGCATCCGCTCGTGGCAGAGAGATTGAAGAGAAATGGCAGGGCCCGGTGGAGCGTCGCCGGACTCTCAAGGTTTCGGCGGCGATGTTCCTGACGGCGCTCAGCTTGTGCCTTGCGTTGTTCGTGCCAAGTTGCAGCAGGGAGAGCGCATCGGCCGGCCAACCATCCGGCCATGGTCCGGCTTCCGACAACCATGCGCAACTCTTCACGGTGCCGGCCGGCCAGATGGCCCACGTCGAAGTGGTAACGGTAAAGGCAACGAACCTGCCGAGAGTTCTGAGGCTTACTGGAGCCGTGGCTTACAACAGTTTTGTGACTACGCCGGTCATCACCCAGGTGAGCGGCCCGGTTACCCGAATCCTGGTCTACCCGGGCCAAAACGTCACCACCGGCCAACCCATGCTTTATGTCAGCAGTCCTGATTATGCCCAGCTTCGTGATAATTATCTGAAGGCTCGCGACGCCTACAACCTGGCGCACAAGATTTATCTTCGCGCTCAGGACCTCTATGGCCATCATGCCGTTGCCACGCAAGAGCTTGAACAGGCCGAATCCGCGCAAACCCAGGCTCAAGCGGATTTTGAGGCAGCCCGGCAGTCCTTGAAGATCGTCGGCATTTCCGACCCGGACCAAGCTGTTAAGAGTTCCAACTCGCCTGAGATTCCGTTACTGGCCCCGCTCAACGGCGAGGTGGTTGAAAGGTTGGCCGCCCCCGGGCAGGTAATCCAGGGCGGATCCACGCAGTGCTTCACAATTTCTGACATGAGCAGTGTTTGGGTGTTGGCCAACGTTTACCAGCAGGATCTGGCTTACATCCATCTAGGCGATCCTGTGAGTGTCGAGACCGATTCCTATCCCACTGCGTTCCCTGGCCGGATCTCCTACATTTCGGCGGCGCTCGATCCGAATACTCGCACTTTGCCGGTAAGGATCGTGACAGACAATCCGGGCGAAAAGCTGAAGAAGGACATGTACGTGACCGTGACAGTGGATGCCGGGACGGTGCGCAACGCCATTACTGTGCCGGATGCCGCCGTGCTGCGAAACAGCGAGAACCAACCCTTTGTCTATGTGGCGGCGGGGCCCCGGCAATTTGGGCAGCGGCTGGTTTCGGTCGGAGCCAGTGAAAAGGGCTTGATTCAAGTCTATTCGGGCCTCCAAGCTGGTGAGCGTGTTGTAGCTGACGGCAGCCTTTTCCTTCAGTTTGCCAATTCGTTCCAGCAGTAGATGTTCCAGGTCCACCATCGGTTAGCCCGCCATGATGGCGCTGCAAGAATGAGAAAGGCGCGATTACCGAAATGATCCACCGGATTGTTCAATTTGCCCTCCACCAACGCTTCCTGGTGTTGATGATGACGGTGGCAATCATCATTATTGGCGCCATCGCCTTTCAAAAGATGCCCGTGGACGCTTATCCCGATCTCTCCCCCCCTTTGGTCGAAATCATCAGCCAATGGCCGGGACATGCGGCGGAGGAGGTGGAACGCCTGGTGACCTTGCCCATCGAAATTGAGATGAACGGGATTCCGAACCTGGTTTACATGCGATCTATTTCGCTCTACGGGCTTTCGGATGTCATTCTCACTTTCACGGATCACACGGATAAGTACTTTTGCCGCGACCGCGCCTTCGAACGGCTGGCCCAAATCTCCCTGCCAACGGGCGTGGCGCCCACCCTCGCGCCACTTTCAAGCCCCAGTGACCTGGTTTACCGCTATGTGATTGAAAGTCCGGACCGAACCCCCATGGAATTGAAAACCATCGAGGACTGGGTTCTTGAACGCGCCTACAAGTCCGTGCCGGGCGTCGCCGACGACTCCGGCTTTGGTGGGACGGTGATGCAGTATCAGGTGTTACTGGACCCGGCGAAAATCTACAACTATCACCTGACCGTTCCTCAAGTGATGCAGGCGCTCTCTAGTAACAACGCCAACACCGGCGGTGGATTCTATTCGCAAGGCGGGCAGTTCTTTTACGTTCGGGGTCTCGGTCTGGTAAAGGATATCCAGGATATCGAAAACATCGTCGCTGGCAGCTACAACGGAATCCCAATCCGCATCAAGGACATCGGCAAGGTGGTGATCGGCCATGCGCCGAGGCTGGGCGAGTACGGATTCCAGAACAATGACGACGCGGTGGAAGGCGTGATCCTGATGCGCACGGGGGAGCAAACGCAGTACGTGTTGCAGCGTGTCGAAAAAATGACGCAGAAGCTGAATAACAGCATTCTCCCCCGGGACGTTAAAGTTTATGGTTTTTACGACCGTAGCGACCTTGTTCATTTGACCACCGATACTGTGGAGAATAACCTGCTGCACGGCATGCTGTTAGTTCTTCTGGTTTTAATCTTCTTCCTGGTCAGCATTCGGGCGGCGATTATTGTCGCGCTCACCATCCCCTTGGCCCTATTATGCTCCTTCATTTTTCTCCACCTGCACGATGTCTCCGCCAACCTGCTTTCCATCGGCGCGATCGATTTCGGCATCATCATTGACGGCACGGTGGTGATGATGGAAAACATCTACCGCGAGCTCGGGTTGCGGTACGGGCAGAATTTCAATGTAACAGAAGTGATCGTTGCAGCCGCTCACGATGTGGACCGGCCGATCTTTTACTCTGTCGCCGTGATCATCGCCGGCTACGTGCCCATCTATGCCTTGCAAGGACCGTCCGGTAAACTCTTCCACCCGATGGCGGACACCATGTCGTTCGCGTTAATCGGCGCGCTCATCTTTTCTCTCACGCTGGTCCCTGTCCTCGCCGCCTCATGGTTCAAGCGAGGCGTGAAGGAGAAGGAAAACCGGCCCTTCGAGTGGATCAAGCGCACATACAAAGGGCAACTGGAATGGTGCTTGAACCATCCCAAGGCCACCCTGTTGGTTGCGGCTGCCATATTCGGTTGTGCCCTGCTCCTGGTTCCTTCCATCGGCGGGGAATTCATGCCTCATCTCGATGAAGGCGCTTTGTGGGTACGCGCCACCATGCCTTCCGCCATCTCCTGGCAGGAAGCCGCCAAGATTGCGCCGCAGTTCCGGTCCATTCTGCGGTCCTTTCCACAGGTCACGGAGGTCGGCTCCGAACTTGGCAGGCCGGACGACGGAACGGACCCCATCGGCTTTTTTAATTGCGAGTTTTACGTGGGCTTGAAGCCTTACAGCGATAAGACCTGGAAGACGAGGCCAATCAGAACCAAGGCGGAGTTAGTCACGGCCATCAACGATAAGCTTACCACCTACCCCGGCATCATCTTTAATTACACCCAACCGGCCGAAGATGCCGTGGATGAAGCCCTGACCGGTTTGAAGAGCGCGCTGGCCGTGAAGATTTATGGGCCTGATCTGCGCGTCCTGCAAGATAAGGCGCTGCAGGTGAGAAAAGTCCTTGCAGCCGTTCCGGGATTCACCGACTTGGTGGTAGTGCAGGAGCTGGGGCAGCCGAGTTTGATCGTCGACGTGGATCGCGCCAAGATTGCGCGCTACGGAATCAACGTGAGCGACGTAGAAAACGTAGTCCAAGCGGCAGTGGGCGGCCAGGCGGTGACCCAGGTGATTCAAGGAGAAAAACTCTTCGATCTGGTGTTGCGCATGGAACCGCAATACCGGACGAATGCCAGGGAGGTTAGCAACCTGCTGGTGGGCACGCCGGATGGGAAACAGATTCCGATCAGCCAGCTCGCGGACGTCCGGCAAGGTAACGGCGCTTCATTCATCTACCGTGAGAACAACTCGCGCTACATCGGCGTGCAATACAGCATTGAAGGACGGGACCTGGCGCGCGCAGTGCAGGACGGCCAACGCGCCGTCGGCAAAGTGGTGAGCCTGCCGGCCGGCTATACCATGACATGGGGCGGAGAATACAGCGAATATCTCGCCGCCAAGAGCCAGCTCAGCGTGGTTGGACCACTGACGGTTTTCATTATCTTCCTAATCCTGTTTGCGCTTTACGGGAACTTCAAGTTTCCCGTGACCATCGCGCTGGGCGTCGTCCTGACAGAACCCGTGGGCGCGCTGCTGGCGCTGAAGCTCACCGGGACGCCCTTTAGCGTCTCCTCCGTGCTCGGGCTGATTGCCTTAATGGGCGTCTCGGTTGAAACCGCGGTCATTCTGGTTTCTTACATCAACAAGTTGCGCATTGAAGGTAAGAATATTCGCGATGCCACGCTGGAGGCTGCTCTGTTGCGCTTGCGGCCCATCATGATGACGGCCCTCGTCGCTTGCTTGGGCCTCCTGCCTGCGGCTCTTTCGCACGGCATCGGTTCCGACACGCAAAGGCCTTTTGCCATCGTGATCGTGGCCGGACTGGTCTCACGCCTGTTCCTGGGATTCTTCGTGAATCCGGTACTTTACGAAATGGTGGCTCGGGATGGTGACGTGTTGCAAGTGTAGAGAATTGAACTCCGCACAGGTTCGCTGCGCGCCATCGGGAAGGCGGCGCGAAAAATCTCCGCCTTCCTTTGATCACAGTCCGGCTAGAAGTGGAAACCGAGCATGGCGGTTACGGCACGCGGGGTCACGTAATGCGTGCCGCTAAACGTAGAAAGAAAGTTGTAGAGCGCAACCTTGTTCGTCAGGTTGATCACGTCAAGGCGCAGACTCCACTTGTACCGGTCGCCGTGGAACAGATTGTCGTCGCCGACCGACATGTCAAACAAGCTGCGAGGCAGGGTACGCTGCGGATTGTGGTCATCATTTTCCGTCCCAGGCGCCGGTATGTAAAGGAGCGTGGACCCGAACTCTGACGCAAGGCAAGGGCTGGGCAGGCCTTTAGTTATGCTTGCGGCCACCCCGTTGCACGTGAGTCCGGCTTGAAACTCCTGGTCGGCAGTCAAGGGCAAACTTGTGGCGGTGTTTATCATATTTATGGCGGGCTGCCCATTTAGTGTGGTCGATGCAGTCGCGCAAGTCGTAGTAAACGGGTTGTAGCACGGCGTCGAGCCGGCTACCAGACCGCTGTCATACCTCCAGTCAAACGCGAACCACGGTCCGTGCTTCCACGGCTGGTATTCAAGGTGGGTGGTCTCGTTTAAGAACTCGTCGTGGTCGATACGGAAGACGCCGGTTGAAGCCGGAACAATGGGCAACCCGGCGATTTGCGGAAGGAAGAACCGTGCTGCCACGCTGGAGGCCACCACGAATGCTGAAAAACCGTGAAAGTTGGTTACGTTTATGCGGCCGTCCCAACCGGGGATCTTCGCGCGAGACCACTCAATGGGAAAGGTGAGGGGAGTGTTGCCAATCACTCCGAAGTCGAAGGCATTGTGATAATAATCCCAAACGTACTCCCAGTCCAGAACGACGTGTTTCCCAAAGGCTTGTTCGAGTCCGGCGTGGAACTGATTGCTCCATCCCGGCTGGATCGGCTGGACGGGACAGGGGGCACCGGCCGGCGGTACAAGCGTGGCAAGAAAGGGATAATTGCAGCCTTCGCTGGAAACGATCAGGTTCTCGTTGAAGGGGCTTTCCAGGGTTCGTGCGTAGGAAAGTCGCAGGACAGTATTACTTGGCTTGATGTTGTAAGCGACGCCGAGGCGAGGCTCTGCCTGGCGGCCGATGGTTATGCCGTTATAAAAATCTCCGCGGACCCCCAGGTTGGCTGACCAATTCCCCTTGGTGATCTGATCCTGGACGTAGAGCGCGAGCTCTTTCACATCCGTGTGCCCGAAAAAGGTGAAATAACCTCCACCCATGGCCAGGTCGTAGGGCGCGAGGATCGTGCATGGAGTCCCGGGGATGGGGCTGCCATTCGGAGCCAGGCAGCCGAGGGAGGAAACGAGCGTTGGATCGACGATGCTAAGCTGGTCGCCTTCCGTAAGGAACGTCTGCATATACTGGACTCCAGCCGTTACGTTGTTGATGCCTTTCACATAGTCCAGGTCGGTCTTGCCCCCTATGTTGGTCAGCTTCCGGGATTGGCCGAAGGTCTCCGACTGCAAGTCGGGAGAGTAGTCGTTAAAAGGGTTGCGGCTCGGATAGTAGTTATACTGGTCTTGCCGTACCCATCCGTTGAGCGTGAACACCGTGTCCGGATTGATCAGGTGCGTCCAGGATGGCGCCACATCGATTGTCTTTATTTGCGAGCGCTGGTCCGTCGGGCCCAGCGGAGCGCCCGTGAAAGGGTTCGTGAGACCGAAATGAAATTGCTGGTCGAACGAGTTGGGGTTTTGAAACCAGGAGCGAGTGTATTCGAGGTTCAGGTGGACGGTGTCTTTGGTTGAGAATTGGTAGTCGATGCGGTCGAACACGTTCTCTTCATTGCCGTTATCGTGCATAACGGTGAACTCTGGCGGATCCAGGAACCGGCTGGTATCCAATCCGTTGGCGGAGATGAAGTTTCCCCACCTCTGCCCTCCGTAACCAACGTCGAAGCCCTCATTGGTCGTGCCAAAAGTGCCATAGGACCCCGTCACGTCGCCGTGAGGCGTGGTCATGCCCTGGCCAGAGCGTGTGTTGACTACGATGACTATACTCGTCTTGTCCCCGTATTCTGCTGGCGGCGCGCCGGGAATCACCTCCATCGACTGGACCGCGTCGACGGGAATCTGATTCGAAAAGACCTTGCTTTGCTGATCCGTAATGGGCTGGCCGTCGACAGAGAACGAATTCGACGCGTGGTTACCCATCCCATGGAAAAGACCGTTAGAATCTGCGGCAATTCCGGGTGAGGCGAGTGTGACGAGTGAACTGAGTTCCGAGGACTGGCTTTCCAGTGGGAGTCTCTTGAACATGTTGCGGTCGATGTCAGTGTGGTTGGTAGGGGTCTGCTCGATGAGATCACCGGGTTCGCCCTTTACGGTCACAGTCTGGGTTGCGGTTCCGATCTTCAGTTTCAGGTTCAGCTCAACGGACACCGAGGACCGGACCACGACATCCTGCACGAAGGGAGCGAATCCAGCCGCCGTGACCGTCAAGTGATAAGGATTGAACGGGACATTGCCAAATTGAAAATGGCCGGACGGATCAGTCTGGGCCGAGCGCTCGTAGGTGCTGACAGGATTCTGGATAATGACCGTTGCACCCTTGATGGCCGCGCCCGAAGGATCGGCGACAGTGCCTTGAATTGTTCCGGAACTCCCCAGGTTCTGGCTAAACGCCGGGGCTGAAATTAGCAGGAGCGAACACACGCCGGCAAGAAAACACTGCGCCAGGACGCCCCAGTTCAAAATATGAAAAAGACTACTGATACAAATAGGAATACGCCTGCAAAGAGCTGGTTTCATATGTTCTCCTAGGCAAGGAATTTTGATTGTCGCAGCAGGAAAAATGCGAAGGCAAAGCCTAGGAGAGTGGTGGAGCCCGGCCATAGGAAAATAAGGCGGCGGTCTGAGGAACTGTGATTTTGCTGGAAGGAGCAAGGGTTCTTGCCGGTCCGGCCGTGAAAGGGACGTTCGCAACCACGGCGGGATATATCGCTGACCGGTGTGAAATCTGGCACGCGGGGCAGACGGGATCAGCCGGCGCAGATGTGTGCTGCTGCGCCACGCCCGTTGAGAATGGTTGGCCGTATACCTGAGCAACCGGCGCCACCTTGTGGTGGTGTAGTTGTACGACAAGAAAAAGGTGGAGCTGGGCGAGGACGCCCAACGCGACCAAGGAAACCCGCCGAATCCGATGCTTGGCGAACCGGGATTGCATTCTCAATTTCTTCTGCTTCAGTGGGGTTTACTTTACGCTCGAACCAGCCACATCATTTGCGGACTTCGCGGCAAAACGGTGGTTCGAGTTTCCATTATACAATTACTGCTTATGAATAAAGCTACGAAATTCTGGTAGTGGCGTCATTTGCTTGCTATAGCGGCGGTCTCTGACCGCCGAACTTTATTTCTCAATAGGTTCCGGCGCTCATAGAGCGCCGCTACAACAAGCAAAACGCGCCACTGACCTTCCGCTTGGGTGTCTTCAAAAGCGGGTGTAACATGGAGGGGATGTCAAAGCGAATTTGCTACACGGCAATCGCGCTGATTCTCGCCGCCATCACTTTTCCTATACTGCGGCAAATTACATTGCAGAATCCGGGTATGATCTGCTGCCAGTCCGGATCCTGCTGCGCGGGTGGATCATGCCAAATGAAAATGCACACGTCACACGGACAATGCTCAAACCACTCCGCAAATAAGAAAACGGCAAACGGCCGGTCCGCCTCCTGCACCTGTTCCATCTCTCACCATTCCTCGCCCACGATGACCAAGGGAAATGACGGCGTGAAGATTAGGCCCACCGGCTACGGTTTCTCGGTCCCGGCAATTTTCACGGCCCAGCTCGCCATTGCGCCCGCCGCTCATCCCTCGAGCGGCTTTTCCTCTCCGCCCTTCATCCCTCCCAGACAATTCCCGGCAGACCTCTGAGATACAGCATTTTCTATCCTGCGAAATTGCACAGTTGATGGGTGGACGAGTTCGTTCCGGCAAGAATCATCTGCGTCCATTCTGTGCGTGAGGATCGGCCGTCCGCTTTTTGCGGCATGCAATTGCGCCCAAGGCGTTTCCGGGTGGCCACTTCATGCGACTTGGCGGCAGCGTCTTTGCCTGCCTTGCGCGTAAAGAAATTCCCTCGTGTTCCCGGGAGGTTTAATGAGATGGAAATCGATTTTTCTTAAGTGTTTCATCATCCTGTTTCTGATTTGTGCTCGGGCGGCAGCCGATTCCCTGACAATCCGGGGCATCGTTCACGATCCGCAGCATCGTCCCATCCCGGGCGCCACCGTCACGCTCTCCGGTGCACGATCCAAGAGCAGGCAGGCGACCCAATCAAATTCAGAGGGCGAATTCGAGTTCCGACAGGTTGCTGCGGGGGATTACACGATTAGCGTGCAAGCCTCCGGGTTTGCCCCACTCAAACAGCCGTTACAAGTTGACTCGAAGAATCTCGGCATCCTGCACTTGCAGATGGCTCTTGCCTCCGTCGCACAGCAGGTTAAGGTCTCAGGCGCTACGGCACGGCTGAATACACAATCAGCCACAACTCGCACCTCCATTTCCCGCCAGGAAATCACTCAAACGCCGGGCGCAGACCTCACCAATAGTCTGGCGATGATTACGGATTTCGTTCCGGGCGCATATATGGTGCACGACATGCTTCACGTGCGGGGCGGACACCAGGAAAACTGGTTCTTCGACGGTATTCCCGTCATCAACACCAACATCGCCAGCAACGTGGGACCGATGATTGATCCCAAGGACGTCCAATCCCTGCAAGTCCAGACGGGCGGATACTCTTCGGAGTACGGAGACCGGACATACGGATTCTTCAACGTCATCACTCCCTCCGGGTTTGACAAGAACAATGAAGGAGAGTTGATTACCTCCTACGGGAGCTTCAATCAGACCGATGACCTGCTCAGCTTTGGAGGGCACACCGAGCGCCTCGCTTACTACGGGAGTCTGGATGGAAACCGGTCCGATCTTGGGCTCTCGATCCCAACCCCCTTCATCATTCACGACCAGGAAAGCGGTCTGGGCGGATTCGCGTCAGTCCTGTTCAACCCGTCGGCTGAAAACCAGCTACGTCTTGTCGCATCACTCCGGGGCGGCCATTATCAGATTCCGAACACGCCGGATCAGCAGGCTACCGGCATCCGCGACCTTGATGTTGAACGTGACGATATGGTGGGCTTCACATGGGCTCACAGCTCACCGGACGGAATGATCCTGACCATTTCACCGTTTTTCCACTTCAATCGCGCCGACTACCTTGGGGGCCCGAACGATACGCCTTTCATCCTCAATGACAACCGGCGATCGAGCTACATGGGCGGATTGGCGACCCTGGCTCTAAACAAGAGGAAGAATGACGCGCGCCTTGGAGCCCAAGTCTGGGGCCAGCATGATGACACCTTCTTTGGACTGAACGCCCACCCGGGAACTCAGGCCCTTGCCCAGCAGTTTCTGCCTTGGGCCAACTCTGAAGCCGTTTTTGCCGAAGACCAATACAAGCTGACCTCCTGGCTGACTTTCAACGGCGGCATCCGGCTGACCCACTATGGAGGACTCATCAGCGAAAACGCCGCCGACCCGAGGCTCGGAGCAGCCCTCCACATTCCGCGGCTGAATTGGATTCTCCGTGGCTACTATGCGGCCTATTATCAACCCCCGCCACTCGATACCATCAGCGGCCCGTTGCTGAGCGTCGCCGTCCAGCAGGGTTTCGGTTTTATCCCGTTGCGGGGCGAGCGGGATGTGCAGCACGATTTCGGCCTCACCATTCCGGTCCGGAACTGGCTGATCGACGTCGACAACTTCCGGACCAGTGCCAGCAATTTTCTGGATCACGACGAAGTCGGCAACTCCGGCATTTTCCTGCCACTGACTGACCTCGCGGCGCTGATTCGAGGCACCGAGGTCACGGTCCGTTCTCCGGAATTCTTTGGCCGAGGGCAATTGCGCATCGCCTACTCCAATCAGATTGCGGAAGGGCTGGGACCGGTCACCGGCGGCCTGCTCGAATTCGCGCCTGTGAGCTATTTCCTGCTGGACCATGACCAGCGAAACACCGCCACCGCGGTTCTGAGCTTCCAGTTGCCGCATCAGGCCTGGGTCAGCTCCACTTATGCCTTTGGCTCCGGTTTTGTGAATGGCAACGGGCCAGTCCACCTACCACCGCATTCCGTTTGGGACATGGCGCTGGGCAAATCGTTCGGGGAAAAATATTCCATCAGCCTCAACGCCTTGAACCTTGTGAATACCAGATTTCTACTGGATAGCAGCAACACTTTCGGCGGCACGCACTATGTGGATCCAAGGTCGATCTACGTTTCGTTCCACTGGCGGTTTCATTACTAAACCCAATACTGTTCACTGAGTCCGGGAGCTTCCCTAGCCGAGCGCTTTGTATCAGGGCACGGCTTCAGCCGCGCCGCAGGAAAGCTCCTACATCGGTCCGGACTTTAGCCCCCGAGCTTCAACGGCTAAAGCCGTTATTCCTCCCGCCACATTTTGGCACGGCTGAAGCCGTGCCCTGATACAAATCAATCGACCGTCGCTCCTAAGAGGGGTGCGCATCGTATGGCATTTGATGTCTAAAACACCGGGAACGAACCCAAATTGTCCTGTAACTCTTTTTTCTTGAATCACTTACTTGGCTTCGTTGGCAAAATCGTTTTAACTATTTGATATTAAATGGCTTGATCGACTCGCAGTGGGTTCGTTTCTTGGGTTCGTTTGGGTTCGTCCCTATGATTTCCTTTTATTATCAATAATTTATGGGTTCGTCTAAACAATCCTTTTTGGAAAGCCATTTTTCTACTCCAACGTCACGTCTGGACCCTCCCCGCCGGGCCTTGAGACCTCGGATTCTGGATCCTCTTCCGGTTTCCCCTCCGCCCGCTGCATGTCCAGCAGCAGCCGGGTCTTGCTGTCAATTTGCCGGTCAATCAGGTTCATCTGCCGCATCAGCCAGCGCTGATCGATGGTGGGCACCAGGCATTCCTCCCGCATGGTGGGAGTCAGGTCAACGTGCTCGCGCAGGTAAAGCTGGTACTGTTGCGTGACGCTGCTGATTTCCGTCAGAAGCTCGCGCCGCAGGATGAGCCAGCTTGCCGGGCGGTCGGATGGATCACGGGCCTGGGGGCCGGAGTTGGCCAATTCCTCGAACCGCGTCTGGATCGCAGCTCCGCGCAAGGTAAGATTGGCGCCGTAGATCCAACCCAACAGGGTTTCGAGGCCGGAGAACTCGCCGGCCTCCATGGCGTCTTTCAGGTTCTCCAGCCATTCCAGTATCTTCTGAAACTTGGTAGCGGAATCCTCGGCCCAAAGCAGGCCGGCGTTCAGCACCACGCCGGGAATCGCGGCGCTGATCTGCTGGCTCACCTGCAGGCTGTGCCGTTGCCGCTCCAGTTCAAGCTGTTGCATGCGCCGCGCCAGGAGCGCCGCCTGGGCCCGCTCCAACCGCCGCCGCTCCCAGCGCAGCGAGGCAAT
>Ga0207416_1000776_pt1 | contig 49195 bp, 38 predicted proteins | sample PaiPotPPM11metaG_FD_184107 | JGI IMG/M metagenome (GOLD analysis project Ga0207416, IMG submission 184107) | Iron sulfur acid spring bacterial and archeal communities from Banff, Canada, to study Microbial Dark Matter (Phase II) - Paint Pots PPM... ...
ACCGTTCACGGCTCCAACGCCATCATTGCTCTGCGTTGCGCGAAACTCAGTGGGCGCTTTCCGGACTTCTGGGAACGAAGAACGGAACAGAAGGCCGCATGACTCATCACTTTCTTGTCGTGCACCCGGCCAACGGCCTGCTGCGGTCGAAATGAGGGATCTGAATCGAGGAAACCGCGAAGGAGGGCTATGCGACTTTGCGACCGGATTTTTCGAGGAGTTCGTGGATTAGGGTTTGGTAGGGCTTGGATTGTTTGGCGGCCATGCGGCGGAGCTGGCGGAGAAGTTTTGGGGCGATGCGGATGGCGATGAGCTGCTTGGCGTTGCCGGTGGCGGGGCGGCCGATTCTGCGAGCGCGGCGGAGTTCGGCGTCGGTTGATTCGGGGATGTCCGAGAGATCGAGTCCGCTATCGGGTATAGGCTTTGCGCTTTTTGCGCGTCGTCCGGCGAGCGCTGATGATGCGAATGAGTTCCGGGCCATATTTTAACCTCCGCTGTGTGTATCAGAGCAGAGAGATTTCTCTCTCCGCAGGCCGACCGCTTTGTAGGAACAAAGCGGCAAGAAAAGCGTCGTCCTGCTCCGTTCGAAATGACGGTGTGGGGCGAGCGGAGTGCTCGGGATCGTCCCAATCGAGAGCGTCAGGATCGACGAAAACGGTTGCGGCTGAGCCAGACGGCGGGACGCTTACGATGATGTTTGCGATTTTTTCTGGCGAACGCGAGGTGGCGAACGGGATGGCGGTTTTTGAGGGAGAAGTGGCGAGTGGCGAGTGGGGAGTGGGGAGTGGGGAAAGAGAAAAGCAGGTCCCTCGCTCCGCTCGGGATGACAGTTCTGGCACCGAAGCGAAATTTCAGGGATTCACGCGCGTTTGGAACGCGAAGAGAGCACGCCGGTCTAGAGACCGGCACTTACAACCCCTGAGAAGGGAAAAGTAATCGCCGGTCTAAAGACCGGCACCTACATAGACCGGAAATGCAGAAAGCGGGCCGGAGCACAGCCAAAAGTGGCTGCGCTACTGGCCGCGGAACATGCGGAAGAGCATGGTGAGGGGATCGTAGAAGCGGTCGACGACGCGCTCCTTGAGGGGAATGATGGCGTTGTCCGTGATGTGAATATCCTCGGGGCAGACTTCGGTGCAACATTTGGTGATGTTGCAGAGGCCGATGCCGAGTTCGTTTTTGAGCAGGGCGGTGCGATCGAGGCCGTCGAGCGGATGCATTTCGAGGCCGGCGACGCGGACAAAGAAGCGCGGGCCGCCAAATGTTTTCTTTTCGTCATGCTCGCGGATAACGTGGCAGACGTTTTGGCAAAGAAAGCATTCGATACACTTGCGAAATTCCTGGACGCGATCGACATCGAGCTGGGAGATTTTCCAGTCCGTATTGGGGCGGGGCTGGAACGCGGGAATTTTTTTGTTGACCTGGTAGTTCCAGGAGACGTCGGTGACAAGATCCTTGATGCGCGGAAAAGATTTCATGGGCATGACGGTGATGGGCTGATCCTTGGGGAGATCGTCCATGCGCGTTTTGCAAGTGAGGCGAGGGCGGCCGTTGACTTCGGCGGAACAGGAGCCGCACTTCCCTGCTTTGCAGTTCCAGCGGACGGCGAGATCGGGGGCGAGATGGCCCTGAATGTAGTGGAGGGCGTCGAGGACGACCATGCCAGGAGCGACGGGGACTTTGTAGTCGACGGTTTGGCCTCCGGTGGCGCCTTCTCCGCGGAAGACTCTTAGAGTGGCTTCGGGCATCGATGAGTTCTCCAAAATTCGCTCGGAGTGTTGAGTCCGAGCTGCTAACTGCTGCCGGGCTGAAGCCCGGCGCTACGAACTACGAACACGTGCTACAAACGCGTGTTACAAACGCGTGCAAAACGGCGCACAAAACTAATCCGTGGACAGAATTTCCTTCAGGTCCGCGGGCATTTCCTCGACGGGGATTTCGTGTCGTTTCATTTCATCGCCTTCGCGGACGATGACGTTGTGCTTTTTCTCCCAGACGGGATCGTAATTCGGGTAGTCGATGCGGCTGTGCGCGCCGCGGCTTTCCGTGCGGGCCAGCGCGCTGAGCGCGACGGCTTCGGAAATGATGAGCATGGAATTGAGCTCGCGCGTGAGATGCCAGCCAGGATTGAAAAGACGCGAACCTTCGACGCTGGATTTCGCGGCGCGAGCTTTCAAATCTTCAAGCTCGATGATGGCTTTCTTCAGATCTTCATCGGTACGGAAAATTCCGACGAGGCTCTGCATGACTTTCTGCAAGTCGCGTTGGACGGCGTAGGGGCTCTCGGAACCCGTATTGGAAAACGGCGCCAGCAATTCCTTTTCGGCTTCTTCAATTTGGGCGACAGCGAGACCTGGGCTGGAAACCTTTTTGGCGTGCTCTGCGGCGGCTTCGCCGGCGCGGCGGCCGAAGACGAGCAAATCGGAAAGAGAATTTCCGCCAAGACGATTCGCGCCATGAAGACCAGCGGCGGCTTCGCCGGCAGCGAAAAGACCGGGGACCGTGGATTGAGCGGTTTCGGCTTCGACGCGAATGCCGCCCATGACGTAGTGGCACGTGGGGCCAACTTCCATGGGGCCTTTAGTGATGTCGACGTCGGCGAGCTCTTTGAACTGGTGATACATGCTGGGAAGTTTTTTCTTCACGTACTCGGCTGGTTTGTGGGAGATGTCGAGAAAAGCGCCGCCGTGTTCGGTGCCGCGGCCTTCTTTGACTTCGGTGTAGATGGAGCGGGCGACGACGTCGCGCGTGGAAAGTTCCATGCGCTTGGGATCGTATTTTTCCATGAAGCGCTCGCCGAGTTTGTTGCGCAGGATGCCGCCTTCGCCGCGGACGGCTTCGGTAACGAGCAGGCCTTGCACGCCGGGAGGCCAAACCATCCCGGTGGGATGGAATTGGACAAATTCCATGTCGAGCAGCTCGGCGCCGGCTTCGTAAGCGAGGGTCATGCCGTCGCCGGTACACTCCCAGGAATTGGAAGTGATGGGCCAGGCTTTGCCGATGCCGCCGGTAGCGATGACGATGGACTTGGCTTTGAAAACGATGAAGCGGCCATTTTCGCGCCAATAGGCGAAGGCTCCGGAGATGCGGCCGCCATCGGTGAGGAGGCGCGTGACGGTGCACTCCATGTAAACGTCGAAGCCGAGGTGTACGCCGCGGTCCTGGAGCGTGCGAATCATCTCGAGGCCGGTGCGATCGCCGACGTGGCAGAGACGTTTATAGGTATGGCCGCCGAAAGCGCGCTGGAGAATCTCGCCTTTATCGGTGCGGTCGAAGAGCGCGCCCCAGTGTTCGAGCTCGCGGACGCGGTCGGGAGATTCCTGAGCGTGAAGCTGGGCCATGCGCCAATTGTTGAGGAATTTTCCGCCGCGCATGGTGTCGCGGAAATGAGGCTTCCAGCCGTCGGCGGTGTCCACGTTGGCCATAGCCGCGGCGATTCCGCCCTCGGCCATGACGGTGTGGGCTTTTCCGAGAAGCGATTTGCAAACGACGCCAACGCTCGCGCCGTGAGCGAGGGCTTCGATGGCGGCACGCAAACCTGCGCCGCCGGCGCCGATGATGAGAACGTCGTGCTCGCGGATCTCGTAGCTGGTGGTCACAGGAGCCTCAGGTCATGGATGGCGCCGCTGGCGACCATGCGGATGTAAAAGTCCGTAAGACCCACGGTAATCAAACTGCTCCAGGCAAGGAGCATGTGGCGATCGTTTAGGAAGGTCACGCCGCGCCAGGCGGCGAAACGGGATTTGCCGAAGGAAGCGCAGGAGAAGCAGTCGAGTTTTCCGCCGGCGAGGTGGCGAAGGGAGTGGCAGGAAAAAGTGTAGAGCGTGAGCATGATGATGTTGACGCTCATGATGAGTGTGCCGACGCCGATACCGAATTGGCCGTTCCAGTCGTAGGCGAGGATGGCGTCGTACCAGAGAAACGCAATGAACACGAGAGCGAGGTAGAAGAAATAGCGGTGGAGATTTTGGAGGATGAAGGGAAACTTCGTCTCGCCACTGTATTTGCGTTTGGAAGGTTCACCGACGGCGCAAGACGGAGGATCGAGAAAAAAGGCGCGGTAGTATGCCTTGCGATAGTAGTAGCAAGTGGCGCGAAAACCGAGAGGGCCCGCGAGAATAAGCAGCGCGGGAGAGAAGGGCCACCAGTGATGAAGAGGATCGATGAGCGGCGAATAGAATGGCGAAAGATATGGGCCCCATTCGTAATACGCCCCTTCGAAAGCGCGGAGCGTGGCGTAAATACCAAAACCGCCGAGAAGAATAATTACGGGCAGGAGTTCGACCCACCAAGCGTCGCGGCGCAGCGTGCTTCCGAGCCGCGATTCAGTCAAGAGGGTTGGCGAGCCAGCCATCTAAGGACCTCCAGTATGGCGATGGATAAAACTAATGACACAAATGTTGCAGACAGATTATATCGAAGACGCGGCGGAACGGCCAATTTTGAGAGAGGTCTCAGACTGCAATGGCAGAAGATCCGGCCATGCCCGATCGTCGGCCGAGAGTGGCAGCAAACGAAATCGGGGTCTGGCGAAATCAGCGGCTGTCCAAATCGCGGGGGGCCCAACGTCATTGTAGTAGCAGAACAAAGTGCCGCCGAGACGCAAAACGGAGGCTTGGAGGATTTGCCATGGGCATCGGGAAAATATTGGTGGTTATCGGAATCGTGCTGATAGTCGCCGCGCTATCGCTTGGGTATCACTGCTGGGTTATTGCGGTGGAGGCGTTTCTGAGACTCGCGGCGGTGGTTTTGATATCGGCTGGTGAAATGTATGTGATATGCCAGACTGGCAGCTGAAAAAATCCTGGTGCCAGTGTCCAAATAGCCGGGGTTCGAACGTCATTGTAGTAGTGGAACTGGAATGCGCACCTAAACTCGTGAAGGAGAACCGAAGTGAAATACATCCTGATGGACTACGTGGGAGAAGCGGGCTGGCCCCAGTTGACAAGGGCCGAGCAAGAACACTGGTTGGGCGCTTACAAAGCCTACATGGAGGCCATGGCGAAGGCGGGGGTGCTGAAAGACAGCAAAGGACTGCACCCTACGGCGTCGGCGACGACCGTGCGGGTCGCGAACGGCAAGACCCAGGTGCTGGATGGCCCTTATGCGGACTCGAAAGAGCAGTTGGGTGGATTTCATATCATCGAGGTGGCCGATCTCGATGCTGCCATTGCGTGGGCAGCGCGCTCTCCGACCGCACTGCACGGTGTCATCGAAGTGCGGCCGGTGCGAGAAGGCACGCTGCTGACCGACGACCTTTCCAAATACATCAAGCCAGAGTAAGCGGCACGGCAGCATTGGATTCATAACTACACGTCAACGAAAACAAAGGAGAAGAAGCATGCGCAAATTAATCGTGTTCAATATGGTGTCGTTGGATGGTTATTTTGTGGACGGCAAGGGCGACATGAGTTGGGCCCACAAGAATGATGCGGAGTGGAACACTTTTGTAAGCGAGAATGCCAGCGGCAGCGGCGTGCTGGTGTTCGGCAGGATTACCTACGAGCTTATGGCCAGCTACTGGCCGACGCCGATGGCGCTTCAGAATTCTCCGGTTGTAGCCAAAGGGATGAACGAAATGCCAAAGGTGGTGTTTTCGCGAACCCTGGAAAAGGCCTCGTGGAACAACACGATGCTGGTGAAGGGTGGTCTGACGGCGGAAGTGCGAAAGATGAAGAAAGAGGCCGGGCCGAACATGGTGATTTTGGGAAGCGGCAGCATCGTTTCGCAATTGGCGCAGCATGGTCTAATCGATGAATATCAGATGGCGTTGAATCCCATCGTTCTTGGCAAGGGCAGGACAATGTTCGACGGTGTCAAAGAAAAGCTGAACTTGAAGCTGACGAAGTCGCGGACGTTCAACAATGGCACGGTCTTCGCGTGCTACCAGCCTACGGAGTGAAGACCGTTATTCCCTCGCACACGGATGAGTGCTTGAACGCGGAGCAAATGGTGGAAATGTCTGGCACAAGCGAACCCGACGGCTTTCATGAAGATAGGAAAGCCCTAAAAGGCGACGAGCTGGTGCGCAGCACGGCGGACGCCATCGCGCGCCGCAGCTACGGCAAGCTCGTCGCGTTTCTTGCGGCACGCACGCGGGATGTGGCGGCGGCCGAGGACGCGCTCTCCGAGGCGTTTGCCGCGTCACTCGCAGATTGGCCGCGCAGCGGTTGTCCGTCGAACCCGGAAGCGTGGTTGTTGACCCTTGCGCGGCGAAAGGTGATCGATATGGTCCGAGGCCGACGCCGGCATGAAATGGCAGGAGAGCAGTTACGGATCATGTCAAAGGGCCTGGAGGCTGCCGCGGAAGAATCGGAAATTCCGGATCAGCGCCTTGCACTGATGTTCGCTTGCGCGCATCCGGCCATCGACGCCGGCACTCGCGCGCCTTTGGTGCTGCAGGTGGTGCTTGGACTCGATGCGGCAACCATCGCCTCTTCGTTTCTTATGTCTCCGGCAACCATGGGCAAGCGCCTCGTCCGCGCCAAAGAGAAAATCCGGCAAGCCGGGATTCCATTCCGGATCCCCGAGCGCGAGGAACTCCCCGCGCGGCTCGAAACCGTACTGGACGCCATTTATGCCTCTTTTTCGGAAGGCTGGACAGATCCCGGCGGGACCGATGCCGTTCGCCGCGACCTCACCGAGGAAGCCTTGTTTCTGGCGAGACTCGTAGCCGAGTTGCTGCCGCAAGCGCCCGAGGCTCTGGGCTTGCTTGCCCTCATGCTTCACGCCGAAGCCAGGCGGCGCGCGCGCCGCAATTTGGATGGCGAATACGTGCCTCTTGCCCAGCAGGATCCGGAATTGTGGGATTCGCAGATGATTCGTGAGGCCGAGGCGCTGCTCCTGCGTGCCAGCGCCTGCGCCTCGATCGGCCGCTATCAGTTGGAAGCCGCGTTGCAGTCGGCGCACGTTTATCGCTGCCGCACGAGTCAGGCCAATTGGGCTGAAGTAGTGCAGCTTTACGACGCATTGTTTACGGTCGTTGGCTCGCCGGTGGTCGCGATCAATCGCGCGCTAGCTGTCGCGGAATTGCATGGCGCCAGAGCCGCTCTCGAGGCCATGCCAGACGCAGCCGCCGATGCGCGGCTCGCCGATTACCAGCCCTACTGGGCGGCGCGTGCGGAGCTCCTCGCCAAGATAGGCGCTCAAAACGAAGCGCGCCAAGCGTACGAAATGGCCATCGGTCTCGAGCGCGACCCCGCGGTTCGCCGTTTCCTCCAGCAGCGTCAGTCGGCCCTGCGGGATTGACGTTTTTGCGGAGGGGATGCCCGTCTTACGTTCCACCGCGACATGCCGCGCAGATGAGGCTCGCCCTCGCGTCTTCAGTGTGATGGAAGTCGCAGGCGCGCTGGATTTAATCCTCAAAGAATGGAATGGATTTCGGGATCGAGGCAGACGTGTGTCGCGCGTATGCCGTTGATGGAGAATTTTGCGCCTTCGGCTTCTGAAAAATGGAAGAAGCGGCTAATGTGGTAGTCCTCGTCGAAGGAGGAAAAGAGGCGCTCGGTTTCGGCAGCGGCAAGCTGGAACGCGGAAAGAGACACGGGCTTGCCGAACTCGCCGGCGAGGGTGACGTAGCGTGAGACGAGATCGCGGAGAGACAGCATGGCTGCGCGACGAGTGGCTTCGGTGGACATGACGAAAAGCTGTCAGATGGGAAGTAGTGTAGCGCCGGAGAGGAAGTAAAGGAAGCTGCGTAGGCAAAGCAAGAATGCTAGACCGGCACACCGGTTCGCTCCGGTCCCTGCAAAAGTGCGATAGACTGCCCCAGCCTCGGCTGACATTTTGTGCGTAGGGAGGATGAACAAGTTCAACTCCCAACCGGAGCACATTTGCTCGCAAACAGCCTCAGGTTTGGGTCGTCATCAGGAGAAACGCTGATGAAGCCAGAGCTTGCTCAGTTGCGAGATTTCGCCCAGCGCTATACTGCGGCGTGGAGCAGTAGGGACTCCGCGAGCGTGGCTGCCCATTACTCACCGAACGGCTCGCTGCGCATCAATGATGGGCCTCCGGCTATCGGTCGGAAGGCCATCCAAGAAGCTGCCCAGGCATTCATGACCGCGCTCCCGGATATGCAGCTGCTTATGGATGAGATCGTCACGAAAGGCGAGCGCACGGAATTCCACTGGACACTCAACGGCACCAATTGCGGGCCAGGTGGCACGGGCCACAGGGTTCGCATCAGCGGGTTCGAGATCTGGAAGATCGGAGAGGATGGACTCATTGCCGAGTCGCAGGGCCACTTCGATAGTGCAGCTTACCAACGCCAGCTTGAGCGTGGCGTGGGGAAGTTCACTTAGAGTCGCGACTTCATCCTCGCGCGAGTAGGGTGAAATTTGTCGTGCACGGCGAGGATTGGGTAAGATGATTGACGAGATTTGAGACGAAAGGGAGGAAAGAAAAATGAGTATTTCTGTGGGACAGTCGGCACCGGATTTTACGTTGATGAATCAGGAGAGGAAGGAAGTGAAATTGTCGGAGTTCGCTGGGAAGAAGAATGTGGTGCTGGTGTTCTATCCGCTGGACTGGAGCCCAACTTGCACGACGGAGCATGCTTGTTTCGTGAATGACATGCGGGCCTTCGAAACGCTGGACGCGGAAGTTTTGGGCGTGAGCGTGGACAGCGTGTGGTCGCACAAAGCGTACGCGGAAAAGATGGGTATTAAATATTCGCTGCTGGCGGATTTTCAGCCGCGCGGGGCGATGAGCGAGAAATACGGCGTGTTCCTTGCGGATAAGGGAATCACGGGTCGGTCGATCGTGATCATCAATAAGGCGGGGAAAGTGGCGTGGAAGAAGGATTACGACATTCCGGTGGTGCCGGATTTGAAGGAAGTGGCGGCGGCGTTGTCGCAGGTGAAGGCGGCCACCGCTTAGGATGAAGAAATGAAGTAAAGAGATAATGAGGAAAAGAACAAACCGACACTAGACGCAGAGGCACAGAGAAGAGAGGGAAAGCGGGCTGGCGATTGCCGGCCCGTTTTTTATTTGGGGCCGATTACTTGTGGTCAATTGGAGATGAAGGGGCAGAGAGAGAACGGACAAAAAGGACGAGTTTCCAGCGCTGCTCTTCGGAGAGGCGTTTTTTGAAGGCGGGCATGGGCTTTCGGCCTTGGCTGATTTGATAGAAAATTTCGCCGTCGGTGACGCTGTTCATGCGCTTGGCGTCGGCGAGGCTCGCTGGGGACGGGTAGTACATGGCGGCGTCGGGTCCGTCGCCGTTTCCGGTTTGGCCGTGGCAGTTGGCGCATTTATCGAGGTAGATGGCGCGGGCGGCGGCGAGGGCCGCTGGGGAAGATTGGATGGGATTTCTGCGGAGTTTGGCCGCTTCGGGGATTTTCCATGGGCGGTTTTGATAGACGGCGATGGTGATGGAGATGCATATCACGGCGAGGAGAGCGGCGAAAAAGAGTTTGCGCAGGCGGAGAGTGGGTTGGGCGTTTGTGGTCATCGGCAAGTGGAAATTTTCGCATACGGGGTTGGGAGACTGAAGAAAGAAATGTTTCTTTTAACACAGAGTGCACAGAGGACGCTGAGAAGAGAGGAAAAAGAAAGAATCGAGCTTGAGCTACTGGCCGCGGAAGATTAGCCAGAGGAGTTCGGCGTTGAAGAAGAGGATGGCGGCGGCGACGATCCAGGCGATGACAACGGTGAAGCGGGAGTTGGTGAACTCGCCCATTTTGTTGCGGTCGCCGGTGAATTGGATCAGTGGGATTACGGCGAAGGGCAACTGGAAGCTGAGAACGACTTGGCTGAGGATGAGCAGCGAGGTGACTCTGCCTTCACCGTAAAGACCGATGACGAGGACAGCGGGAAGAATCGCGATGGAGCGGGTGATGAGGCGGCGCAGCCAGGGCTTGAGACGAATCTGGAGAAAACCTTCCATGACGATTTGGCCGGCGAGTGTGCCGGTGAGAGTGGAGTTCTGGCCGGAGGCGAGCAGGGCGCAGGCAAAGATAGTGCTGGCGAGGCTCACGCCGAGGACGGGGCTGAGAAGTTTGTAGGCATCCGCGATTTCCGCGACGTGATGCATGCCGCGGGTGTGAAAGGCGGCGGCGCCGAGGATGAGAATGGCGGCGTTGATGAAAAGAGCGAAGCCGAGAGCCAGCGTGGAATCGAAAATGGCGTAGCGAATGGCTTCGCGGCGGTCGCGAATGGAAGTGCCGAAGGCGCGGGTCTGCACAATGCTGGAATGGAGATAGAGATTGTGCGGCATGACCGTTGCGCCGAGAATGCCGATGGCGATGTACAGCATGTCGCGATTGCGAAGGATTTCGGCGGTGGGGATGAGGCCGACGGCGGCTTCGCGCCAGATCGGATGGGAGAAAAAGATTTCGTAAGCGAAGCAGGCGCCGATCGTGACGATGAGAGTAACGACGAAAGCTTCGATAATGCGGAAGCCGCGGCCTTGCAGCGCGAGAACGATCAAGACGTCGAGTCCGGTGATAATCACGCCAGCGAGAAGCGGCAAACCGAAAAGAAGCTGGAGAGCGACAGCGGAACCGAGGACTTCGGCAAGGTCGCAGGCGGCGATAGCAATTTCGCAGACGATCCAAAGAGCGATGGAAGTGCGGCGCGAATAGTGTTCGCGGCAAGCTTGCGCCAAATCCCGGCCTGTGGCGATGCCAAGCTTGGCGGAGAGGGCTTGGAGAAACATGGCCATGAGGTTGCTGAGGAGGATGACGCTGAGAAGCGTGTAGCCGAATCGCGAGCCGCCGCCGATGTCGGTGGCCCAGTTGCCGGGGTCCATGTAGCCGACGGCGACGAGATAGCCGGGGCCAGCGAAGGCAAGGACTTTGCGAATCCAGGAGGCGGAGTGGGAGATGGGGATGGTGCGATGAGCTTCGGGCAGAGAGGGCATGCTCGCCGCGCGGCGCGTGGAAGAGGCCGCAGCCTGGGAAACAGCGGAGGGAGAATCGGCGCCTGCGGCGGGTTCGGTTTCGAGTTGGGGCGGGAACGAAGGAGACATGATTCTTTTAACTGATACTTGGTAACTGAATTTTTGTTAACTACGGTAAATATCCATACTAAACTAGCTTTAATAGGAGCGCTTGTCAATAGGACTGCGGCAAATTGTTCCATCTTCGGAGGGCCGGCCGAACGGGGTGAGTTTCGTGCGGGCATGCGGAAGAAGAAGGGCTGTGATACCTTCGGAGAAGAAGCGCAGCGAGCAGACGACTAAGGGAGATGATGATGGAAGAACAGCGGCCGGTGCCAGGACAGGTGCAGATTAAAGCGGATGAGAAAGAGTTGCAGGGGCAGTACAGCAACTTGGTGATGCTGCACCACAATCTGGAAGAGTTCACGCTGAATTTTATTTACATTTTCCCGAACGGCGCGCAGGGGAAGCTGCTGAGCAGCGTGATTGTAAGTCCAGGACACGCGAAGCGCATTTTGCGGGCGCTGGGTGAGAATATTTCGCGCTATGAGGCGCAGTTCGGGCCAATCAAGGAAGCGCCCGAAGGCGGCGTACCGCCAACCCCGAACGTGGGCTTCGTGCAATAAAGCAGAAATTAGAGATCAGATGTTAGAGGTTAGAAGAGAGGCGGGGATTCAGAGCCGCGTGTTGTGGAGGCGACATGGCGTGATAAACTATTTGCCGCGATGTAGGAAGGGCCTGTAGCTCAAGAGTCTGTTGTTGATTCTGCGTTGCTTAGGCCCAATTTCAGGCCCTTCAAACCCGCCTTCTTGTACACAAGTTGTACACAAATCTTCTGAGATGAACCCGTGGTCCCCGTGCCTCCCCGAAGAGTGTCCGCCTTCTAAGTGGACGCAAATTCAATCTAAGTCATGTTCGAGCCATCCTCGTGTTGCTGCTCCAAAGTTGCTCCTAGAATCTCGACACGATTAGGGCATTCGGGCAACAGACGAATCGCGTCGTTCCGTATCCGCCGAATTCCACCACAGGTTTGGGAACCGAGGACGGGCCTATCCTTCTGAGGCGTCATTCATGGTATTCACATCTAGGCGGCGGTTTGGAAAACCGCTCCATCTATCAAGCAGTTGCGATGACGACTTGGCCGATCGTCCGCGTTGTTTCAACGAGCTGATGGGCGGCTCTCATCGCTTCGACGTTCAGTCTTTACAACGGAGACCCCGAACGTGCCACATTCACGCGCTGTGTGCGCTTGTCATGGGTCGCGGTAGCCTGCGGAACAAAGGGTGCCCAGACGGTCTGCATGTCATATCATGTTGGGGCAAAGGAGCAGTATCAATCCCAATTTATGCTTACGCGAATCGTTTGTCTCCTCTTGGTCCTGATCTCGGCCTCAGGCTTGTCCGGCACGGATTTTTCCATGAACGTGACCGACAAGAATTACCTCGATACTCAAGGTTTCAGCGTTTTTCTGTACGACAGCACGTACCACGCCGTTTTTGTGGACCAAAAGAACACGGCCATGGAGATGATTCTCCATGGCCAGCGCATCGCCACCAACGGCGACGTCCGGCTGATGCCAACGCCGGAACAATGGGACTTGGTGGCAACCCTCAAAGGTCGCCGTGCTGACAAAGCGAACCGCCGGCTCACTGCTGACCTCGCATTCCCGACGTTCGACTTCAGTTACACACTGGAAGTGGCAGCGGAGCCAGGCGGGGTGAAGGTCAGCATCAATCTCGATAAGCCGCTACCGCAGAAACTGGAGGGGCGGGCGGGCTTCAATTTGGAGTTTCTGCCGTCGATCTACATGGGCAAGGCTTACGTGGTGGACGGAAGCAAAGCCGGCATCTTCCCGCGAACGCCGAACGACGCGATGACGAAAGTTTTGCCCTTGGCGGATGAGCCGAAAAAGGCGTACTACCTGGAGGACTGGGACAAGGCCAAGGGATACACGCAGCCGCTGCCGTTCGCCGAAGGCAAGAGCATCATTCTGGGTGTGAACGACGCGCTGGCCCGCGTGAATGTGGTATCGGACACGGCCGACCTGATGCTGTTCGATGGGCGCGACCGCGCGCAGAATGGCTGGTTCGTGTTGCGTTCGCTGATTCCTTCGGGAAAAACCAGGGGCGCCATCGTGTGGCACATCCGTCCGGACGTGATCCCGACCTGGACACGGCCGCCGATGATCGCGCACAGCCAGGTGGGTTATGCGCCGGGCTTCTCCAAGGTGGCGGTGCTCGAACTCGACCCGAAATACAACGGCCCGAAGAGGGCCCGAGTGTTGCGCCTGACGGAACACGGATCTTACCAGCAAGTGTTCGAGGCTCCGATCACGCCCGCGACGCCGTGGCTGCGCTACGTGTATTCGAAATTCGACTTCACCTCCGTGAAGGAACCCGGTCTTTACGTAATCGAGTACGCAGATCAGCGGACGGCCCCTTTCCCGATTTCGCAGGACGTCTACGCAAAGATCTGGCAGGACAGCCTGGACCATCACCTTGCGGAGCAGATGGATCACGTTGCGGTTCGCGAAGGATACCGGGTGTGGCATGGCGCTTCGCACCTGGATGATGGGCGCATGGCGCCCGTGGTTGGGGAGCAATTTGACGGCTGGAACCAGGCCACAGCGACGGATGGGAAGTACAAAGGCGGCGATCACATCCCTGGGATGAATGTGGGCGGGTGGTATGACGCCGGGGATTTCGACCTGGAGGAACCGGCGCAACTGAGCGTGATTCAGAGCCTGGCGCTGGCGTATCGCGAATTTCATCTCACGTACGACGAGCTTACAGTGGATGAAAGCGCACGTGAGGTGGAGATGCACCGGCCCGATGGCGTGCCGGATACGGTGCAGCAGGTGAAACATGGCGCACTGCTCATCCTGGCGCAGTTCCACAACATCGGCCACGCCATCCGTGGCACTCACGAGCCAGATCTGCGGCAGTACACCCAGGTGGGCGACGGCGCTTCGAAAACGGACGGCCGCATCTACGACCCGAAGCTCGGTCCGAACGAAACGCAAGGCGACTACTCCGGCAGGCCGGACGATCGCTGGATCTTCACTACGAACAACCCGTTTTTCCAGTGGAACGCCATTGCAGCGCTGGCCGCAGCGGCGGATACGCTGAAAGGCTGGGACGATGCGTTAGCGAGAGACTGCCTGGATACCGCGATCAAGGCTTGGAACGAGGAGAAGGCTCATCCAACGCAGAATCCGGCGGGCGGCGGCTTGGGCGGAGCGGCTCCGGCAGGCGCGCCGGGAGGTGGCGTGCTGGCCGCGTCGCAGGGCGTGGTCTCTGGCGCTCAAACTGGTGGTAATGCAGCGGGCAGCGCGGGCGCTCCGACAGGCACGGGCACGGCCGGCTCGGGCCGTGGCGGATTTGGCCCCGGACTGGAGTGGGGGGCGGCGCTGGAATTGACCATCGCCACGAATGGCGCTGAGCCTTACAAGTCACGGCTGAAGGAACTGTTCCCACAGATGATCACGCCGCAACAGATGGACTCGCGTGGCTGGAGCGCAGTGCGGGCTATGCCTTATCTGGACGCGGGCGCGAAAGATCAAATGCGTGAAGCGGTGAAGAAATATATGGCGGGTTTGGATGAGCGGCTGGACGCTACCCCGTTCGGGGTGCCGCCGAGTCTCGGCACGTGGGGCGGATCGGGCGCCGTGGTGGACATGGCCATCCGAATGTATTTCCTGCACAAGGCATTTCCGGATCTGGTCAGCCCTGAATACACACTTCGCGCGGTCAACTACATTCTTGGGACGCACCCGGTATCCAGCACTTCGTATGTGGCTGGAGTGGGAACGGTGTCGAAGACAATGACCTACAGCAACAATCGCGCGGACAATTCGTACATTCCGGGCGCTGTGATTCCGGGATATATCATTATCAAGCCGGATTTTCCGGAGTGCATCGATGACTTCGGGTTCCTGTGGTTTGAGGATGAAGCTGTTGTGGCCGGGTCGGCAAGCTGGGTAGTGGCGGGGAACGCTGCGGAGGCGATCATTAAGGAAGCGAAATAGAGCCAGTACTAAGAGCGCGCCCGGCGGCTCCGAGCGGGTCGGTTCAGGAAATTCCACTCGCCCTTGGCGACGGCAGGACGATGCGCAACTGCGCATGAAAGCAAGTTCAGAAGCGACTGCTGAACAGTTGCTCGACGCACATGATGCGTGCCACGGTGCCCTTCAATCTGGCTGGTTTGCCCGCGCTCTCCGTGTCATTTACGTTTAGTTCAGAACAGTTGCCGATCAACGTGCAACTCGTCTCGCGGTGGCTGGATGAAGCGACGATTCTTCGCCTCGGCGCATTGATCGAAGCGGGGAACAAAACGCAACACCGTCACCCGAATCTTTGACTGTCTTGTAGCTGACTAGAAATGGGTCCGCGGGTTTGGGAAACCTCCGTGACTGATTCGCTGCGTTGCGCCGCGCCCCCGCACGGCAGATGCTTCGGACTGACCGTGCGCCGCGGACTCTTCTCAGACAGGTCAGTGGGTCGTCTGTGCAGCGCAGCACCGCACTACTTCTTGGATTGTTTGGCGAATGAACCATTCAGCGCTGCGCCGACCGTGCCGCAGTTGCCGGAATTCAGGTCATAGATGCCAGCCCGCAGATAGATTTCAGCCGGGGGCACATCGATTTCCTCGTGAATTTGCATTCCCACCTGCCGCGTCGCTTCGAACACCTTGGGATCCATCGTTAGATTGCTGCGCTTCCTTACTATGTTCAGGATGTTGCCGTCCGGGCTGAATGCGATGAGCATGACTTCAATACGGCCACGACGCGTGCCGTCTGCGTCTAAGCCCATCGCGATGTCGGGCAGAGCCACAGCGAAGTTGACATCGTAGCGGGTAAACGGCGCCTTCAATTTAGTGTTATTTCCCGCACGCGGGGCATTCGCAGGAGGCTGCGGATTCTTCGGCACGACCTGTACCTTAAATAGGATCTGGTCGAAATCCGGCATGCCTAAACCGATAAGCGGCACGAAGGGATCGTCGTCGCCCTCTTGAGAAGTGAATTCGTGGCTGGGTTGGTCAGCGAAGTAGCCGCGGCGATAAGAAAGTGTGTAGTTATCGTCTGCGAGGCTGACCCGAATGCGGCGGAACTTGCCGTCATTCTTATAGTTGGCAGGTGAATAGGCCAGCGTGTAGTAGTGCGAGCCGTTGCCTACGGCGTCTTTGACCGCGTCGCTCAACGCGTTTGTGCTGTAAAAAGCGCGGCCGCCGGTCTCCTCGGCAATGGTTTCCATAGCGATTTGATTAGCGCTGAGGCGAGCCTCGAGTTCCCGGCGAGAACCGGCCAGTTTGCTGGCATCGAAGGTGGGGTCTCCGAGAACTCCCAGCGCAGACACAGGATAGATGGCGACCTGTGCCGCCGTAAGCATGTCCGAGGTTTTCTGGATGTGATCCTGATTCTTGAGAACTCTGCCGCGAGGGTCCGGAAAGAAGCTAACCGGGAAGTTGTCCGAGAACCAGATAAGATTTTTGCGGGCGGGAATCGCAGAAAGATAGCGGGCGATTTGCTGGAAGGCTTGTAAGGTCACCTCGATGCGGGAGTTGGCGCGCTCGGCGCCCTCGTCGCGCTGGAAAGACTCCACGGCATCAACTGCCGAGGGCGCAGCCTGACTCTTGCGCATTTGCCGGAGAATTTCCGCGTCGCTGTATTGGTTAGCCTCAGTCTGCAGATTTCGAGAGACCTCGGGCGCTATGCCGAGTTTCTTGTCTTCCAGCGTAGCCGAGATGCCGGAAAAATCGGTGGTAACCCGCGGACAATGCGAAGGTGAGAACCGAGCGCGAAAACGGCGAGGCGAGTGCCGGGAGTAACTTCGCCGAGATATTTGATGACCTGCTGCCGAACGAAGGCCTGATTTTGCGGTTGTGTGTTGAGGAGGTCGAGCAACAGAACGTTGACGGAATCAGTACCACGAACCGTCGGAAAATTGGTGAAGACGTTGGGCGGCATCGGCAGCAACTTCACTTCGTTAGGAGCCGCGCCTTTGTGCTCCTCGAAAGAAGTGACAATCTGCGGGCTGCCTTCCTCGAAGACGTGAAAGTCATCCTTGCGGATGCCGGGAACGGATTGTCCTTGTTTGTCTGTGACAACCACGTCCACCACGACGATGCGACTTTCGACTTTGATGGAAGGGCTCTGAACCGGCGCGGAAACAGGCGGCCCCTTCTCGCGGGATTGAGAGAGACAGAGCCCTGAGAGAAAGAGGAGCGAGGCGGCCGAGAGAAGGGAGCGAATCATGCGGATCCGCCCGAAGTCTCTCACAACGACTCTGGAGAGTATACAGAGTGCAAGCGGTAAAAGGCCGCGAGGATGCAGCGAGTCGCATCTTGTACATAAGCAACAGTACGGGCGCCTTCTTTTGGGCTACTCGGCGACAGTTGTTGCGTGCAACGGACGGAATCACGTCCGTTCATGACTGCGGTCACTGGCAGCTTACCTGAAAGCAGAGATTTTGGCTGAAAAACGGGACCACATGATTTTGAAAGCGGTCCGCCACTTTGCTTGTGTGCGTGCCAGAATAAACTTCGAAGCTGTTTGTGATTCCATATTTATCAAGGACTTCGTGGAGCTTTGCGGTATCGACTCGCAAGCCGTCCTGGTCACCAACATCGATGGAGATCGCACGATACCGGCGGAGACCTCCGATGTACTGATCCATGAAAGCGAGTGGCGCATTGGCAGCCCATTTCGCAAGGACGTCCGGCTGCGGCGCTCCCTCTTTTGTGGCCAGGTCGAGATAAAGCGGGGGATTCTTCGGATTGGGTGACCATGCAGCCGCGGAGGCTAGCGTGGCGCGCGCAAAAAACGACAGGCTTGCGGAATCCGCAGGTGTTTTGACGGCCTCAAGGCTCTTTGCGATTTCCGGGTTCATGGAACCGGCGGGCCGGGGAGATAAGCAGCACGGGCTCATGACGTACAAACTCCCGAACACGTCGGAATGCTTCATGCCAATGCGGGTAGCGCCGTAGCCTCCCATCGAGTGGCCGACGAGTCCCCGGCTTTGGCGCTCAGGAATCGTACGGTAATGCGCATCAATGTATGCGACCAGGTCCCGAGCGATGAACAGCTCGAAATCACCGGTGGTCACGGAACTCGAATACATCGAGCCGTTGTGCAACGTCTTCGAATCGGGCAGGACCACAATCATTTCTTTCGCGCCTAGGGCAAAGGCGCCTTCGATCGTCTCGGGGACATGGATTTCATGCGTCCATTGCTCGGCGCCGATGGAGTAACCGTGCAGGGCGTAAACGACTGGATAGCGTCGAGACTTATCTTGCGCATAGCTGGGAGGAAGGAACACAAACACGTCGCGATCAACCGCGTCTCCTTCCAAATTGCTTTCCAGAGCCGTTCCGTGAATTTTGATGTGCTCGACCGTCACTGGCTTTGCACCGGCAACAGCCGGAGGCACCTCCGTTTGCACTTGCGCGTCGAGCTGAGGAGCTAGTCCAGCCGCAATCGCAAGTAAAATCCCTCCGAACCATTTCGCGCTTGTCATGGTGAACCTTTCTTGAAACAGCATCGATCTGGGAGAGCCATCTAGCCTTACTGCTCGACTGCGATTGCCGTTACGGACTTTGGTTCCAATTTCAGAGTCAGCTTGCCGTCTTGCGCTTTCGCGGAAAACGGCTTGGGAACAACCGTATTGGGCGCGTCGAAGGTATTTACGCTGTCGACCTTGGATGCAGACAGCGTTTCTCCTGCCGCGGATTTGGCATTCATACCGGCCAGAGTAACTTCGATTTCAGCGGACTGATTTGGATCAACGTTAGTTATTGCGAGCCACAGTTTTCCGGCTTTATCCTTCGCTGCGATGGCGTCGATTCGCGGCAGGGTGATGCCGTCGTGTGTGAATGTACCAGCGTCAAAAGTGGCTGGTACGAAAGTAGCGTCCTGAAACGGCACGTACATTTTGTAGACATAGTAGGTAGGTGTGAGAACCATTTTCTCTTTGTCGGTCAGGATCATGGCCTGGAGCACGTTGATCATCTGCGCGATATTGGCCATGCGAACGCGGTCAGCATGCCGCGCAAAAATGTTGAGGTTCAGCGCCGCTAGCACCGCGTCGCGCAAACTATTTTGCTGTGCCAGGAAGCCGGGATTGCTGCCGGGAAGCGGCGCGTACCAGCCGCCCCACTCATCCACGACCAGCGCCACTTTCTTTTGTGGGTCGTACTTGTCCATGATGGCCGAGTGCTTCGCGATGAGATCATTCATCTCCAGGGTGGACTTAAGAATCTGCGCGTACTCCGCTTCTCCGAACCCCACCGAGGCGTAGGAAGGCGGCCACTTCACAACAGTGTAGGAGTGCAACGAAAGCCCATTCATGTCCCAACTCCAGGTGTGACTCTGATATGCCTTCATGATGGCTTCGGTCCACTCGGTCCAGCGGGAATCGCCGCCGCCGGGGCCTACGGCGATCTTGAGCATCTGCTGATTGTTCTGTTGTGCGGGATTGAAGTTGCGGACGAAGCGGCTGTAGGTCTTGAGCTGGCTCAGATAATAGTCGGGCGTCATGTTTCCGCCGCAGTCCCAACTTTCGTTGCCGATGCCAAGAAACGCAACCTTATAAGGAGCAGGATGCCCGTTGGCCGCGCGTTCTTTTGCCAGAGTCGTCGGCTGAACGGTGGTTAAGTATTCCAGCCATTCGGCTGCTTCCTGTGGAGTACCGGAGCCGACGTTGACGGATAGGTAGGCCTCCGCGCCAATCTGGTCGAGGAAGTCCATGAACTCGTGCGTTCCGAAAGTGTTCGGTTCGATTACGCCGCCCCAGTTGGGATTGAGTGTTACGGTTCGTTGCTGGCCGATCCCTTTGCGCCAGTGATATTCATCGGCAAAGCACCCGCCGGGCCAGCGCACGTCCGGCACTTTCAGCGCCTTAAGCGCAGCAACGACGTCGTTACGGATCCCGCGTGTGTTTGGAATCTTGGAGTCGGGGCCGACCCAGATGCCTTCGTAAACACCGTGGCCGAGGTGTTCGGCGAATTGGCCGAAGAGGTTGCGGTCAATCTTCGCGCCGGCCTTGGAAACGTCAACGGATAGCTGGATTTTCTGCGCAGCCGCTACCGGGACAGCCATAGCCACAACGAGCAGAGTCAAGCTGGCAAAAAGTGAACGCACGAGCGGAGATGATCCCGCTTGAAGCGCAAACAGGAATGTCCGACCGACCTGAGATCGGCGCAGGATTTGGTACTGAATTGCTCGGAAAGTTCTGAAAGCAAGTTTTTGGGCCATTTATTGTTCTCTCTGAGGTTCGGCGACGTTTGCACCGGATGATATCCAACAGTTTTTGCAATTATCTTTCAGAGTCGCTGTCGACCGTGTCTCCTTCCAAATTGCCTTCCAGGGCCGTCCCATGAACTTTGATATGTTCGACAGTCACCGGCTTTGCACCAGCAACTGGTGGAGGCACATCGGTTTGCAATTGCGCGGGCGAGCTGAGGAGCAAGTCCAGCCGCCGTCGCAAGTAAAATTCGCCGAACCATCACAAGCTTGTCATGGCGACCCTCTCTTGAAACAGCAGGGCTTTAGATAGCTGTTAACAGCGAAACTTGCTTCCTGACAGCTACACTCCTGGTTTTCGAATACAGAATACCGTTGCCTCTTGTTCCTATTCCGGCAGGGTCTTCGATCCCTTAACCTGGAACATTCCCGACACAGTGGGAGCGCCCGTGGCGGGCTGACCGCCACCCATCGACAGCGAGTATTTACCTTCGGCGATAATCGGTTCACCCGCTTCGCTCACCATGCTCAGGTCGCGATCTTTCAACTCGAAGCGGACGTTCTGCGACCCGCCAGGTTTCAGGTGCACACGCTTGAATCCGCGCAGAGCACGCAGCGGAGCTCCCGGGACATCGGGGAAGCTGAGGTAGAGTTGTACTACTTCGTCGCCCTCGCGCATGCCGGTGTTGGCAACTGTGACTTCCGCGATGAGAGGATCGCCCGCGTTGATAATTCTTTTCGCTAGGCGCAGCCCGCGATAGGAAAATGTGGTGTAGCTCAAGCCGTAGCCGAAAGGATAGAGCGGCTTGCCAGCGAAGTAGCGGTACGTGCGGCCCTTCATGGCGTAGTCTTCAAATGGCGGCAACTGGTCGACTCCCGTGTAAAAGGTGACCGGAAGCCGGCCTGCCGGATTATTCGCGCCGGAGAGTGTTTGCGCGATCGCGGTGCCGCCCTCTTCGCCGGGATACCAGGATTCGAGAATGGCATTGACGTGTTGATTGGCCCAATTCACGGCGAGCGCGCTGCCGTTGGCCAGCACAAGCACTACGGGTTTGCCAGCCGCGACGACAGCTTCGAGTAGGTCCTCCTCTGGCTTGGGAAGATCGATGCTGGTGCGGTCGCCGCCCTTAAATCCTTCCTCGCTAACGGGCATTTCTTCGCCTTCCAATTCACTGGTGATGCCCAGAACTGCCACGACGACGTCCGCGTTCTTCGCTGCTTTCATGGCTTCGGGACTGGGCCGCGGATCATATTTCGACCAAATCAACTGCGCCTTCACTGGTCCAGCGTTACCTTGCCCGTAACCAACTTTGACGTGGACCTTCTTCCCCTGCTCGAGGTGAATGTGCCCGGCTCGCACCTGAGGCGCCTCATCGCCGACCCAGCCGTGGGCCAGTGGTTTTCCATCGATCTCGACTCGCGCGAACCCGCCTTGCAGACGTACGCCGACTGTGTACTCTCCCGTTTCAGTTGGGGTGAGGAAGCCGCTCCACTCGATGCGCAACGGATATTTGCCGGCAGCGTCCTGAGGGATGTCCTCTGCCTTCAAATCGAGATTGTTCACCGGCCGCTCCGCTAGGACCGTTCGTTGCGGCCCCCACATTTCTCCGGTGGAAAACTCAGCCGTGAGCCCTGGTCGGCCATCCAGAGTAGTGAGGAGCGATGCGGGGACGACATCTCCTTCATAACGCAAGAACTGCGTTCCAGACACAAACGTGACTTGTGCGTCGGGAAATTCCGCTTTGATTCCGTCCAGTACGGAAACTGTATGCGTGGGCCTACCGTTGTAATTGCCGAGCAGATATCGGGTCTGGTCGGCGAGCGGGCTTACCACCGCGATCTTGATTCCCCTTTTCTTGAGCGGCAGAATGCCGTCATTCTTGAGCAAGACCATGGATTCGTTGGCGACCGTCCGGGCTAATTCGCGGTGCGCAGGACTGTCGAGTTCCTTCTCGTCGATCTTTGTATACGGAACCATCTCTGGCGGGTCGAACATGCCCAGCTTGAAGCGCGCCGTGTATAGCCGGATCAGTGCGGTATCAATGTCACTTTCTTTCAGGAAGCCCTGCTGGTAAGCGTCCAGGTAAGGCTTGTAGTCGCGATCGTCCTTGATGTCCCCGTAATTCAGGCACTCGTTGTCCATCCCGCGCTGGATAGCTAATGCGGAGGCTTCTGGTTGGGTCTTGGTGAAGTGGTGATCGCGAAAGATATTGACGATAGCGGCGCAATCGGAGACCACGTAGCCCCGAAAATTCCACTTGCCGCGTAACTGATCCTGTAACAGGAACTCGCTGGCGCATGCCGGCTGGCCGTTGATGCTGTTGTAGGCGCACATCACCGAGCCGGCCTTGCCTTCGGTGACCGTGGCACGGAAGGCGGGCAAGTAGGTATCCAACTCGTCATGCTTGCTGACTTTCACGTCGGCGGTGTGGCGCGTCGGCTCCGGCCCGCTGTGGACGGCGTAGTGCTTGGGCGTTGAAATGGCCCGATAGTATTTCGGATCATCGCCCTGCATTCCGGTGACATAGGCCACGCCGAGGCGCGCGCTCAGGAACGGATCCTCGCCGTAAGTTTCCTGCCCGCGTCCCCATCGCGGGTCGCGAAAGATGTTAATGTTCGGTGCCCAGAAGTCCAAACCTTCCTGGGCGCGGCTGTGGCCGGCGCGCTCAAACTGTGCGCGTTTGATGCGCGCTTCAATGCCGATGGCAATGGCCATTCGATTGATGGAGTCTGTATCAAATGTAGACGCCAGGCCGACCGGCTCGGGAAACTCCGTGGTGCCGCTGCCGGCGACTCCGTGCAGCGCTTCGCTCCACCAATTGTAGGCGGGTATGTGCAGCCTCTCGATGGCACGCGACTGGTTGGTCAGCTGGGTGACCTTTTCTTCCACGGTCATGCGATGTACCAGGTCGGCGGCCCGCTGCTCCGCAGGCAACGCCGGGTTCAGATATGGCGGCGGCTCAGAGTTCTGGGCGTGTGCGCGGCTCGCAATCAGGAGGACAACAGTCGCAGCAAGAATCTTGAAGTTCGATGATCGCATGTACGAATGTGCCTCCATTTTGTTTTCTCCAATTCGCCGGTCTAACGATCGATTCCGCTGGAGCCGCTTGTTGGCGGGCTCATTGAAAGAGCCTTGGCGCAAAGTCCTTAAGGTCGCGGCGCCACGTTTGCCACTCGTGGTCGGTCCCGGGGGATTCGTAGAAGACGTGCTGAATGTTTGCTTCGAGCAGCGAGGCGTGCAACCTCTGAAGGCCTGTGCGCATTCGCTCCGGCTCGGTTGTCCCCACTCCGATCCACAGCAAATGCACTTTCTTTGCAAACGCGGCCGGATCTGCAAAAACGCCGTTGTAGTCGGTTTTGGGATCGAGTTTGCGGTCTCCAAGCACGAGCATACCGCCCGCCCCGCTGAATCCTCCGATGTAGGAGAAGAGATCTAGATGATTCAGCGTGATCTGGAAAGTCTGCATCCCACCCATGGAGAGGCCCGCCATAGCGCGATGATCGCGATCCGAAATTGTCCTAAAGGTGGAATCGATATATGGGATCAGCGCTAGCGTCACATCATCTTCAAACGCCGCGGCCATGTCCTGCATGGCCTTCAGCATTTCGGGTGAACCAAAGGGTTTTCCCGTGAGATCGGGAGCAGGCTGACCGGCACGCTTGGCGTAGCCGTAGGCCATGACGACGATCATCGGCTTGCAACTTCCGGCGGCAATCAGGTTGTCGAGTATAAAATTCGCGTGCGCCTGTCTGATCCAGCCGGTCTCGTCCTCGCCGGCACCATGTTGTAGGTAGAGCACGGAGTAGCGCGCGTTGTTCTGCGCATCGTACTTCGGAGGCAAATATACCAGTGCGTGCCGCCAGGTGCCTGTGACCTTGGACTTGTACCAAACCTCACGAACTACGCCGTGCGGCACGTCTTGCGCCGAATAATAGCTGGAACCCGGCTCAGGCACCTCGACGGCACTAGCAGGCCGACCTCCGCCGAAGAAGGCATGCGTGCCTGAATCGCTGACGTCGGCGCCATCGATGTTCAAGTTGTAGTAGTGGAAACCAGGCACCAGTGGAGCGGTGGTGACGGTCCAAAATCCGTCGGGCTGTTTGACCATGTCGACTTTCGGTCCGCTCCAGAAATTCACTTTGACTTTTGTGGCGTCGGGAGCTTTGACACGGATCTGCACTCTTCCCGTGCCGTCGACGCGGGGATATTCCGATCCCCAAACATTTGTCTCCGAAGGTTGAAAACTCCCAGTCTCCTGCGCGTAACAGAGACTCGCAGATAGGAACAGCAAAATGCCGAGGCGTCTCATTTTGTCTCCTTTACAGCACGCAAGCGCGATGTGTACGCCTGGGCGAACCGCGCTCGCTAGAGTACGTGGGTCCGAGTTCGCACATTACTTGCGCAAGACCGATTGCATTCCCAATTGTTGCGTCGCCGGGCCTCCGGACTGCCGACAATTCCGCTCACCGATTCTCTTGAGGCGACTGGGCGCAATGCCAGTGGAACGTCGAAGCACGAGCTCTGTTTTAATGGTGCCGAAATCGCGCAAACTTCGACTACACTGAGTTTCCACCGAGTCAAGCAGCGCTCGAAACGCCGTTCGTGCGATTTCGGACTGGGACATCCGTACGGTGGTCAGAGGCGGAGTCGTGAACTGGGCCAAGTGCGTGTCATCGAACCCGACCACCGACACGTCGCGGGGAATCTCGAGGGAGAGTTCGAACGCCTCGCGCATTACGCCAATTGCAGTCATATCATTGGAACAGATAACCGCAGAGGGGCGAACCGGGGCAGCCGCGAGGGCTGCCATGGCTTTCATTCCCGCTTCCATGGTGTGATCGCCTTCCATGAGAAATTCCGGCGAGACGTTCAAGCCAATTTCGTCCATGCATTCTTGAAAGGCGATTCTTCGCGCCAGGGCCGTCTTCAAGTGCGCGGGTCCGCTGACAAAGGCGATCCCGGTATGCCCAAGGGCTGCCAAGTGCTGCACGGCCTGCCGAATGCCGTGACGATAGTCAATGCGGAGAGTCTTGAGGAGTGGTTCTGAGGGCTCGACATCGATTGCAACCGCCGGCACCTGGCGCAACCGGAAAGCCTCGATTAATGCATCCTCTCTGCCGAAAGTCAGAATCGCCACTCCGTCAACGCGACGTTCGATCATCCGCCGAGCAACTATCTCAAGCCGGGTTAAATTGTCAGTAATCGAACTTAGAAGGACCTCGTATTTATGCTCGACGGCTAGGTCCGCGAAGGTCTGCGCGATTTCGGGGAAAAAAGGATTGGTCATCTCGGAGATCACTAAGCCGAAAATGTGGCTTCGCCCGGAAACCAGTGCCCGTGCATGAATGTTCGGGTAATAGCCCACTTCGTCGATTACTTTTTGCACGCGCCTGGCGATAGCGGGCCGCACCGTAGGTACGCGATTGATGGTTCGCGAAACGGTCGCGATCGAAACCTTGGCGCGGCTGGCTATCTCCCGAAGATTCATGGTCATGGCTTCTGCTACGGACACGAGAAAATCGCGATTCGTGGCAGCGAAGCGTGCTTCCCTCTCCGAGTGATCGGCGAGGAGAACCCGTTCGTGCTCTTTCAGAGGCCCGCTTGCTCAAACTTCACGCGAAGGGCGTAAGCGTACTTTGCCGGCGGCTGCCCGGGTAAATGCACGTGCAAACCGTCTCCACGCTGCTCGAAGTGCAAGCTCGGGTCGCCACCCAGCAAATCCACTGACGCCACCGGTTCACTTCCCACGATTGTTGCCAGCGAGCGCACCACAGCTTCGCCACTTGCAGGCCACGCAAGTCCGATGATGTAAAGCGCGTCGCCCTTGGCTGTAAATCGAAAATCCTCGGGCTTGTAATTCGCCACGTCGGTGTCGTGAAATGACCCAGCGGTCACTTTGGTCGGCCCTTCGCCGTAGGTCCGCCATGGCCGGGTGCCGTAGATGGCCTCGCCGTTGACATTGAGCCAGGCTCCCACATCCAGCAGAACCTGCTGCACCTGTTCGGGAATCGTGCCATCGGAACGCGGCCCAATGTTCATGAGCAAATTCCCGTTCTTACTTACGATGTCGATGAGCTGATCCACTACGAACTGCGGCGACTTGAATGTGTCGTTCTCAATGTAGCCCCACGATTTGTTGCTGACCGACGTGTCCGTCTGCCAGTAAAGCGGGCGAATGTCTCCCAACTGGCCACGCTCCAAATCGAGCACGCCGGAATGCTCTTGCATCGCGTAGTCTTTGTAGTTGATCACGCCAACGTGGTCGCCATATTTCAGAGAGCTGTTGTAATAGAACGCAGCGAACCGCGCGAGATTCGCCCGGATCGCTGCCTGCCCGATCCACCAATCGAAATACACGATATCGGGATGGTATTTCTCGACCAGTTCCGCAGACCGCGCCAGCCAATCGTTGGCCCACGCGGAGGAAACATAAGTGAAATCATCATTGAGAGGTGTGCCCCACGGGTTCATAAGCCAGTTATGGGCAGGGCCGTACAGCATCGCATATTGCGGGTCGTTCACATCCGAAGTAATTGTGCGGCCCGGCCCAAGGAAGAAATTATGTTCCACGCGGTGCGACGACACGCCAAAATGCAACCCGGCGGCCCGCACCGCCTTCGCCAATTCTCCGGTGGTATCGCGATGCGGTCCTATTTTGGTCACCGTCCAATCGCTCAACCCACTGTCGTACATCGCGAATCCGTCGTGATGCTCGGCCACGGGCACCACGTATTTCGCGCCGGCTTTTTTGAATAACTCCGCCCAGGCCGCCGGATCGAAATGCTCCGCCTTGAACATGGGGATTAGGTCTTTGTAGCCGAATTTGTCCTGCTTACCGTAAGTCTCGATGTGATGCCGGTATTCTGGGGATCCCTCGACGTACATCATTCGCGGATACCATTCGCTGCCGAAAGCAGGAACCGAGTAGGCGCCCCAATGAATGAAGATTCCGAACTTCGCGTCTTTGTACCATTCGGGCGCTTCAAATTTTTGGAGCGACTCCCAATCGGCGCGGTATGGCCCCTCGCGATCTGTGTCGTCGACTTTGTTTAGAAGCGCCGCGCGCGGTGCGTCATATTTCGCGCTGGCTTTCTGCCAAAGCTCATCAATCTTCGCTGGGGTCTCTGAAGCCGTCGGAGCTGTAGAGGTCTGGGCATGTACGCTGGAGATTGTGAACAGGACAACAGCGACGGCGCTGAACTTACCGATCAGCGGCAAGAATGCAAAACGGCAGCGCATGATTTCCTTTCGCGGATGCTGGAGACCGGGAACCGATCCAAAGCATGAAGCGCTTTCGCTCAGGCACCTCGCACGCCCTGTTTCTCCGCCAGGCCACAGCAGCGGCCGCGCGTGCTTCGCGAGGTTTGACTCAAGCGAATTTCCGCACAATAATCGATAAAGTTATCGATGTCAACGATTGGCTGTTATTGACTCCCACACCTGCCGGACGTACGCTGCGACAATGCAATCAGCGCTAAATCGACGCAAAGACGTCATGAATATCCGAATGAAGGACATCGCTCGGGATCTCGGTGTGTCGGTTGTCACGATATCGAAAGTATTGCGCGACCATCCCGATGTGGGAGAGCAGACTCGCGAACGGGTTCTAGCGCGGGTCAAAGAGTTGGATTATCGGCCAAACCTTGCGGCGCGCAGCCTGGTGACTGGGCGCACGTATCTGGTCGGCCTGGTCGTTCCGGATTTGCTACACCCGTTTTTCGCGGAAATCGCAAAGTCTCTTTCTGATGCCCTAAGGCAAAACGGCTACAGTCTGATCGTTTCCTCGTCCGATGAAGATCCGGAGCTTGAAGAACAGGAGATTAATCACCTGCTGGCGCGCCGTCTCGACACGCTCATCATTGCCTCGTGCCGTTCGAGCGTGGAACTTTTCTTGCGGATTGAAAAACAAAAAACGCCCTATGTTCTGATCGACCGCGGCTTTCCCGGTTTGTCTGCGAACTTTGTCGGCGTGGACGACGAAATAGTGGGACGGCTCGCCACTCAGCACTTGATCGACATCGGGTGTAAGAGGATAGCTCACATTCGGGGACCGGAAACCAGTCCCGGCAGAAACCGCCTGAAAGGATACAAGCGGGTTCTAAAGCAAGCTGGTCTGAAAATCACCGATGATTGGATCGTCGCCGAGCGCAAGGGCGATGTACAAACGAGAGAGCTTGGCGCGAAAGCTATGCGTCACCTTATGAGTCTTCCGCAGAGGCCTGATGGAGTGTTTTGTTTCAATGATCCCTTGGCTATGGGCGCGATGAATTACGCGCTGGATCAGGGGATACGGATTCCCGATGATCTCGCCGTTATTGGTTGTGGGAATCTTCATTATGACGACTCTCTGCGGGTTCCGCTTTCGAGCATCGATCAACACAGCAGGCGAATTGGGGAGGAAGCCGCGCGAATTTCGCTCGGGATTCTGAAGTCGAAGGCAGCGCCAAAGCCGGAAGCGGTCGTGCTGCAACCCGAACTTGTGGTCCGAGCTTCGACCATGCGACGCTCTCCGTAATTTTTCTCTCACTATTAACCAGATGGTGCCCAAACGTGAAAGCACTCGTACTCAAGCAGCCGGGACAAGCATCGATCGAGACGGTTCCGGATCTTGTGCTATCAAGAGATGATATTTTGTTGCAGGTCCGGATGGTCGGATTCTGCGGAAGCGATCTCAATTCCTTTCGTGGCCTGAACCCGCTTGTTTCCTTTCCCCGTATTCTGGGCCACGAAGTGTCAGCAACTGTCGTGCAGAATAATCACCAAGATAGCGAACTTCTTCCCGGAACGGACGCATCTGAGCTAGGACAAGTCGTCTACCATTTCGCAATCGGTTATCCGGTTGCTGACCCGCGCCTGGAGGCTTGAGAACGTATGGTCGGTATCCTGGTACACGGGAACAACCACTTCATACTGTCCGGACCGTTACCTGACGAGGCAGCCGCGTTGGCGCTGGTGCGGCACTGGTCCATCGTCCAAATTGGCGAGGCGAAGTCGCCGTCTTTCGGGCAGTGGCAGATTAGGCCGAAAGAGTTTCGAGAGAACCTGGAATGGGCAGTCATTGTCCCGGGAGACCGAGAGACCTCTCCAGGAGTGGCGCAATTACTTGGAGAACTTTCAGCTCGCGGGGTAACCATCCGGAGATTGTAACGGCTGCTGATAGGAAAGAGCAGCGCCCCTCAATCGACAGCGCGTAGCGACTCTTACCATAAACGTTAGAGCTTTATCGGACGCGCGTTTCTCCGAGGCGCCTGGGGCACCCATTTCAGTGGAAGAACACACTTCCATGGCACCTAGGTCCCGCAAAGTCAGGATCCTCCGCTTCAAAAATCTTCCGCCATTCCGGGATGACCCTAGTCTTCAAATACGACGTTTGAGGTATTCACCAGGGTTAGCCCCGACAACTCGCTTGAACGCCTTACTGAACGCAGCGTCGGATTCGTAACCGACCGAACGAGCAACGGCTATGAGCTTTTTGTCACGCTGTTGTAGTAACTGCATCGCCTTCTGCATCCGCCACTCGGTTACATATTCCAGCGGTGTTTGTCCGAGCAGCTCTTTAAAACGCGCTGCGAATGCGGAGCGAGACATGCCCGCCGCTTCGGCCAGGGATTCGACCGTCCAGGGTGTATTCACTCTGGCGTGAATGGCGCTCAGGGCAGTGCCAATTTGAGGATCGAAAATCGCACGAAGCCATCCTTTGTTGCGTTCCGGTCCCGACGCGATATGCGCCCGGAGTACCTGGATAAATAGGACCTCGGCTAGCCGAGTCGCAACTACTTCAGATCCCGGCGTCTGTTCTGCCATTTCTGACGCCAGCGCTTGCATTGTGATGTGAAGAGCAAGCGTGCGTGCCTGATCGGCCTTAATCAGAATGAAGCTCGGCAATAACTGAGTGATCGGCTTCAGGCTGGCGCGATCGAAACTCAAGGACCCACAGACGATGGTCGTCGGTGCGCCACCACCTCCACAATGGGCGACATTGCTGTTGGCTTTGGCCCCGATCTCGCGGAAACTCCACCTCGGACGTGTTCGCGGGCTATCGCGCATGACGATCGAAGTGTCGCGGGCCAGCAAGAAGCAGTCGCCACCGGTGAGGGGAATCGGGTCCCGAATGCCTTCGACACTGAGCCAGCAGTTACCGCGCGACACCATGGCGAAGTGCGCCAAATCTGTCGGTGAATTTTTGTTGACGGAAGGCATGACTTTTTCTTCGGTCTGTTTCTCCTGTATCAAGCCCCACGGGGCTGTAGCTTCGAGCCTGTGCTGACCGAAAGCGGTTACGTGCATCGTTCTGAAGATGTCTGTTATCGGGTCCAACTTAGCCCCCTCTTTTGGACGAATAGACAAAAGATTAGGACTGCCGAGCAGTTCTCGTCCACCGCCAAAGGAATCTACTCTTTAGATGCGGTTTCGAGAATTACGAAATTGTGTAAAAGACTATACAGCTTTGCCCGTCCAGTTGACGCACGATGAACGACCTTGCTTGGACGACCGGATTCTACACATCTACCAGAAGGAGTGATTATGGGAAAGCTTGAAGGAAAAGTTGCAGTCATCACCGGTGGCGCTACCGGCATCGGCCGCGCCGCAGCAAAGCGCTTCATCGAGGAAGGCGCCCTCGTCTTCATTTTCGGCCGCCGACAGGAAGCGCTCGATGCCGCTGTGGCCTACCTCGGGCCCAATGCCCGGGCGGTGAAGGGCTCGGTCTCGGATGAGGCCGACCTCGACCGACTCTATGCGGCGGTGAAGGCCGAGCGCGGAACCCTCGACATCGTCTTCGCCAATGCCGGGGTGGGAAGCCAGCTTCGGCTCGGCGAGATCACCGCCAAACACATTGACGAAACCTTCGACATCAATGTGAAGGGTACGATCTTCACGGTCCAGAAGGCGCTGCCTCTGATGGGCAAGGGCGGTTCGATCATCCTCACCGGATCGAGCGCCGGCACCACGGGCGCCCCGGCGTTCACCGCCTACAGCGCGAGCAAGGCGGCAGTGCGCAACCTCGCGCGGACCTGGGCGGAGGACCTGAAGGACACCGGCATCCGGGTAAACGTCCTGTCGCCCGGGGCGACTGCGACCGAACTCGCGAAGCAAGCGCTAGGCGAGGAGGGCCTGAAGGCCTACGGCTCGATGACTGCGCTCCAGCGCATGGGCGATCCGGCGGAGGTCGCGGCGGCGGCTGCCTTTCTCGCGTCGTCGGACAGCAGCTTCATGACCGGCAGCGAGGTCGCCGTCGACGGTGGCCTAGCGCAAATCTAACGCGCTACGCCAGGCGGGACACTCCATTCGATTCGGAGCGCCGCAGGGCGTGGTAAACCGAAGGAGAATATATGAGCTACGCAATTATCGGCTTCGGCAAAATCGGCCAAGCTCTCGCCCACGCCTTCGCCCGTAAAAACATCGACGTGACCGTCGCGAGCCGTCGGCCGCCCGAGGCGTTGGCACCGCAGGCTCGGGCGATTGGACCCACGGTCGTCGCAAAGTCGCTGCGGGATGCACTCGAGGCCGACACAATCATCTTGGCGGTCCCGTTCGGGGAACATCGTGAGGTTGCGAAGGCCCTGCCGAGCTGGGAAGGCAAGACAGTCATCGACGCGACGAACGCGTTCGGAGTTCCCCCTGAAGAGCTGGACGGTCTCCTGTCCTCCGCCTTCGTCGCGAAGTCCTTCACCGGCGCTAAGGTCGTGAAAGGCTTCAATCACCTAGTTGCGGCCACCCTGGCTACCGATCCGATCGTCGAGGGCGGCCACCGGGTCGTCTTTCTGTCGAGCGACGACGAGGACGCGACCGCTCCCTTGGCGGATTTGGCCAAACAACTCGGATTCGCACCCGTCAAGCTGGGAAAGCTCAACGAGGGCGGCGCGCTGGTGCACGCACGCGGCCGCACTTGGGGTTGGCTCATCTTCCAGGATTTGTTCAAGAAGGAGCAGTAATCGATGACTATGTCAGCCTCCGAGGAATAGCGTAAATTCAACGTAAAAAAACAACGAAAAACAAAAAGGAAAAAACATATGAGTAATAACCATGGCCAACAATTGGCGGGAAAAATCGCGGTTATCACAGGCGGAAGTAGCGGGATTGGCTTGGCCACAGCCAAGCGCTTCGTGGAAGAAGGCGCCCACGTAGTGATCACTGGGCGACGAGAGAAAGAGCTGAAGGAGGCCGCAGCCTTCATCAAGAGAAACGTTACAACGGTCACAGGCGACGTATCGCGCTTGGAAGATCTGGACCGCCTCTATGCCACTGTGAAAGAGAAACATGGTCACATCGACATACTCTTTGCGAACGCGGGCGCGGGTACAATCGCACCGCTCGCGGTGGCTACGGAGGGACATTTCGACCAGACCTTCGGCGTAAACGTAAAGGGAATGTTCTTTGCGGTGCAGAAGGCCCTTCCCCTCTTCAAAGACGGCGGCTCGATTATCCTGAACTCTTCGGTCTCAAACGTGTTGGGGCTCCCAGGCTTTACCGCCTACGCCGCGAGTAAAGCGGCTGTGCGCAACTTCGCGCGCGGCTGGACTATGGAGCTGAAAGACCGCAAGATCCGCGTGAATTGTGTGAGCCCCGGAGCAATCGATACCCCAGCCTTAGCGACGACGACGGGCCTCACCGCTGAACAGGCCGAGCAAGCGGTCGCCCAATTCACCTCGCAAATTCCACTCGGTCGAAGGGGCAAGCCCGAGGAAATCGCGGCCGCAGTCGTGTTCCTCGCCTCCGATGAAAGTTCATATATCACCGGCGTGGATCTCGCCGTCGATGGGGGCATGGCGCAGGTCTAGTGAGGAGTGTGCAGATCAAGTCGTGAGAGAAATCGAAAAAAAATAGCGGTGGTGTGAAAGCTGTCGCGCTGAAACTGGACCTGAGCAAAAAATCGACTTTCGAGAGCTTCGCTCAAGAAGTGAAAAGCAGTTTAAAGTCAGTTTGGAATAGGAGCGATCGGACGCGATCCGATGTAAGGGAAATGGAGAGATTTCGATGAGCACACAAGAGAATGTCCAAATTGTGAAGGATTTCTTTGCAGCAATAGGCAGCTACAATGAGCACGATCTGCTGGCGTTGGTTACCGAAGATATTGAGTGGATCATTCCGGGCGAGGGCTGGCCGCTGGCAGGCACGTACCGCGGGCACGCGGAATTGGCGGCTGTGCTTAAGAAGGCGTCCAACGAGGTGGAAATGAAATACCCAACGCCCCCCGAATTCGTGGCGCAGGGAGACCGGGTTCTGGTCATCGGCGTCGCTACGGGGAAAATCTACGCTACGAATAAGCCGTACAGGGACGAGTGGGTCTTCGACATTACCATTCGAGATGGCAAAATAGCGCACATCAAGGAGTATATCGACACGCAAGCACTGGCGCGGGCTTCCGAGATACCCGCAAGACCCAGGCCCTAACCCATCGAGACCGATACCACGCGAAACGATTCGTAAAGTCAACGATGGCGGATCGATCATCATGACCGGGTCGGTTGCTTCGGTGAAAGGTTTTCCTGGTTTCGACGTGTATTCGGCGGACGTGAGGCGGCATTGTTCTCATTCGCACGCACGTGGCTCACCGAGATCCGATAGGTAACCAAAAGTTGGCCAGTGTGGAGTTATTCAAGGTCTTGAGCCCACGTGGCGGGAAAACGCGCTTTCCGTACAAGTGGCAGTGGTTTCCAAACTGCCCCCGTGACTCGCAGTATTGGATCTGAATTGATGAGAAGCCGCTACCCGATCGGGCTTGGGGGCACGAGATCGCCATCTGTGCCCAAAGAATCTTGGCCACCTGAGCTTGAGAATTTGTACGCAATTGCAAACGAAGCTAAGGCATCGTAGACTGAAAGAGATGTGACTAGTTTCCTCAGATGCTTGGCAGGGCCTGTAGCTCAGGTGGCTAGAGCGCGCCCCTGATAAGGGCGAGGTCGGTGGTTCAAGTCCACCCAGGCCCACCATTTGTTTCCAGTAGGTTAGCGGGTGTTGTCCCAAAAACCTCAACCCACATTCCGGCCCACATCTCACTGCACCATCTGCGTACCCACTCCTAGCGCCGTCAGATATTCCCCCTGCGCCGCCCGTGTTTCATCGCCGTCGTCCTGCGCGTACAGATCGAGCGTCGTCTGAATCTTCGCGTGACGCAGGATTCCTTGAACGATCTTGGGCTCGACTTTCGCTTTGTTCACCAACCAGTTGCTTAGGCTGTGACGCAAGTTGTGAAGTCCAAACCTCTGCCCGTCCTCGATGTGCACGCCGGCTTTCTTTGCCGCCGGTCGCAGATGATCGGTGAGGAAATAGACGCGGAGAGGGAAACACGGCCCGCCGCCTTGAGGGATGGAAAAACAAAATCCCCATCGGAGGCGAAAGGCGTCTGTGCCCGCCATGCACGCAAGAAGCGCGCGAGCACGGTATTTAACGGCACGTAGCCATCGGAGCTTTCTGTTTTGGTCTCGCCATCCTCGCCGTTTGCCCAGCGCTTCGAAATCCGAATCCGTCCTTCCTCCCACGGTAAGTCCGACCAGCGCATGCAACAGTGGGCCACGCCAGAGGCCATGCGGCTGCGACGATCCACGATGGAGCTTCCGTTTGCGAATCTAAAATATCGTATCTTCGGACATCCGCGGTTCCCGTTGCGCGGTCTCCGCGGGGCACAAACGGAAATCAGCGTGGCGGTAGCCGCCTACAATCTGAAAAGAATGCGAAACATCCTCGAGAGACACCAACTGGCTTCAGCGCTACGAACCATCTGAAGCAACGGAAAAGCGGCACAATCCCGCAAAAATCAAAAAGCGATGCTCCGGAACCCGAAGCATCGCTTTTTCTTTAATCCTACCGTCCGTTTCGTAACAGACTGTCTGCAACCACCCTTTCGCCGATTTGCAGCAAAACTACCAGGAGTATTTGACCATCAACTGAAGGATGCGATGTCCAATCGTGTTGGTAGCGTACCCGAAATTGGGGTTCGTAAGAGTCCCGCTATTGTTAAACGTGAGGTTCAAGTTTTGGTCGCCGTTGAGAAACGTCCGATTCGGGTGGTTGAGGAAGTTATAGCCGGAGAAGCGGAACTGAAGCTTTTTGCTCTCCGACTGTCCGAAAGTGAAATTCTTGAACAAAGACAGGTCAGTGTTAAAGAATCCCGGGCCCGTCAATGCTGGGAATATGTAGGCACCCTGCTGGCCTGGAGTGGCAAACGCCGAGAAGCAGGCGCCGTTGATATACTGGTTTGCTTTGAGGCCACTCCGCGGATCGCAGGTCAGCACAGGCATCAGAGTGATATCCGGCGAGCCAAGCACGTTACTGCTGTTTGCCTGAATGGCTCCCGTGATGGTCCTACCCATGAACGTTGTCCCGGCCGGAATAAAGCCGGTGTAACCGAAATTGGAGCTGACTGAAGCCTGCAAATCTGCTCCGGTCTGGTATTGGCCGATGCCAGAAATTTGCCAGCCATTCGCCAAATTTTTCACGAACCGATTGGCATTGGCCACTTTAGGAAATTCGTAGACATAGGCCACGTTGAAAATGTGTGTGCGATTGTTGGGCAACGTTCCGTAATTGTTCGCAAGGTTAGTCGGATCGCCGGTTGCCGCACCGCCTTCACCGCGAATGCCGAGAGCCTTACCGAATGTGTAGTTGGTCAGGAAAGTAAGCGGCCCAGACTGCTTATTCCAGGTCACCTGCAAACTGTTGTAGTTCGAATACATTTTGTGGTCGATGATCTTCACCGAACCATAAGCGCTTAGCGGGCGAGCCCCCTGCACGGCGCCCGTCGAATAGCCCGTGTCGGCACCAGTTTTAGAGCAAGCTCCCCCGTCGTTCGCCGGACTCCCTGAGGGATAGCAATTCGCCAGCCAGCCCTTCGCGGCGAACATCGCTCCCACTCCGAGATCGTTGATCTGGTCAAAGTTGTTGTTCCAGTTGCTCAGGTAGTCGGACTTACTGCCAACGTAGGCGACCTCCAACTGGCTCTTCCAGGGCAGCCGTTCAGCCAAGGTGAAGCTGTAGCTCTGGGTTCGCGGCTCATAGTTGTCTTTGGGATCCAGTAATGTGATCCCGCTCGGAGCGCTCAAGTTAGCGAGGCTGGGTCCTAGTGATGCAATCGTCGGGCTCCACAACGTCGGAGACGCAAACGATCCTCTAACGATGCCGTAGGCACCATTCTGCACGTTCTGCTCGTCATGGAAGTAGTACATGCCATAGCCGCCCCGCAACACAGTTCGGCCACTGCCAAACACATCCCAGGCAAACCCTACGCGCGGATTGTAGTAGAACAACCTGCTCCCTGAACCCGAGAGCGGCGTCGAGGAGTTAACCTTATTCCACTCAACACCAGGGAAGTTAAACCCGTTCACTGAACCGCCCTTACCCGCACTGTACAAGTTCGGATACCAGGCCGCAAAGCCATAGCCGGTTGTGTCGCTCCACGGCCCCAGGTGCGAGAAGCGCATGCCATAATCCAAAGTGAGGCGACGGGAAATCTTCCACGAATCTGTGGCATAGAATTCTGCCGATATGTAGCGGAACGCGGGAACGACGTCAAAATTCTGCTCCGAGTACTGGGTGGTCTGGCCCATCAGCATGTCTGCGTAAGCATTGCCCGAGGAACCAGAACCCCAGTTGCTGAAGACCATCGAGCCGTTAACCGCGGAGTTGCCTGGTTGTTCGTTCCACGCACGCTCCCAGTAGAAACCAAACTTAGTGGTATGCGTTTTCCAAACCTTGACGAGGTTGTCAGCAACAGAGGGCAACGTTTTCTTGGCGTAAACGGTACCGTTTAGCTCAAATCCCGTGTTGAGCATGTTGGAGATACCATCGCCCCAGCCGGTCATCTGTGGGAAGATGACATTGCTTGGATTCGGATGGCTGAATAACTGGTTGTAGTTAAGACCGAGGGCGCCGCGTTCCACCTTGGAGCGATCCGCAAAGCTGTTGGGCAAATTCAGATACGTGTAGCTGAATACCAGTTCGTTGGTAAGACTCGGACTGAAAACCTTAGTCAAGTTCGCTGTAATGACGTCCGAAGTGGATGTCTCGGCAATGGCCGAAGGATAGGGAGTGGTCGGAGCAGCCCAACTGTTCCCGCCGGAGCCCCAGAGCACATCCAAGCTGTTCAGCGCGTTATCGTGCTGGTGGTTGTAGGAGACATACAGTTTCGTGGACTGCGTGATATTATAGTCGATACGTCCTCGGAACTGCAACATATTTGAGTAACGCGTTTGACCATTAGCATAATTGAAGCCGCCCGCTCCAGGTCTAGCTGGGTCCTGGTTCGGCAGTGGGTAGAGATTCGTCAGGATCTGGCCGTTTGGATCGGCCATGCCTGGCTTCATGACTCCAGTTGTGTAGTTTTTTGTCTGGTTTTTCGGGTCGCCCGGCGTTGGAAGGGTTATCGTTTGGAACTTGGGGCCACCCGGTATCCCGGTAACGGCGTATCCGTTGAGAGAACCCAAATAGCAGTTCTCGGTATGCTGCGTATAGTCTTTCCCATCAGCATTTAACGTGTAGTAAGGGCATCCAAGACCGTTAGCCGGGTTCGCTTTGAGTTCAGCGAAGTTCCCTTGCCGCATGGCGGCCGTCGGAGCGACTGCGTGGTAGACGCCGTTATCGACGTTTTGCTTGTAATATTCGGTTCCGAAGAAAAAGAAAATCTTGTCGCGATTCCGGTTAAAGTTCGAGTGTGGCAGGATGACCGGGCCACCGATTTGGAATCCCGGATAGAAATATTTTGTCTCGGGCCGCGCAATATTTGAATTTTTGTTTTGTGGGTCGTTGGCATTTAGCGAGTAATAGCGGCTGTATAGATAAGCTTCGCCGTGAAACTGCTGGCCTCCCGACTTGCCAATTGCGCTTATGACGATTGGCCCCTTGGACTCATCCGCGCCAAAGTTGGAAGTCATCACCTTGAGTTCCGCAGTCATGTCCGCGTTCGTGTTCATCGCCTGGCCGCAGTTGCATCCTGGGTCAATGATGTGGGCGCCGTCCGAAGTGATGTCGAGGGCAGCGGTGCGAGTTCCGTTCGCCGAGAAACTGCCAACCGGACCCGTACCGGTGCGCTCATCCGACGCGGCATAGGAGCTTTGGTTGACGACCCCGCCCGTAAACGCCATGCCTGGCATGATTTTGACGAACTCGGCAGCGTTCTGCCCGACAATGGCAACGTTCTGCAGGATGTGTTGGTTGATGAGGGTCGACTTTTCGCCCGAATCCTCCGGAGTGATCTGCGTATCTGCGGATTCGACGACTACTGTTTCCGTCTTCGCACCGGGTTTAAGACTAATTCCGGAAACATTGCGCTTGTCCGCGGAGTTGAGAACGACGGACTTTGCTTCCCACGTGCTGAAGCCATCTTTCGTCACAGTAACGGAGTACGTACCCGGCGGAACGGCAGCGAACGTGAAGTAGCCGTCTGAGTTCGAAACCGTGTTCCGCAGGTCACCGCTTGCCTCGTTCTTGAGCGTGACCATTGCAGCGCCAACAACGGCACCCGACACGTCGAACACTGTTCCGGTCAGCGTCGCACTTGTTGTCTGCGCCAGCACCGACGGCTGAAGCGGCAAAACAAGAGCAAAAAGCACTGCCAGCAAGAGCGTAAAGGCCAAGACCCGGCCTTTCCAGAGAAAATCGATATTGCATACGAAAGCTATCCGTTTAGGAGCCATTAAAGAAACACCCCCGTTTTTTATGAGCTCAGACCCACCACAGGTCCCTTGATCACGTGTAAGGTTCCGCGGGAGCGGAAACTTTAACGTTATCGTTCACGATGGCAGTTTTTTACTGCTCACGCCCCATACGTGTCAAGCACTTTCTTTTATTATTTCATGCACTCTTTTGGTTTCTTGGGTTTCCAACTGTCAGGGAGGGACTTTCGCTGCCTCGGCAAGCCTAGTGTCTGTAATGCCACAGCGAGCGTCGCTTGGCCAGCACGGATCGAAGCCGCCGCTTGGCATCCTGGCACGTCGGCATATTGGGATTTCTGAAACTGGCTCCTAAAGCGAACAGCGCTGATGCCAGCAACGGCGCTTCAAGGCCAGGTTCCCTGCTCTGCCTTGAGGCGCTCGTACTCAGCTGCTTCGCGCCGCATATCCTCGATGCGGTGGAGGGCGCGATAAACGTTCACAATATATAGTCGGATCGCGGGGCTTACCGGATCGAGCCGCTCGGCCGCTAGGAATGCCGCCAAGGCTCCCTCGTTGTCGCCTCGCGCACGGAGGGCTTTCGCGAGCGCTAACTGCGCTCCCACAGAATCAGGGCTCAATGCGACCGCCTCGCGAGCCGATTTGAGCGCCTCGTCCAGTTTGCCCTCTAGAACGTAGCGCAGGCTCAATTGAACTCGGGCGGGAACACTGTCGGGCGTAATGCTGAGTTCTCGGAGGAATTCTGGGACGCACTGTTCGGGATGACGGGCAGCCAAATACGTGCCAAAGAAATAATGGACATTGGGGAACTTCGGGTACTTCGCGACAAGCGCTTTGAAGTCCGCCTCAGCTTCTTCAGGCGATTGAGTGGCCAGATCCCAGAAGGCTTTGCCCGCCATGGTCACGACATCGCGCTGGCTCTCCGGAACATCGGCAGGCAGAATCGGCATGCGCAGCGATGGCAGACCCGCGGCGAACATCATGACAGGGTTCGTATGGACCCTGCGCGCAACACTCATCAGGATTTCCTGCGCGACTTCGAAGGCGCCTTGCTGGTTCAACAGCAACGATAGATGATAATCGGCGACATCGAGCAATGGCCCGCCGGGCTGCGTTACGGGTACCAACATGTGGGCTTTTTTTAGATGCTGGAACGCAGCGTCGAATTGTTTAGTGCGAAACTCGCATAACCCAAGTAGCGCGAAACCAGGTGCGGCCGAGGGATCCAGTTTCACCATTCGAGTCAGCGCATCCCGGCACTGGGGATATCGGTCCTGCTCGTAGTCGATCATTCCGAGCGCCCACCAGCCTTGCGGCCAGTCGGGACGGAGCTTGACGGCGCGGGTATAAAGTTCGGTGGCTGCCTCGGGATGATTGGCCTCGTAGGCTTGCTTCGCCAGGGTAGAAAGCTGCTCGAAGGTTTGAGGCGGGCTCTGTCCGGCTGCCGTGGTCGCCACCAAGAACAGCACGCTTAGTCGACTCTTCACTTCTGCAGACTCCGTCCACGCGCCTGATCCTTAGCCTGAATCGCGGCGTCCAGCGCTTCGGCGATTTTCTTCTCTTGGCGGCCTTCCGCCGCACGTCCCAGACGAAAGTAAATTGTCGAGAGGCTGCGATGCGCCTCGGTGTAATCTGGCGCATCTTTGACGAGACTTTCCAAGAGCGCGGCCGCGCGCTGGTCATCACCTTCGTCTGCGTACAGGAGAGCGAACTGATAGCGGACACGGATTTCTTTCGGCCGCGATTGAGTGGCCCGCTCCAGATAAGTGCGCGCTTCGTTGAGTTTACCCTCCTCCCGAAGCAGCGTTCCCAACCAAAGAAGGGGGTCAAAGGCGGTGGGATCCAGGACCAACGACTTCCGAAACGCGGCCTCTGCACCATCGAGATCAGAGGAAAGATAGGCCAATCTCCCTCGCAAGCTGTAGGCCTCCGGCAAGTTTGAATTCAGGGCGAGGGCGCGGTCCACGTCCTTAGTTGCACCTTTCTTGTCGTTCGCTTTCAAGCGGGTGTATGCCATCAGCATGTGGGCCTCGGCGGTATCGCCGTTCTGCAGAATGCGTTGAATCATGAGGGCACCGCGATCATCGTGACCCAGGTGCAGCAGCGCCGTACCGAGCAAGTAAGCGAGAGCGAGGTCGTTAGGATTCGTGTCCGCTACAGGATCGAGCAGCGCAACCACGCGGTCATCTTCGCCCTCGCGAATGTAGCATTCCGACAGCAGCAGCATGAGTCGCCGGCGTTCGGGATCGTTGGCCGGTTCGATCGCGTAGACTGCTTCGAACTCCTTTACGGCCAGTGTGATCTCGCCCATTTTGTAATAGGCAAGTGCAAGATTGAAGCGGATACCATAATTGGTTGGCTGCGCCGCGAGAGCGAGCTCGTATTCCTGAATTGCTTCGGTATAACGGCCTTCGTGGGCGAGCGCCGCACCCAAATTCGAGCGAACTCCAGCCGCTTCCGGGTGAGCTTTCAAGTAAAGCCGATACTCGGTGATAGCCTCCGCGTAATGACCCGACTGGTCCAGCTCGACGGCCCTGCTCAATGCCTGCTGCCCAGGGTCATACTGTGCCTGCGCGAAGGTGGCCCAGAGCAAGCACGCCAATATGCACAACCGCGACATTTTTGTGGCTCTAGAAGGCAGTATAACTGAATCATGAGCTCATGCCCTGCAAATGACTCCTGTAGCTGGCGTGCTCGGGCGTCGGCGTAGATCGTCATCGGCTGGTTCATACACGAAGGGCGGGGGCATTCTCGTCACGGTTTTGCCCAACCGCGATGGGCTAGTACACCCACCCCTTCTCGAATGGTGAGCAGCTGATTGGCGGGGTTGTCTTTGTAACTCTCCTGCAAGCCGCTCGGCCAAAATATCTCAAGATCAACTGACGTCGACGCTCCCAAACCGAAGTGCAAGCGGGGATCGTTGCACGAGAAAAAGCTGGACTGGCTGAGGACAGCTTGCGCTTGGGTCTTCCCGCCATAATGTACCAAGACGCGAGCTCCAATCGCGCTGCGATTGGATTTCGTCCCCTCGAGCTTCACCTTAATCCAGTTCGCCTTCCCGGTTAGGTCATTTCGTAACAGCGACGGCGGTTCATTCAGATTCACGATCACGATGTCCACATCGCCATCGTTGTCGAAATCTCCAAAGGCGCAGCCGCGGCTGCAGTGGGCGGCCGCTACGCCAGGGCCTGCTTCTTCGATCAGCTCTTCAAAGACGCCTTGCCCCAAGTTTCGGAAAACCGCGCGCGGAGTCTTACTCGGGTATTGCGGAATCTTTTTTTCGATCCTTGGGTCAACCTGACCCGTCGTCATGAACAAGTCTGGATAGCCGTCGTTGTCCAGATCCACAATCCCGGCACCCCAGCAGACGTAACGCGTCTCAACGCCCAAGCGCGAGGATGCTGTGGCGTCTTGAAAGTAGGCTTTTCCATCGTTGCGATAAAGAATGTTCGTGTCATCCGCGAAATGGGTCTTGAAGATGTCGAGGTGGCCGTCCAGATTGTAGTCACCCACTCCGATACCCATACCCGCCTGGGCCAAGCCGTCATCGTTCAAGGCGACGCCCCGCAGGATTCCCTCTTCGTGAAAGGTTCCATCGTGGTTGTTCATGAAAAGCAGGCTGGGAGTGGCATCGCAAGCGACGTAAATGTCAGGCCAGCCATCTTCATCAAAATCGGCTGCGACAACAGTCATGCCGTAACTCGAAGTCGCTCGCGAGATTCCCGTTTGCTCGCTGACATCGGTGAACGTCCCATCGCCATTATTTCGATAAAGCCAATGCCTGCCGGTAGGCAATCCGCGAGGCCCGCACGCAACAGGAACAGCTAGCCACAAGCAACTGCTGTTCTGTCCAGGAATAGGAGCCTGCTCGAAGGAAAATCGGACGTAGTTCGAGACGAAGAGGTCGAGATTCCCGTCGCGATCATAATCCACAAAGCTGCAACCGGCGCCCCAGCGCTGCTCCTCGCTCCAGAGCCCGCACGATTTGGTCACATCCGTGAAGGTGCCATCGCCGTTATTGCGGTAGAGAATGTTTTGTCCGAAGCGGGCGCAGAAGATGTCGTCAAAACCGTCGTTATTGTAGTCGCCTATGCAAACACCGCAAGCCCAGCCAAGGGAATGCAGACCAGCTCTTTCTGTAACGTCGGTAAAGGTGCCGTCGCGATTATTCTTGTAAAGGCGATTGGTTGTACCCGCAGGCGCGCCTTCGAGGCGCGTGCCCGACAACATAAAAATGTCCATCCAGCCGTCGTTGTCGTAGTCAATGAATGCGCAGCCGCACCCGGTCGACTCGACAATGTACTTCGTTTGCTCCACGCTTCCGTAGATCACCGGCGCGCGCAGACCTGCACTTCGCGCAACATCCACAAAGTGCGCATTGAACGGACGACCGGAAGGAGGCAATCTCGGCAGCGGTTTCCCCGTGTGTGTGGAGAGCCCTTGTGCCAGGAGCCATTTACCGCCAAGAGAAAACGCAGTTCCCATGCCCAACTGCGCAAACCTGCGGCGCGTGATTTTCATTGACAGACGTTCTTCACGAGATTTCTGCGTCTTCTGGACAAATTCGTCGCATGCCCTCGCTCGACCCGCCGGCAGATATTCCCAAGAACATTCGTCGCTGCTCCCTATTTTTAATGAACCCCCGGCATCATAAATGCCGAGGCGCTTCGCTTGAGTCCGCCCGTCTACCCCTAGTCCACCAGAATTGTGACTTTCTCCTCCGCCGTGGCGCTGCCTTGAGTGACGCCCATGCGGATTTCGTATGCGCCGGGCGCGAATTTGTCCGCGGGCAAGTTCGCGATGTACGGAATGCGACCGTCCTTTTGCGCCGCCGGCAGCGGCGCCGATGCCGCCCCGAGATATTGTCCGTCTTTGTAAAAGGACATGGTGAGTGTGAGAGGATCCTTAATGCCGCCGTCTGGATACACCGCAAAATAGAAAGGCAGAATGTTTCCAGGCCCCCCCTTCAGCGTGTGGCTCAGTGTGGGTACAACCTTACCACCCGGGAAATAGAATGCGTCGAGGGTCTGATTGCTGTCTTTCAGGGCGTCCGCGCGACGTACTACGACCACGTCACTTATGGACAGCTTGTTGGAAGGCGGCGCGACCGTGACGGTGCTCTTCGATACTCCGATCCTGTTGCCGTTGCGATCCATTAGCGCGGCTTCCAGGAAATATTCCCCAGGAGACAATTCCGTGCGGAACGTTTGAACCAGGTTTCCCGCTTTGTAGGCATCCACCTTGTCTGACGCGACTTGCACGGCAAAATCTTTGCTGAACTTCTCAACGATTTCTCCTCTGGAGTTTTTCAGGACGGCAAGCAGGGCGGCATCCACCGCGCTATCTTCCTTGTCTGGTTGTGGCGCAAAGGTTAGTCCTTTCAGCGGGGCTTCCAGCGTCACCATGTACTCGACTTTCGATCCATGATCGTTGAACCGTTCGGCCGCAGCCTCAAACGCCACATCCGTAGGCGCTGGCGTGGCATTCAAGGCATTCAATAGCGGCATCTCATAGGCGTACAACTGCTGCCCACTCTTTAGCTGCGGCACGGCGAAGTATCCACTACGCGTGTGGACAACGACATCGGGCCGGTCTACGCGGACGGAGATTTTGCGGAATTTACCGTCGTAGACTTCAATGTGTGGCGAGTAGGCGGCCTCGTAATATGTGCGCACTTCATCCATCGCGAGTCGGAGCGGAGCCCTGTAATCGTTCGTTTCGGCAATGGCCACGCCACCAGTCTGCTGCGCAAGGTCGCGTAGCCAAAGCAGCGGATCGGCACGCAGCGCGCCTTCCGCTGTTTCCGCGGCGCGGGCCTGGCTGGTTGATACCTCCCCGACCCCGCCGCTCATCTGCTGGTTCCGTGTCTCGCGGGTAGCGCTGTTCAACAGATCGCGTCCCTGGCTGCCTTGACTCCAAGTCGGCGCGCCGCCGGCCCCGGACTGGGACAACGCGACAAGCCCTCTGGGATCTACCGTATAGAAGCTCACATTAGCGCGATTCGCTATGCCGATTAGGTTGCTGTACTGCTCTTTGATAGCCTCGGGTATGAACAACCAGGGGTTGAAATACAAAACCACTTTGCGGCCTGGCAGTTCCGACTCGGCCCGCACCAGCGCCAGCAACGCATCTATCGTAGCGCGAGCATTAAACGCGCGGTCGGACGCCTCGGAAGCCTGAAGCATGTCGTACTGCATTTTCGACATCCGATAATTGATAACGCTCTGGACCTGCGCTTGACTTGCGCCGCCCGTTGCGCTGCTTTGCAGTTGCGGCTCGTCCCCGGATAGAACCTGCTGGAGCTCTTGTTTCACCTGAGTAGACTGGGTCTCGTACTGCGTGAACGACCACATCATCGACCGGTCCATAGTCTTCAGCAATGCCGCATGATCGGCGGTGAAAGGCTGGAGCACGTGCAACCCGTGATCCACGGTCAGGATCGAGAAATACAAGTTCTGCTCGGGCGACATGTCGAGAATGTCCTTCAGTGACTGCCGAAAGAAGCGCTTCCCCTCCTGGTCCAAGTTCTCGAAGACAAGACTTATCAACCGCACCTCGCGCATCGGGTCCAACGCGAGTGGTCCGCTTTCCGCGGAAGGTTTGGGCGCGTTTGTCGACTCCGAAGCCTTGCCTTCCACTACCCGGAACGATGTGAGCTTCTGCTCGACGCCATCCTCAGTCACATGGATTTCCCCGGGTCGAATATCGTGAATTGTTCTGCCCTTTTTGTCGCGAAAGACCATGTCGAGCACTACCTCTTGCGTGGTCGAACGAACGGCAGCAGAGGTTGCCTGATCCGAACTATTTTGTTGGGATTGCCCTTGAGCCGCAAGGCTAGATGCGGTCAGCAGAAGCACAGCGGTTGGGGCGAATAGCCGCTTCATGGGTTCAGACCTCCTGAGGAAATGCCTTCGATGATTTATGCGATAGTGTAATACTGCTAGAACGATTTTTTCCAGTGATTCCTGCCGATTTTCCCCGGGCACCAGCATTCTATCTAAATGCCTGGCCGTCACAAATACTCAAGTTCTCTCTGACGATTCCTGATAGAGGCCTTGAATTGCGTCCCCGAATGTTGGATGTTAGAGAGGTCTTGTGCCAGGTAACCTCAGAACGGAGGGCGTACGCTCCGCGAGATGAAGGTCCGGAGTCATAGAATCGTGCTTGTTCCTCTCCTCGTGTTTGTGTTTTGCACGACAGGGCCGTGCAAAGGTCCTCTCCCCGTACTGGCTGCACATCCGTTCCTAACTGCCGATACCAAGCAATTACAAGGAAATGCAGATCGCGAGCCCTTCGAGACATTGGCGGCGCACGCAGAGGCTGCTTTGAATGCCGACCGAATTCCAGAGGCAACTCGCTTGTATGAGCGTGCCACCAAGCTTCGACCCAACTGGTCGGAGGGCTGGTGGCATCTCGGAACGCTATTTTTCGATGCGCAGCGCTTCGGAGAAGCACGCGATGCCTTTGCACATTTTGTGTCAACGGAGCGGAAACAGCCCGGTCCCGGGTTCGCCATGCTCGGACTAAGCGAATTTCAGCTAACCGATTACGCGAAAGCCCTCGCGGCGCTGGAAATCGGCATAAAGCTCGGCGTTGGGACCGACGCAGCCTTCATCCACGATGTGCTTTTCTACGATGGTATTCTCAACGCGCAGTTGGGCGAGCCCGAAATTGCACTCCAGCGCTTGACCTTGGTCGCGAACCGGATCGCGGCTGCAAATCCCGAGGCTCCGAAAGATGCCGTATTCGCGGATGCCAAACTGTTGGAAGCTTTCGGAATCGCTGCGCTACGCATCCCGAAGCTCCCTTCTAATCTCACAGCAGAGCAAATCCCTATGGTTTTTCAGGCAGGCCGTGCTCAGGCGCTGATCGCCCTGCAGGATCGTGTGGCAGCCGAAACCGAGTTGAAACAGCTCGTGGCGCTCTATGCGTCCGAACACGGTGTGAACTACATGTATGGCGTGTTTCTGCTGAAGGAACATCCTCCACTCGCCATTGACGAATTCCGCCGGGAGATCGAGGTGTCCCCCTCCGACACCGCGGCGCGGATCCAACTCGCTCTTGAATTTCTCCGAACAGGTGACTATGAACAGGGCCTAAAGTATGCCAAAGACGCTGTTGGGTTAGCTCCCGAGAACTTCGTCGCGCATGTGGCCTGCGGCAGGTTGTGGCTGGAGATCGGAAAAACCGACCGCGCAATGCAGGAATTGCGAATGGCGGTCAGGCTGGCTCCCGGCAGTCCCGACGCGCACTTTGCGCTTTCCCGAGCTTTGTCCGAGGCAGGAAGGAGAAGTGAAGCTGCGCATGAGCGAGCAGAGTTCGAACGTCTGAAAGCACTGGCCGACGCCGCGGATCGATAGCCGATGACAGACGAATTCAATGGGAGCTTACTTGGCGTGCTAAACCCTCTTTCAGTCATGCTTAAGCGCATCTCTACCGTAGCAGTAACGGGTTTTCTCATAACTGCGAACGTGTTTGGAGCTCAGGCGGACCACAGCAGTACGATCCGTTTTGAAGATATCACCGCCCGGTCGGGTGTGAACTTTGTGACGGATAGCTGTCCGACTCCGAACAAGAACCAGCCCGAAACGATGGTCTCGGGCGTCGCTTTAATCGATTACGACAACGATGGATACCTCGACCTCTTCTTCATTAATGGGGCCGCAATTCCATCCCTTAAGAAAGACTCCCCGAAATACTACAACCGTCTGTACCACAACAATCATGATGGAACCTTCACCGACGTCACGGAAAAGGCCGGACTGGCTGGCGATGGGTACGATATGGGCGTCGCAATCGGCGATTTCGATAACGATGGCTGGCCCGATATTTACGTCGCTAGCGTCACCAAGAATCATCTGTATCGAAACAACGGCGACGGCACGTTTACAGACGTGACGGATAAGGCGGGAGTCGGCAGTCCAATGTACAAGGGCAAGAAGATGTGGAGCGCGGCTGCCGGCTGGTTGGACTATAACAACGATGGCAAGCTGGATCTGTTCGTCTCGAACTACTGCCGCTGGGAAGTCAACAAGGATCCCGTATGTCTGAGCGGAGGGCGGTTGCGGGCTTATTGCCACCCAAAGTTTTACGAGCCGCTCCCGTCCACGCTGTATCGTAACAACGGCGATGGCACCTTCACTGACGTTTCCGATGAAACCGGCATCTCCAAGAAATTAGGGAAGGCCATGGGAGTGGGCTTCAATGATTATGACGGCGACGGCTTCATTGACATTTTCGTCGCCAACGACAACATGCCGAACTCGCTCTTTCACAACCTCAAAGGCAAAACTTTTGAAGACGTCGCGATGGACGCTGGCGTGGCCTACACCGAAAACGGCAAAGCCGTCTCGGGCATGGGAGCTGAGTTTCGCGATCTGGACAATGATGGCCGCCCTGACATTTGGCACACAGCCACCGAATTGGAGACATTCCCGCTGTTCCGTAACCGCGGAGACGGGATTTTTCTTGACGTCACAGCCCGAAGTGGACTGGCGCGACCAACGCTGGAAATGTCGGGCTGGTCGAACGGGGTCGCCGACTTCGACAACGATGGCTGGAAGGACCTCTTCGTGGCCCGAGGCAACGTTCTCGACAACATCGCTGAATTCTCCAACCGTACGTACGCTGAGCCGAACTCTATTTTTCGTAACCTGGGCAAAATGACTTTTGCGGATGTAACGGCGCAGGCAGGTCCCGCGATGCAGGTCGCCGAGCCGTATCGCGGCGCGGTGATCGGCGACTTGTTCAACGACGGACATTTGGACATCGTCGTTACGGTCTTGAACGGAAAAGCAAGAATTCTCCGAAATGTGACTTCGAACGACAATAATTGGGTGATGTTTCGCCTGGTGGGCTCCAAGAGCAACCGCATGGCTATCGGAGCTCAACTGAAAGTGACGACCGAGGACGGCAACAGCCAGTACGACATTGTCTCGACGAGCGCGGGCTACGGAGCGTCGCGCGATCCGCGCGCGCACTTTGGTCTGGGGCGTTTCAAGACTGTGAAACAGCTCGAAGTGCGCTGGCCCAGCGGCGTGCGCCAAGTGCTGACAGATCTACCCGCCAATCAGATCCATCAAATTGTGGAGCCATAACGCTGCTGCTGCTACAGCCCGAGACAGTCGACTAGAGTACTTCCATAAATGATGTAGCGAATTTGGCGCTAAAAAAGAAGCCCCGGCAGTCGGTGAGGGAGATGGCTTGGAAGGCCGCCTTGGCAGCCACCAGTAACTCGGTTTCCGTCCGCGGGGCATGACTGCGGAGGATTTGCTTGATCTTGCTCCACATCGCTTCGATGGGATTGAAATCGGGAGAATAGGGCGGCAGATAGAGCAGCCGCGCCCCCCTGGACTGGAGGGCTTCGCGGACTCCCCGGATTTTGTGCGTCGCCAGATTGTCCAGGATCACCAGGTCGCCGGCTCGCAAGGTGGGCGCCAGTCCTTGCTCCACCCAAGCCAAAAACATTTCGC
>Ga0207416_1000777_pt1 | contig 49123 bp, 26 predicted proteins | sample PaiPotPPM11metaG_FD_184107 | JGI IMG/M metagenome (GOLD analysis project Ga0207416, IMG submission 184107) | Iron sulfur acid spring bacterial and archeal communities from Banff, Canada, to study Microbial Dark Matter (Phase II) - Paint Pots PPM... ...
CCGATTCTGTATACTGCATCTGCCTCTTCTTTCTGGACGGATCGGTTTTTGCTTTAGAACGCAATCCTACCAGAAAAGAGGCCGTTTGTCTCCTTTCCCTTGTCTTTTTTAGAACGCATAAGCCCTATAGAAGCAGGAACCTACTGTTGCCCTAAAAAGATATCTCGCGTAGAATAGAAGGACAAAGCGACGATAACCCAGAAAACGCCAGCGAGAACGGGAAAAAGGATGCTCGAAGGGAATACTATGTTCCCCTTGGAACTCTCAGCACGCCAGAAAGCAGATTGCCTGCTCGAAATTTCCCAGCGACAGTTCCCTTCCCCCGGACGACGGCAGGTTCCGTTCAACATTGTTGAAACGCTGGTATGCTACGGCCTCTTCTATGTTCTTGATCTCCATCAATACGGCGGAGCCAACATAGCCAGAGTTCCTCCGCTTGTACAAACACTGGCAGCATTTTTTCGCCGGACACCTGGCTCGATTACCAGCAAGATGTTGAATTTAGATGGTTCACGTCAGCACAGCGCCCGTGAAGAACCGCTTCTCTTTGCATCATTAGCAGCATCTCCAACGACCTATCGCCAACTCTACCAGGATATCCTTACGGTGGCACGCACTCTTTCCATTGGCGAAGACCTGCTTCCAGACTTCTTGCCTGTGCATTCCAGTACCCAGCAGGAAGAACTTGCAGGGCAAGATGATCTGCCCCAACAGTCCAGTACATTACTGGCAAAAGCAGAGGATACCCTGAAGGTACTGGACCGTACCTTCGCGCTCGGAGACCTCCTTACCGAAAAGTTGGTTGATCAGCGAATCAGACTGGCGCAACATCGGTTCGCCATGGCTGTTCTCCAGAATTGCGGACGTAGCTGTGTCTTTTGCGGTTTTGCTCCCCACTCTCTTCCCATTCAAAGCGGACTTCTTCGCGCTTCGCATATCAAGCCGTGGGCTGCCTCGAACGACAGGGAACGCCTTGATGTGCGCAATGGGTTGGCAGCTTGTCCGATGCACGATGCAGCGTTTGATCAAGGATACCTCACCGTCAATGGCGGCCTTCGCATCCATCAGGCTGAAGTCCTCCAACAAAGTGCCAGCAATGATCCAGGAGTCTCTCTCTATTTTGGGGAAGTCCTGCGTCCAGTAGTGGTATTGCCCCCACAAGCGGTAAAGCCGGGCATCCAGTATCTCTCATATCATCAGGAACATATATTTAAACGGTAAAACGCATAGCGGCAGTTTCATCTTTCGTGGAGGAAAGGAGTGGGAAAATCCAGCACCTTCTGACACAGTAGCTCTCTACACCCATACATACTTTGTCCATTGTTATTCTTTCGAACTTGGGTCAAACACGCATTGCCGGGTCGGTACTTCCACAGGCTTCGTGCCCCTGTTCGCTCCACTTAACTGTCGCCAGATCGGCCCAAGTGGTCCAAACTCGTCTAACTGCTCTGCCGTCGTCGTCCACAGCGCCAGTCCAGAGACATGCAACAATAGAGTTTGAGACACGCGCACAATGCGCCTCTCTTGAGCGATATCGGGCGTCACGCACAGCAGGAGCGGTAGGTGAGAGCGCTCGCGCGCCCACTCGCGAGATGTGATGTACTGGGTATAGGCTGCGAACTTGATCGCCAGATCGCGCACGTTCATCGTGCCGCGATCCCATTCCAGCCAGAAGCGGATGCGCTGCTGCCCCACCTGGTACTCGGCCAGGGCATCTGGGCGCAGATTGTGCCACTGGTCGTTTACCTGGTAGCGTCGTTCGCACATCGCCCCCGTCTCCCACCAGCAGAGCGCCTGTTCCGACTGCTGCCGGGAAGCCTGGGTGAGCATGGCAAAGAAGCGATAGATGCCAGCCGTATGTTCGCTATGTGTGACCAGCCAGCTTTCCCCGCGCCGGATCAGCGTGTTCGCCTGCCCCTCTGTCTCCGCATCAGGCAAGATTGCGATGTTGCCGATCTGCAAATGATTGGCAGCCGCCAGCACCTGTAAGCCGCGTTCGCAGAGATGCCACCGCTTCCCCACTGCTGTACTGATCGCCTCACAGCAGCCGAGGCGATGTAGCGCGTACAATGAGCAGCGAACAGATTGCCGCTGCATCTTCAGGAACACTGCCAGTTCGGCATCAGAGAGCAGTGGATGTGCCAGGAGCAGATACAGAACGTTCCATTCAGTTGAAGTCAGGTGCAGTCCAAGCAAGGCACGTTTCGTTCGTTCATCGGTGGCGCTGTACGCGATATGACTCTTGCGTTCGTGCAGATTGCCCACGATGATTCGGCTGCGGCGCGTGGATGGTGGGAATGGGAGAGAGGAAAGCTTGCCAGCCGTAGATACTTCTTTGTGGGCAGCTTCGGTCTCATCCTCGATCCCTGGCAATAGAGTAGATACGACAGTGCGTGGAAGCGGAACGAGCAGGTCTTGCAGGTGACAGGACACATCTGTAGAAAGCGTGCGCCAGCCGAACTGCCACGAGTTCGCACCAGCAGTCTCGTGTGGAGGAAGGCAGGCCAGCGCACCAGCCAGAGGGTCAAGACGCAGTTTGAGCGCTGTGATATCTATCGCGCGCTGCCAGTGTTCGCGCTGCCGGACTGAGCGCGCCAGTATGAGTACAAGCGGCATGTGCTGGTAATGCGTCCAACGTTCCGCGGATTCCCGCCAGCGCAGCAAGCGTTCCAGGCGCAGGCGCATCAGCCGCTCATCATCCAGTTCGGTGGAGAGCAGGAACAGGCTGTACCAGCGATCACACACACTGCCATCAGCTTGCGGTGCGCGAATACAGAGAGCAAGCGCACCATCGGCAAAGAAACGCACGGTCTGCTCACGAGAGACGAACTGGCGCGTCAGATCGCGCTGCCAGGTCCAGCGCACGAGTCTGGCGCGTCGTCCCTGTATGGTCATGGCATCGGCCGCGTGAACAATCAGACCGTTCACCACATCCTGTATCACCAGCAGCGCCGGGAGACGCGGCAGGAGATGCAGCAGCCCGGCTTCACCGGCCTGCCATGTATCTGCGAGCGCTGCCGCCGGCGTACCCAGATATGACGCCAGCACATGCAGGCCGAGATTGCTCAGGTAATAGAGTCGCTTGCCATCTCCGGGCGCTTGTGGCAGCACGCTTTCGATCAGCCGCCGCTGCTGGAGATGGTCCAGGTGGCGATAGACGGTCGCCCGGCTGGTCCAGCGCGCTACGCCGATCACCAGGTCATCGGCGCGCTGGAGGGGATAGTGCAGCAGCCAGCGCAACAGTCGCCAGTCGAGGGGAGCAAGCAGGACTTCCATCTCGCTCACGACAGACTTCGCGCCTGTGCGCTGCCGCTTTCCTTCAGGCTTCATGCTCTGACCCATCGTGTTCCGCACCCTCACGGTTTGCTTCACCACCGTCCTCATCCCCATACATGAGGTGGAGATGCGAAGTCGCGGGAGCATCTGCCTGCGCTATCCGCCCGCTGCTGCCTCGTTTCTTGTGTCGTCGCGAACTCGCCGGGGCGCTCGTGCCTCCCTCACCGTTCGCTTCCACTGTCGCTCTCCTGGCGGGCGTCCGTCTGGCTGGAAACGGCAGATGGTGGCGCGCCCGGCTCTGCCGGATGAGATCGTCAACCGTACCGGCGGGGCGACCGTCGCGCTGCTGGCTGCGCAGCTGCACCTGTTTTGCTCCCTCCTCATCTGGCTGCGGCGGCCCGTCCAGCGCGAGCGAGAAGACGGGCAGGCGATGACCCGCAAGGGATAGTTTGACGTAGCACTGGAAATCATCCAGGTGGGTGATTTCTTCTTCGGCGATGCCGTCCAGTTCGTGCAGCAGGCGCGCATCCTCGCCGGCCATGTGGAAGGCAAAGAGATGATCGATGTTTGCCAGCACCGTCGCGCGCAGGGTGCGATCCAGCCGGTCGAGATAGGCCAAAGATTGTGTCGCCAGCCCAAAACTGCCGCCATACTTGCGCAGTTCGGCCAGCATAGCCTGGTAGTTCGCGCCCCGGTAGACCTGGAACTCGTCGATGAGGACGAGATAGCGCCGCCGCTTTTCCTGGGGCAACCTCGCCTGCTCGGCCAGGGCCGCCTCAAATAGCCCAAGCAGCACGATGCCAACCAGTTCCGAGAGGTCAGATCCGACCACCCCGCTGGCTGTATTCACCAGCAGGATCTGTCCTGTTCGGATCACCTCGCGCAGGTCGATGGTGGAGCGCGGCTGGCCCAGGATGCGCCGCGCGATGCGCGCACTGGCGAACTTGGACATTTTCGTGATCACCGAGGAGGTGATCTCGCGCTGCTGATGGGCGTCAAGCGGCTCGTAGTAGTGCTGCCACCAGTCCGTGAGTAAGGGATCATGCACCTGCTCCATGACCGCGTGGCGAAAGCCGGCCACACTCAAGAGCGGCACCACATCCAGCAGCGTGTACTGTCGATCCGGCCCCTGCTGCGCATCCATCGTCACCATCCACTCGTTGGCATCGGCCAGCGTCTTGAGGGTATATTCCAGGACGTTTTCCGTGCGCGAGCCATAGCTGGCGACCCACAGGTGTTCGGCGATGGTGATGAGCGTATCCACGATCTTGTCGCGATCCTTGCCCACCATATCGAGCGGATTGATGCCTACGGGATAGGCGGTGTTCGCCAGATCGACCAGCACCACATTGTCGCGCGCTGTTGATGGAACCAGCCCGCACAGCGCGGAGACCACATCCCCGTGCGGCTCGATGAAAGCCAGCGCGCACGTGGGATCGCTGGCTCGCGCGGCAAAGACCGCCTGCGCCAGGTGCTGGAAGAGCGTGCTTTTGCCCTTGCCGGTGCTGGCTACGGCCAGCAGGTTGTGGCGCAGGCACTCCTGGGGCAGGTACACGGGAAGAGCGTGCCCGGCATGGCTGGACGTGCCGATTTTCCAGCCGTCGCCCAGCGTGAGTTCGACCGGCGCAAGCAGCGTGCGGGCGCGCCCACGTTCCAGGTAGGGTACATCTGCCACATCCTGCGCCTGCGGCAAATGCCACAGGGCGGCCATATCGGCCACGCTTAAAAAATGCGCGGAATGGCGCAGGCCAGCATCCCAGTCATGCTCTCGGACAAACACTCTCTTTCTTTGATGCCTTACCAGGTGTGTGGCGGCGCCGGATGAAAGTCGATGGGGCACGAAATACCCGCCGGCAGCTGTATGGTACTGGCGGTAGGCGGCGATCAGGTGGGTCAAGACATCCTGCTGCCCCTGCTGCTCTTGTCTTCGTCGCCGCACGGTCTCACGCCAGTTCCTCAACACATCTCTGAGGTGCGCCCAGGTGAGCGACTGCGCAGAAACGCCGCGTGAGACGTTCGCCAGCGCCCGCAATGGGTTTGCCTGTGTATCCTGCGCTGCGGGTGCAAACACGTACAGGCGCAGGCGCGTGCGGTAGGCGGGACGCGCTGTCTTTTCAGCGACCAGCCGCATGTCGTAGAGCGGCTGATTGCTCATGCGGCTCCTCACCTGCAGGACGATGAACGCCAGGCAAAAGAAGAGCAGGCAGGCGACAACGCCGCCAATTTCTACTGCCAGCAGGTGCGCGGACGTGAGCCGGGGCGATGTGCCATGCAGCAGCGAGATGGCCGCCTGCGCCAGCCAGGAAGGGACAAGTGCGTCAAGCTGGCGTTTGAAGCGCAGCCACAGCAACAGGAACGCCACCAGCACACCCATTCCGACCAGTTGCAGCGTCGTGGGACCAGTGCCCTGGATGCTGCTCAGCTCACGCCGCGCGCGCAGGCGTTCCTGCTCCAGGGGATGTTCGACGGATTTGCGGCGGTACGCCTGTGACCACGTTGGCGCGGCGGGGACAAGGGCGAGTTGCGTCACCACGCGCACGCCCTGCGGCAGGTGATTGAAGACGGCCAGGATGCCCAGCAAGGGATCGGCTCCCTCCTGCAGCAGGTCGCGTTCGCCCCAGGCACGCAGCGGGAGATAGGCGGCAGCGCCCGCGCGCAACTCGGTCACGGCAACACGTTCGCCGGCACGCAGGATAAGCGGATCGTCCGCTATGGCGACGGGCTGTATCTTCGCCTGGGGATAGCGGGCCTGCATCTGATCCTGGAGATGTCGCAGCGCCATCAGCGAGGTCGCGCGCAGCAAGAACTGGCGAGACGTGGCTGTTCCGGCCAGTTCCAGCGCCACCGGATGCGCTGCATCCAGCGCCAGCCCCTGCATGGCCGTTTCCAGGGTCGCGATCTCGCGGGTGCTGGCGGCCCGCGGCACCATGACAGAGGCGAGAAAACAGGCCGGCTCCTGCTGGTCGCCTGTACCGGGAGCATGGTATGTAGAATCTACCTGTACGATGGTCTGCACTGGCTCCGTGGGGGATACGGCACATACACGCTGTTCGTTGCTCTCCATATTGCTATCCTCGCTGCTCCTTCCTGGCACGATGTCCGCGCCCGTTGCTGCCACTCGCTGCCTGCTGGCCGGCAATGCTGGCAACCGCTTGCTGCGGCAGGCGCAGAGGCGAAGCTTCCTCAACGGCCTCCTGCACATGTTCGCTGTTCCCGCCTGCCTGTTCCTGGACCAGTCGCTGCTGTGCGGCGCGTTCGACCGGATCGGTGGTGATGAGGTCATGTTCCTGCGGGCTGGCCGGAATGGTGATGATGACCCGTTTGTCTCCGGCCAGTACCAGCGCCTCGTGCTTGCCGAAGGTGGTAAGCCGCTGCTGCTCGCCCTTCGTCAGGTGGAAGCGCTCGGCCACGGCTGCCACGCTGGTGGCATCCTGGGTCTTCAGCACTTTGATGGCGGCGTTGGCGGCCACCACGCTGCCCCAGGGGTCCTGCACGAACTGTTCCGGGTTCTGCGTCATGGTGACGATACGCAGGTAGCGTTTGCGGGCGCGGCGTGAGAGCGTCGCCAGAAAATGCCCGCCTTCAGGATGCTCCATGAGCGAGGCAGCCTCGTCGATGTAGAGCGAGCGCGGCGTCTGGCTGTCGTAGAGCGCCTGCGTCCAGACGCGGTCGGCGATGAGGTAGATGGCGAGCGGGCGCAGTTCGCTACGCATATCGCGAATATCCCACACGACGAGGTGACTGGCGAGATCGACCGAGGTGAAGTCCGCAAACAGGCTGGACAGGCTGCCCGACACATAGCGAGAGAGCCGCCCGGCGAGGTCGGTCTCATCCGCGCCGCATACGCCACTTTTCACGATTTCATAGAGATCGAGCAGCAGGGGAGGCTGGCGAACATGCGTGCGCGGATCGCCGGTGATGCCGACCTGGCGATAGGTCTCGTAGAGCGCGCGATCGAGGAGACCCTTCTCGCGTTTGCTGAGGACGCCGCCGGAGGGGGAAGCGGCCACAGACTCGGCCAGCATGATGTCGAGCATGGCGTGCAGGTCCTGGATCTTCTCGGCCAGCCGATCCCCTTTGCGGGCTTCCCGCAGGTAGGTCACGAGGTCGCAACCGGGCGGCAGCAGGTCAAAGGGGTTGAGATGCTGCAAGGAGCCGGGCGCGAGACGCACGACCGTGCCGCCGAGGGCGGCTGCGAGATTGTAGTATTCGAGGTCTGGGTCGATCACAAACGACTGGTCGCCGCGCCGCGCGTTCACGAGCAGGTCGCGTTCCACGAGCAGCTTGCCCAGGTAACTCTTGCCGGAGCCGGTGATGCCGCCGATGAACATGTGCGGGTTTTCCAGCGAACTGTGCCAGGGATTGAGCAGCACCGGCTCGTGCGCCTCCGTGATGCCCATGAGGACGCCGCCCGGCATGGAGAGGGAGTTGGAGAGAAAGGGGAACATGGTGGCAAGGGTCGTCGCGTCGAGCGTCATGGTGCGCATGAGGTCGTCGCGGGCCTGCGGCAAACACGCCTGAAAGACGTCCATCTGCTCGAACGTCGTGGGATGCGCTCCCACGTCCAGACCAACCATGGAGAGGACCGAGAAGATGCGCTCCACCCGCTCGGTCAGAGAATCGCGCTGATTGGCTCGTGCCAGGATGTAAAAGCCCAGGTCGAACATGCGCTCTTTGTGCCGGGCCAGGTCATCCAGCAGGCGACTGAGGTCTTCTTCCGCCACCAGCGTGTCGGGATCGTCTGCCCGTCCCTGTCGCTGGTTGAAGCGCCGGCCAGAAACATGCCCGGCGCGGTAGCGCTGCAACTGCCGCTTCATGGTAGCCGTGTCCTGCGGATGAAAGTGGAAGGCGATGTCCATTACCTCGTCGTGCAGGAAGAGTGGCGCGAGCCAGCCATCAAAGGAGACTTCACGCGGACAGGCGGTGACCGCAATCCCTGTGGCATACTCCTGGCCGATGCGGAGGGCCTCGGGTGTGATCTCCAGGCACTCCGGGGCCAGCAGGTCCACCAGAGGCAAGAGCGCAGGTATGGGGACGCGCGGATCATTCTGCCCGGCGAAGGAGAAATCGTCTCCAGGCGTCTCGTTACGCCCTGCCTCGTTTCCCTTGTCAGGTACATGATGAGAAACATGCGGTTGTTTCATTGCGCTGGGACGCCCAACTGAGGCAAGCACGGCATTGGTCAGGGGATGGGCGCTGGCGCGCTCTGGCGTGAGACACCCATAAAACAGTTGCGCGAGGTCGGCGTTGTGCAAGCGGCGACAGGTGAGACCGCAGGTCGCGAACTGCTGGCCGAGCGCTTCGACTCGCAGCGCCAGTTCCTGCCGGGCCTGCTCCTGCGTTTCTGCCAGACGCTGCGCCCGCCGCCTGCGCCTGCCCAGGAGGGCCGGTGTGCCGCGCGTGCGCGTACTTCCCCGCGAGGCCGGGATGATTACGTATACATGCCGCTCGATGAGGGTGCGTTCCGCAGCGAGCTTTTGCAAGAGGTCGGCCACGCCCTGCGCGAGCGTACACCAGATGAGCGTGCGCCGTAGCACCTCGCTCCGTTCCAGGAGATGGAGGATGTACGGCGCGAGATCCAGGCGCTGGTTGCGTACGAGGATCTGCACGGGAAAGGCCAATGACGTGATCAGCGCGTGAAAGCGTTCGATGATGGCCTCCTGCTCGTCCTCGGCTTTGAGCGACAGGTTGATGGGCGAGACTTCCAGCACGGCGCAGTAGCGGCGGCGTGTGGGTGATGCGGCATCGTAGAGGCAGAGCATCTCGTCTGCCGTTTCGCGCAGGCGCACAACGTCACGCTGGACGCTGGTGTGGGGACGCGCGCGGTTCATGAAACTCCCTTTCTGGTGATGGTGACAGGCGTTGTTTCCTGCGTATAGGCAACGATGTCAGTGGGAACGAGCGGATACAGATGCTGTTCGGCAGTCCGGATCGTGCGCCAGATGTAGCGTTTGGGCTGGAGGGCGTAGCGCAGGAGGACGATGGCCCAGACCTCGAGGAAGCGCCCGGCATGCTGGTAGTAGCCGATCACGAGCGCCAGCAGAAACGGCAGTAGCGCAAGCAGTCCGCGCGCGATTTCACCCGGCACGCCATGAGGTCCGAGCAGCGCCAGATCGTGCCAGAGGTTGCCGCCGATGCCTCCACCCACCAGCGCCAGCAGCAGTTGCCGCGCTGTCAGGTTGAACGACCACAGCGTCACCACCTGATCCGGCAGGGTCAGATGCGTCGGCACGATATGTTTTCTGGGCGTATGGAGCGGTGATGACATCGTTTGGCCTCTCTTTCTTACGTTGCAGCATAATTACTTGCTCAACAACCATGCCCTGCGCTGCCTATTGTCCCTGCGCTGCGCCATTGATCAGGCCAGCAATGGTCTGGGCCAGGATCGCCAGCGCCAGGCCGGACAGCGCCACGTAGAGAGCGCTTCTGGCCTGGACGCGATGGTTCTCATTCTGGTTGGCCGTCATGTATAACAGCGCCGCCCAGGCAAAGAAAAAGGTTGCCATGGCCAGGGCGAAGGCCGTCAGGTCGTTGTAGAGATTGGTAAAAAAGCCGGAAATGCTGCCCAGGACGAGCAGCGTTGTCCAGCTCGACTTGAGCAAAGTGATAAACTGCACCGGATTCGTCAGTATGGTGGTCATGAGAGCTTTCAGGTTCATGGCAGGGAAACCTCCTTCGGGCGTGTGACTGCCAGTGGCTGTGATAGAACAATGGGCAGCCCATGCAGCTGCATTGAGGCCGCAGCGGCTCTGGGCCGGATGTAGCCCCAGACGGTATAGCCGGGCCAGCTGGCTGTATCGACGGTGAGGTCGGGTAAGAGCGGCATGGTCGTGTAGGGACTCACGCTGTTGGCATTGCTGAACGTGATGACGCCGTCGGTCGTGGCAGTTGGTAACGCGACGCTCATGACGATGGCGGCATGTCCCACGCTTGCATCCTTGAAGACCATGACATCGCCGGGCTGTGGAATGCCGCGTTGCCCAGGCGGCGCGGCTGCCGACGGAACTTCCAGCCAGCCGGGCTGGCCCGCGTAGGTCGCCCACAGGTCAAAGGCATTGGCGGTAAGCGTCATAGGATAGACCTGCGAGTAAGCGCCGCGCACGAAACTCACGCACTGGTAGGTGCCGTTGGCCCAGGCGTAGCAGCCGGGGCAGACCTGTTCGCCGTAGAGGATCACTGAAGCCGGGAAGGTGGGCGCGCCTGGTGGGTAGGCCGTGCCAGGCGCTTTGTACCAGGTGTAGTAGCAGTCGGGATAGCTGACGTGTCCGCCGCAGGACGGGTTGACGTAGAGTGCCGCAGCCATGGCCTCTGCCAGCGCGACCACCTGCGCGCCAGATCCGCTCGGCGGCACGCAGGAACCGCTCGTGGGCGAGGCGACAGGGGTGCTGACCCCTGTTCCAATCGTGACAGACTGGCAGTGGCCGCTGCCACTGCCGCCCATCCAGGCAAAGGCCGCCGAGACGGCGGAGAGGACGAGCAAGGCCGCGAGCGCGAGGAAACTGACGCCGATGATGACGGCTGCCAGGAACGTGCGTGAAGGATGCATTGTTCGGTCTCCTTATGAAGCCATCGGCTACAGCAGCGCCAGCAGGCGCGGAGCGACGTTTGCCACGTACTCGGCGGTTCCCACAGCGGCCCCGCTCACGGCTGCCGAGGCGTCCAGCATGGGCCGCAGGGCATGGTGATTGATGATGCCGGGAATGCGCAAGACGAGATACAGGAGCGCAATACAGATGAGCAGCGTCGCCAGCGTGCCGCCGATGCCGAAGATAGTGGTCGCGCCGATGGCGGTAATGAGCGTGCCGCCCAGGGCCAGCGCCACCACCTGGAAGAACTGCACCAGCACCGTGCTGGCGGTGAGCGAGAGCCACAGGCGGCCATAGCTTACCGTTTGCGAGAGGGCAAAGCAGGCGAGACCAGGACCGGCCAGCACCAGCAGCACCCAGATGAAGGCCAGGCGCACCGCCATCTGCGCGCCGAGCAGGATGACCATCACGCCCAGCACCACGCCGAGAATCCACACCAGCAGTCCTTCGCCCGCCAGGTTGCCCTGGAAGAGCGAGGCAATGAGGTTGGAGAGGATGGAGGTACGGGCCAGGCCCAGCGCGACGCCGCACAGCGCGTTTTCCAGGTCGATGAAAAGGCCCAGGAAGTACAGGCTGAAGTGCGCGGCGGCAAAGGCCAGGATAAGGCGCGGCAGGAACTCCGCCAGTTCGGAGTGGCGCAGACCGAGCTGGCGTCCCACGATGACGTTGTAGCCGCCGATGACGATGAGGCTCGCCAGCGCGAGATCGACCACCGAGAGAAAGCCGTTCCACCAGGTGATGATTGTGGCGTTGCTATACGTATCACTGGGCGGCGTCTGCGTGAGGATGCTCAGCGGGTTGTCCAGGATGCCCCCAATGACCGGTTGCAAGGCATTCATGACCTGCCCGGCCATCCAGTCGGCGGCCCCCTGGAGCCAGCAGGTGGGATCAAGCGGGTTAAGGCAGGCTGCGGGAATGGCTGCGCCTGTCGTTCTGGCCGATGTACTCCCCGCTCCCTGTCCAGTCTCAGATGCATGGTGGGAGTGTACGTTTTGCACTCCGGTGTGGAGAGGCTGCACAGTCCTTGCCGGTGCTGTGCCAGTGCCGTGTGCGATAATGAGGAACCCGGCCAGCGCAAGCATGGCCAGCATGCAGAGACGGTAGCGGCGCAGAGAACGATACGGGGACGGAAGCTGCTCATTTGCCGAGACAGCCTGTCTCCTGGGAAGCATGGCGACCAGCGCCGAACGCAATGCGAGCATGATCGATAGACACTCCTTCCGGGCAGGTAGACGCTCGTGTACCGTCCCTCAGTGTAGCGGAATGCCTGGCGCGAGGGAGAGACAGGTGTTGCGAATTTTCCGAGGGAAGTGTCTCTCAAATTAGAGATACCATGAGTGGCGCGTGAGGATATCCTCTTTCGTAGGCGGAGCTATTCGTCATGCTCTCAACAAGCACTGATTCTCTTGCCTTCGTTTCGCTGGTATGATTTACTACGAGAGCGTGCCGTGAACGTCGCATGGACACGCTCTGGCATACAGCGTGATAGCATACGATGAACGAGGGGAGTGCAGTGAAAGCAGCACGCTCATCAGGTTGGCCGACGGATAGGCGTAGAAGCGAGTGACGAACAAAGGAATAGAGTCATGAACACAAACCGTATTGATGTCCTCATCCGTGGGGGGAAGGTCGTGGATGGAACGGGTAATCCCTGGCGGTATGGGGATATTGCTCTGCGAGGTGATCGCCTGCTGGAGATGGCACCGCCGGGAAGCATTCCCTTTGAGGCAGCAGGCGAGGTGGTGGAGGCTCCAGGCATGGTGGTCTGCCCCGGCTTTATTGACATCCTCAGCCATTCGCACATTCCCTTGATGCACGATCCGCGCGATCTCTCGAAGATCACGCAAGGAGTCACGACCGAAATCATGGGCGAGGGATGGACGCCAGCGCCTGCTGGGGGGCGCATTACCGATCCGTTCCGGGATATCTCTCAGAAGGAGCGGGCGCTGATCAGCGATTGGGTTGCACGCGCAAAGAGGTGGCGGCGTTTCGGCGACTGGCTGGAGGCACTGGTGGAGCGGGGCGTTTCGCCCAATGTCGGTTCATTTTTGGGAGGCGGAACGCTGCGGGAGTATGCAAAGGGGCTGGAGATGGGCGCGCCCACCCCGGATGAGCTGGAAACCATGCGGGGCATCATGGCCGAGGCCATGGAAGATGGGGCGCTGGGCATCTCCTACGCTCTCATCTACCCGCCCGACACCTATACCTCGACAGAGGAGCTGATCGAGGTTGCCAAAGTGGCGAGCCGGCAGGGAGGAATCTATGTCACCCACATGCGGTCTGAAAGTGATCACCTGCTGCAAGCCATTGACGAAGCGGTAGGGATTGGCCGGCGCGCGCAGATTCCGGTAGAGATCTATCACCTCAAGGCGGCCGGAAAGCAGAACTGGCAGAAAATGCCAGAGGCTGTCGCGCGTATCCAGACAGCTCGCGATGCCGGCGTCGATGTGACTGCCGATATGTACCCCTACGCGGCTTCTGGCACCGGGCTGGACTCGATTCTGCCGCCATGGGTGGCCGAGAGCGGCACGTTTTTCGAGAAACTGGCCGACCCGGTGGTGCGAGAGAGCATTCGCGCCGAGGCCCTCGCTCCCACCGGGGGCTGGGAGGCGATGGCGCACGACACCGGGCCAGACGGTGTGATGCCTCTGGGTTTTGAGCGCCCGGAAAATCTCCAGTATGTGGGCCGGCGGCTCCCAGAAATCGCCGCCATGCGCCATCAGCATTGGCTCGATGCCGTGATCGAGCTGCTCCTGTCCGAGCGGCATCGTATCTTCACCATCTATTTTGGACAGGACGAGGCAAACGTCGCGTTGGGATTGCGCCAACCCTGGGTCAAAATCTCGACGGATGCCGGCGGCCTGGACCCGGCGTGGGCGAAACCGCGAGGGCCGACGCACCCGCGCGCCTATGGTACGTACCCGCGCGTGCTGGCGAAGTATGTGCGCGAGGAGAAACTGCTGACAGTGGAGGAGGCTATCCGCAAGATGAGCGGCGCGGTCGCGGCACGGCTTGGCCTGCACGATCGCGGCCTGCTCCATGCTGGTTACTATGCCGATGTGGTGATCTTCGATCCACAGAGTATTACGGATCGCGCATCGTTCGAGGAATCGCACCAGCTCTCGCATGGCATTCGTGAGGTATGGGTCAATGGCACACGCGTGATTCGGAATGGGCAGCATACAGGAGCAACTCCTGGCCGGAGGGTGACACGGTGAGCCGTTTGCATTCCGTACTCGCTGATCAGCATGAGATGTGAACCCCATGCTGGAACAAGAGGGTTTTCGATCAACAAGTACTTCGTTACCTGACTCTGCCGAGCTTAGAGGCTGTGTGGAAAGTGGTCTGAGATCGCTTGATAAGGGCGCTAGGCAAAAACGGTGCATATCCTGTCAAGCCTCTCTCTGAGCGGATCGAGACGACCTTTTCACACAGCCTCTTAGCTTGACTTTGTACAATTTGGGAGAAAGAACCAGGCATGAAAGCCTCTTGAGGTAAGATAGAAGCTGACTAAAGCACTATCTCATCCAGGAGGATATTCATGCCCCTTCCCGACCCCATTATAGAAGTTTTGGCCGTCTTTCGGCCACTCTTTACGGCTCCAACATGGAGAAAACTGATGACGTTGTTAACTGGAACCTTGTTAGCACAGGGACGTCGGACGGTCACGGCAGCGCTGCGCGCCAGCGGCAACGAGGAGGCTGGCAACTGGAGCCTCTTTCATCAGGTCCTCAATCGAGCGCGATGGTCTCCTTTAGCAGTGAGCCGCCAGTTGCTTTTGCTCATCATCGAGACCTTTGTGCCACCAGGAGCCAGCGTGGATCTGGTCATCGATGAAACGCTGGAGCGACGATGGGGCAGCAAGATCAGCAAACGAGGGCATTATCGAGACAGTGCTCTCTCCAGTCGAGAACGCTCGGTGAGTAGCCCTGGCTTGCGCTGGATCGTGATGGCAGTGGTCGTGACCCTTCCCTGGACAAAACAAAGATGGGCCTTGCCTTTCTTGTGCGTCCTGGCGACGACTCCTGAAGTCAGCGAACGGTTGGGCAAACGGCACAAGACCGTGGGGATGTGGGCACACCAGATGATCAGCCTGGTTCGGCACTGGCTTCCCGACCGCTCCATCAAGCTCATGGGCGATACCGCCTACAGTGTGCTGGAACTGGGTCTGCATGCCAATGATCAGCAGGTAACCTTAATCACGACCGGCCGGTTGGATGCAGTACTCCATGAACCGTCGCCAGAACGCACGAAACAGACGATCGGCCGTCCCCGTGTTGTTGGCAAACGCCTGCCTGCTCTGGAAGAGGTCTTACTGGACCCAGAAACCGTCTGGCAGAAGCTCACTCTGGATTGGTATGGACAGGGGAAACGAACCTTGGAGATCGGTACTGACACGGCACTGTGGTACCGCTCTGGCTCTGCTCCTTTGCCGATTCGCTCTCGTCTTGACCCGCGATCCATCGGGCAAGCATCCCCCCAAAGCCTTTTTTTTCACCGACCCTACCCAAACGGCAGAACAGGTTATCAAGGATTTCATGAAGCGCTGGTCTCTGGAAGTGACGTTTGAGGAAAGTCGTGCTCATTTGGGCATCGAGACGCAACGCCAATGGTCGGATCGAGCCATTGAGCGCTCGACTCCCCTCCTGTTTGGCCTCTACAGTCTGGTGGCACTCTTTGGGCAAGTGGAACACCCGGATGGGCAGTTTCCTGTCGCTCAAGCCGCCTGGTATCGCAAGCAGACCGCAACCTTCCATGACGTGCTTGCTGTTGTCAGGCGGGATCTGTGGGGCCAGGAGACTTTTCCCACATCACCTACTGATCCTGGGGTGGTTTTAGTCCCTCGCTCCACTCTTGAGCGCTTATCCTTGGTCGTCTGTTCGTGAGTTGGAAATGTACAAAGTCAAGCTTAGAGGCTGTGTGAAAAGGCTTCACGTCTAGGTTCGAGCCAACCGCCTGAGCATGATACGGCTCATAGCAATGTAGATCCAGGCTTCTTCACTGCTGGGGAGAACCTCATAGTCTTTGGAGAGCCTGCGCCATGTCGAAAGCCAAGCCAGGGTGCGCTCGACAATCCAGCGGTGGGGAAGCACATGAAAGCCACTGGGGCGGATCTTCTCCCAATCAATAACCGCATCTTTGGGCGCCCAGACCCCTCGCAGGCCACTCCAGGGATGTTCCACGATCTCGACGTCCCATCCAAGTTCCGCCTTGACCCACTCGGCGAAGCCTTCCTTCTTGTAGCCGCTATCGGCCCAGATCAGCTTCAGACGCGGAAACCTCCCTTGGAGCGGCGCAAGCAAGTGTTTGCCGCCACGGTAGTCCTGGATATTGGCCGCATGGACCAGCACCTGCAGGAGCAGCCCAGTCGTATCGACCAGGACGTGGCGCTTGGCCCTTTGACCTTTTTGCCCCCATCGTAGCCGCGAACCCCCTTTTTGCGTCGTCTGAACCTCTTGACTGTCGATGATGGCGGCGCTGGGAGTTGGCTGGCGTCCTTGTTTCACCCGCACCTGTTCCCGCAAGGCGGTATGCATCCGATTCCATGTGCCATCGTTGCGCCAGGTGCGCAAGTAGCTCCACACCGTTGACCAGGGCAGAAACTCATGCGGCAAGACACGCCATTGACTGCCTGTGCGATCCAGGTACAACATGGCATTGATCACTTCGCGAATATCAGTCGTTCGTGGGTGTCCGCCTGGCTTGGCTGGCGGGCTGAGCGATTCGAGGATGGCCCATTCCTTCTCGGTGAGATCGCTGGGATAGCTGAGTCTCTTCATCTTTCTACCTCTTCCCTCTTCTCTTTCCGGGATTCTCTTTTCTTTTTCCCTTCTCTCTTCTTTTACCACTTGGCACGCTTCTTTGCCGAGCCGCCTATCAAGCCACTTTATCGACCTTATCCCCCCTCATCTGGCTGCTCAAGCCTTTTCACACAGCCTCTAAACCCCAACCATTTGACTATTCACTGCTGACATGTTTTACGCTCAATGCTATTGACAACCTGATCGATCTATACTACAGTAGCGAGTATAACAAACTAAGCTTCACACGGATGGAGGAGTAGCTATGGCCCAGGAGGTAAAGATCATTCTTGATCTCTCAGACGATGTACAAACCTTCCTCGAACAGCAGCAGATCAATCTCTACGAGGAACTTCAGCGAGAGATGCCATCGCTGCGACTCGCCTTCGAACCCGATCCCGACGCCCTCGAAGGGAGACGCGATCCGACCACAGTGATCCTCGCAGTTGCTACCCTGGTCAGCTCTGTCACTCCGCTCATCATTCGCATCTTAAATCAATACACGCCAGCCAATCGCACCGCCCACTGGGAGGTTGAAGAAACGGAGACGCATCAGCCCGATGGCGCCGTCATCATCCAGCGCAGGCGCATCAGCTTGAGCGATGAGCAGCGTCCCTGGGAAGTTCTGCCTTCTCCCACTAGTGCGCCTTCTGAAACAGCAGCCCCTCCTAGCCCATCTCGCACTCAGCCATGAGCCAGCAGCGCTACGCTTATCTTATCGGGGCCAACGGTCCGGAGCAGATGGCTCTCCGGTACGCGGAAAGTGACGCGCTTCGCCTGGCAGAAGCGCTCATGGGGCCGTTTTGCCAGTTTACGGAAGCAAAAGCGGTCATCGCTGAGAGCCGCGATACGGGCCTGGCAGGCTTGCAAGCGCTGGCCCGACGGTGCGATCCATCCGATACGCTGCTGGTCCATTTCTCTGGGCACGCCATCTTTGATCGGCGCCTCTATTTGCTTTGTAACACGACGGACTGCGACAACCTGTACGTGACCGCTATCGATATCCGCACCGTGAAGGACATTATGTCCGATTGCCACGCCCACTCCAAGCTGATGATTCTCGATTGCTGCCACGCGAAAGGCGCCTATGAGGAGGCGCTCAAAGGCGAGGAAGACATCCACGACATTGTCAGGCAAACAGCGCAGGGAAATACGCTGGCCATCCTCATGGCCTGCTCGCGCAAGGACGGAACGCGAGAGTTTCGCGAACTCGATGGCGGGTCCGGTTTTCTCTCCTGGGCCATTCGCAAAGCATGTCGCCATGATTTTGCCGAGATCCCTTTTGATCTTGACCACCAGCGCGCGCTCTCGCTGAGCGATCTGGAGCGCTGGATACGGAAAGCGCTTGACTATGTCAACGCAACGATGAACGTACATCCTCCACTTCCGACCCCTTATCTGCTTCGAGATCAGACCGTCGGGCATGAGATCCTGCTCACGCCCCCGCTTGCTCCCGAACGACGACCCTCTTTGACATCGGAAGAGGAGAACCGCAGGAAATACCTGAAACAGGCCTTCCGCAGTTACAGCTCCGTGGCGCTCCCGATCGGTCCCTCTGAGGGCTTATCGCTGCATTCCATCTTCCAGCCGTTGGCACTGCGGAGCGATCCACTGGCCGCCGAGGATCTGGAACGCAGACAGCGACGCAAGCTGCTGGGAGAACAGTCGCAAGAGGGTGGTGAAGGGCGCCACACGGAAAGGCCGCCGATCGAGCAGCAAGGGGACTTTCTCGGAGAAAAGCAGCCCATAGCCCCTGTCCTCGCGGAGCATGGAGAAGATGCGCTGAGCAAGAGTCCGCAGGGGCGGGTTGTGATTCTCGGCGGCCCTGGCACGGGAAAGACGACGACCCTCAAGTATCTTGTGAGCCGTCGCGCCTCCCAAGCCTTGGAAAAGACGCAGGGGCCTTCTCCAGTGCTGCTCCCGATCTTTCTCTCCCTGGCCGATCTGGCGCGGTCGGGTAAGATGCTCCAGAGCTACCTGGTCGATGTCGTCGAGGGGATGAAAGTAGAAAAAAGCTTCGCTGCTGTCCTCTGGACGGCCATTGAGCGCGGGCAGGCCTTCGTTGCTCTGGATAGCCTGGATGAGGTTCCCCCCGCTCAGCGCTCACAGATGATTGCATTGGTCAATAGCCTGGCATCCGACCCGGGCAATGTCTGGCTCGTTGGCTCGCGCTTCACGGACTATAAGAGTGGCCAACTCAAAGTGGGACAATTTGCCGAGTGGGAACTGCTCTCCATGACCCCCGAACTCCGCAGAGAGCTGGCCGAGAAGTTGTTCCCTGAGCTGCACCGCCTGCTACTCTCTCAAGCAGACGGGTACTCATCGCCTTCCTTCGTAAACCTGCTCGAACACCATCACCAGGCGGCCCCCTGGGGGGACAATCCACTGCTTTTTAGCCTGGCGGCGGCGGTCTATGTCAAAACTGGAGGATTGCCGCTTAGTCGGGCCGTGCTGTACCAGCAGGTGATCGAAGCTGTGCTCACCCTGAAGGAACCGGACAGCGTGGCCCGCAAACATCTGCTCCATGCGCTAACAGGGTTGGCGCTCTGGCTGTACGAACAGAAAAAGGAATGCACCTTTACCCTCCACGAGCTGTTGACGTATTTAGAAGACATCAGAAAGCTCTCGTGGGAAGAGGCAGAGCGCCTCGCGAAAAAGATCACCACATCGGGGGTACTCGATATTGTCGCCCGTGAGACCTACGGTTTCCGCCATCAGACCTTTCAGGAGTACCTCGCGGCAGCCGAGTTGGCACACGTGCTCATGGGCAACGATGAGAAGAGAAGAGAAAACGCGCTGACGCTGGCCTGGAGGAAGCGAACGTATAGCCGCTGGACGGAAATGCTCTGCCTAATGGTCGGAATCCTGGCCAATGAGCATGGGAAAGCAGGGATACGAGCAGCCAGGCAGTGGTTACAGCAACTTGCCCAGCAATACGCTCAACCGGAGGGTGATCCTGGCAACCTGGGGTTGGCGCTCATGCTAAAATCGGTGAGAGAAATTACGTCGCTCGATGGAGAGCCAGGGCAAGAGACAGAGATACGAGCATTAGAGCGAGACATGATCACCTTGTGGCTGCAGGATCTGCGTGAAACGGCTTGCAGCAACCATGAAGCGCGAGAAAACCGCCTGAGAGAGTTAGCAACAGATATCGCCTTGCTTCACCCCGCAACAGTGGCCTGGACGATTGAGCAACTCTTAGCCATGCTTCAAGACGAAAAGTCAGCCGTTCGCTGGACAGCTATAGAAACGCTTGGTCTCTTGGGAGATTCTGTCCCGCTTGACCCTCTGATCGCTGTCCTCTCGACTGATTCCTGGAGTATGAAGATGGCGGCGTTACGAGCGCTGAAAGCTCTGAAGAAGCTTCCATCCCTGGAGCAATGTACGCAACTCTTCAACGATGCTGATTGGCAACTACGTCAGGCGCTGATAGAAGCCCTTGATGCAGCCAGGAGCCCCTTCTTCGGGCGCTTTCTGGTCGATACGCTTTCTGACGATCACGAAGAAGTACGTGACGCTGCGAGCCAGGCGTTGGGGAATTTAGCACAGGATGCTCCTGTCGCATTGCTCCTCGCGATCCTGCACACCGGTCCACCGCAGGCGAGGGAGGCAGCGGCTGAGTCTTTAGGTCGGCTCGGACCATATGCTCCCATAAGAGATTTACTTGACGCTCTGCACCAGCGGAGTACCTGTCAGCATGCGGCAAGGGCTTTGGGGATGCTTGGCCCATCCACCCCCATTTCCTCCCTTCTCGAAGCAACAGGCTCCGCTTTCGCAGAGGTTCGCGCGAGTGCAGCAAAGGCGCTGGGGACCTTGAAAAATTTCCTCGCCATCGCTCCGCTTTTACTGCTGTTGCAAGACGACGATGCCCATGTGCGAAGAGCGGCTATTGAGGCCATTGAGGAGATCGTCGAGCCGGTTTCAGCTTCTGGGTTCCTCGACATCAGCGGTTATTTTCGATGGCACTTGCGATGGCGGTGGATGAAAAATCATCAAGCGTTTGAGGGAGCGGCCGGCATACTGATTGAGCTAATTGTGTCAGCGACAAAAGATGAAGATCCAGTTATTCGTCTGGCTGCACTTCGCATCCTGGCCATGTGCGGAGAACATGCCCCCCTTGATCCGCTGCTCGATGCTCTTCGGGATGCTTCCTATCGCATCAGAAGAGAGGCCATTCGCGCGCTAGGAATGCTGAGCCATCGGGTTCCTGTCGGGGTCTTCGTGAACACCTTGCAAGACGAGCATTGGGAGGTGTGCGAGGCAGCTACTGAGACGTTGGGCGTTTTAGGGCAACGAGTCCCTGTCGATTCTCTCACGTCGATTACGGAGGAAAAGCATTCAGTCAACATCTTAATAGCAGTACTGAGAGCCTGTGGAATGCTCGGACAATACGCTCCCATCGAGGTCGTGATCGAAGCGTTAAATGACGATGACGATGTGGTAGTTCGTGAAGCCGCGGGCGCCTTAGCAGAAATTGGGCGGTGGATCGACGCAAAAACATTGTTTTCGGCCCTTGAAAAGAATAGCAGGCCACTGCTTCTTCCGGCTATGCAAGTACTTGGGTCGCTCCAAGAGGATGCTTCCCTCGATCTTCTCCTCTCGGCGTTAAAGATCGGGCGTGGCTGGCATATCCGTGAAGCAGCTATTCAGGCGCTGTCTCATTGGGGAAAGCACATGCCCATAGAGATACTGCGTGAGGTGTTCTATCACGTTGAGGATTTATGTGGGGAAATCAGACTGCCCGATGGCAGCCTAGCATTTTATATGTGGGCGCCATCTGTGTGTGTGTCGGTGCTAGAAGCCCTGGTAAGAATGGAAGAGGATGCGCCTCTCGATGTGTTCGTACAAGCGTTGTCAAATAAAAATGAAGTCGTGCGCCTGAGTGCGGTACATGCTGTTGGTACGCTGTCAGCATATCTCTCCGACGCGGTTCTGTTTGAAATGCTAGAAGATGCGTTGGAGGACGAATCCCTTGAAGTGCATCTGGCAGCAGTACGCATCCTCTCGAAAAGAGGCATCAAAGTCTCGCTCAAACGTCTGAAGGCTGCCGCGTTCGAACAAGATCTGTCAGCGTTGTGTACGCTCAAAATTGTCGGACAGCACTCACACTTACGAGCAGTGCTTGGTGGGAAAAGTCTTGTTGAATGGCTTGCAGCCACCCTTCTTGAGGAGAAAGAGAATGAGAAAGAGATGTTTGCGTGCGTCAAATTAATAGATGCATTGGGGGAAACGGAAGATGCAGCTGCAGTCAAGCCTCTCATCGGTGTTTTAGAAGGCAGAGGCTTTTCAAGGGACGATTATGATACTGCGACAGAAGCGTTAGGGAAATTAATCGAATATATCCCGATCCACTGGTTTCTAGAAAAGTTGAAGAGCTCAGACGAGTGGATTATCGAAAAAGCCCTGTGGATTTTACTGTGTTGGAATGACGATGTTCCGGTGCCGCAAGAAATAAAAGAGCAGACACCCATAGAGCCGCTTCTCGCGGCATTACATAATCAAGAGGAAGAAAAAACACGCGCCGGGGCAACCGCGGTCTTAGGGATGTTGGGAGAGAGAGTACCGGTAGAACTCTTGCTTACCGCACTCAGGGACACAAGCGAGGAAGTTCGAGAGGTAGCAGTCAAAGCGTTACGCGCGAACTATCCCGGGGTCCTTTCTTCATTTCAAGCCGAGGCAAGAGCAGTCCTGGAACAGAAACAAGCATCAGGTAAGATTCTCAGTTCGCCGTTGCGAAGCTTCATTGCCGGAATGATCGGTGAAATGGGCCTGGCGTCTTCTGTGTATATCCAAAAGTTACAAGAGTTGCTGTTTTGGCCGCATTGGCAGGTGCAATTGCAAGCAATAGGATCCTTTCGCACCCTTCACCGGCCCATTCCTGATCCTGCCATTCAGCAGCTGCTGTACCTGCGTCAACATTCGCCAGCGCGACCAGTTCGCCAGGCCGCTGACGATGCCCTGGCCGAACTTCTTACATTAGAGACTGGCATTGAGGAGGACTAACTCCCCTGCTTCGCCGGTGGCAGCCGTACCTAGCCAGCCCGAATGAAAGCAGCGAAGAGGCACTTACAGCAATCGACTATTCATATCCCTCTTTCCGTTTGCTCCTGCTGTTCTTTGGTCGCTCTCTTTCTCCTCTCTGAGAAAGATCGAGCGTCGCCGATACTATTCCTCGATAAATGCGCCGACATTCTGGATTGTCTGGTTGTTTCATCCATCCATCCTCCGAAAAAAAACGCTGGTTGGTGACATCAAACGCTTGCCGGAGCGCCATATTCAGAGGAAGTGGCCAGGAGTAGAAATCCTCCTCCTCATCAAGAGCAACTTCAAATGGGTTCTGGTCAACATCGATGATGTAAAAATCCCCCTTCACCTGCTCACTTCCCTCACCGGTCCAGGGTCTCGGGTTACGTCCTTCATGGACGCGGCTTTCTGGGACAAGTTGAGAGATGGTCTTTGACGGAAGCCCGTAGAGGGCAAACGCCTCATCGGTCTTAGATTCCTCCAAAACCGCCTCCTCCCATTCATGGAGTATTACGGAACACATTCCCTTGATGTTGCCGGGAGCACGCTCAACGAGATCGCTCAGACGCTTATGTACGAGCTTGTACTGGATATCATGCTCCTGTTGAAGCGTGTGATTCCGGGCCCTTTCTTGCCCTTGGCCTCGCGCTTCTTCCAGCTTTGCCTCTTCCTCACGTCCCATTTCGCGCAGGATTACCCCATAGAACCGATGAGAGGCCCGCGCCTGGGGATGTTGAGGCCACAATGTACGCTCAACAATCTCTAAAGCATGCATCACCAGCAGCTCTGCCTCGAGGTAGTTCCCTTGCACGCTAGCGAGTACTGCCAAGTTACTGAGCGATTTGGCTACCTCTGGATGCTCCGGCCCGAGCGCCTGCTCACGGATGTGTAACGCCCGTTGATGCAGCTGTTCTGCCTCTTCATACTTGCCTTGCGCGCTGTAGATGAGTGCTAGGTTGTTGAGTCCCTGAGCCGTAGAAAGGTGCTCCGGCCCTATACTCGCCTCCCAAATACGGATCGCCCGCTGGTAGAGCGGTTCGGCCTCCTCACCATTCCCTTGTTCGCGATAGAGTTCCGCCAGGTTATTGAGCGTTGCAGCTATGTCCGGATGCTCTTGTCCCAGCGCCTGTTCCTGGATGCGCAAGGCTCGCTGGTAGAGCAGCTCGGCCTCAGCGTACTTCTCTTGATCGGTATACAGGTTGGCGAACTTATTGAGTTGGGGAGCGACGTCGGGGTGATCCCGCCCTGATGCCTGTTCTCGGATGCGCAAGGCCCGCTGGCAGAGGGATTCCGCTTCGGGATAGTTTCCCTGTATTTGATACAGATTCGCCAGCCAATTCAACACAGGAACGAGCTGCGGATGGTCCGATCCGAGCGCCTGTTCTTGAATGTGCAAGGCTCGTTGATAGAATGGTTCTGCCTTCCCATACTTGCGTTGTTCGAGGTAGCAGTTTGCCAGACAGATCAACAATGTGACCAATTGGGAATGCGGTACGTCTTGCCTCTGATCCCAGAGAGACAACGCGCGCTGATACAGCGGCTCCGCCTCCTCATACTTCCCTTGTTCGCAGTAGATATTGCCCAGCCCATTCAGAGGAAAGACTAGCTCAGGATGGTCCGATCCCAACGCCTGTTCCCGGATACGCAAGACCCGCTGGTAGAGGGGCTTAGCTTCGCCATACTTCCCCTGTTCGCAGTAAAGTTGTGCTATGTAGTCCAGTGAAGTGGCCACATCGCGGTGCTCAGGTCCCAGTGCCTGTTCTCGAATATGCAAGGCTTGCAGACACAGCGCCTCCGCTTCGCCATACTTGCCCTGCTTCTGGTAGAGCCTCCCCAGATTGTTCAGCGGAGCGGCTACCTGAGCGTTCGTCGAGCCCACTGCCAGCTCATAGATGCGCAAGGCCCGCCCGTAGAGCAGCTCCGCTTCGGGATAGTTCTCTTGCTCCAGGTAGATGTTTGCCAGACTGCTCAGCGCATGTGCGAGCTGGTGATGCTCCGGCCCAAACGCCTCTTCCTGGATGCGGATGGCCCGCTGATACAGCAGCTCCGCTTCGTGAAATTTGCCCTCATCTACATAGATATTGGCCATGTTGTTCAATAGGGGAGCGATCCGAGGATGGTCCGGGTCTAGCACTTGCTCAAAGTTGTGTAAGGCCCGCTGGTAGAGCAATTCTGCTTCCCCGTATCTCCCCTGGTCGCTATACAGTTCTGCCAGGCCTTGGAGTGCAGAGGACTCAGCGGGATGCGTCTCGCTGACTGTCTGCTCATCCATACGCAAGGCCCGTTGGTAGAGCGACTCCGCTTCGTCATACTTCCCTTGTTCTCGGTAGAGATTCGCGAGACAGCTCAGCAGACCGGCAAGCTGGCGATGCTCTGGCCCCCATACCTGCTCCCCGATATGAAGCGCTTGCCGGTAGAGCGGCTCCGCCCCGCGATAGTCCCCCTGCATGTGGTACAATTCCGCCAGACCTCGTAGCAGATAGGATAACTCCGGGTAGTCGGGACCCAGCGCCCGCCTCCAGATACTTATGGCGCGTTGATACAAGGGGACTGCTTCGCCATACTTCCCCTGCTCCCGGTAGAGTTCTGCCAGGACATACAGCGGATAGGCCACCTCCGGGTGCCAGGGTCCCAGCACCCGCTCCCGCAGGTGCAAGCACTGGAGATAGAGGGTCTCGGCTTCAGCGTACCGAACATGTTCTGCAAGATACACACCCGTTTGGTAGAGAAGCTGCGAAGCCGCACGTGAGGTCAGGTGACACTGCTTGATGAGTTCGGCACAGTTCAGGGCATGAGCGAGGAGCCGTTCAAACCGTGCGGTCGTGTGATGCTCCACTCCAGGTAAAACCGCCTCAAGAGCATGCACCACCCAGTTCGCCCAGAGGTGGTAGGTTGGTGCATCCATCATATCTCTGAGAACCGCTTGCACGAGCCGATGGATGGCCAAGGTCTGCGCCTCAGCATTGCGCTGCACGAGTGAATAGTCGTGCAGCACGCCTATGGCCTGATCCAAGGATGCTCCATCGGCGGCCAGAAGGGGACCGAGGTGTGAGGCCCCTTTCCGGAAGATCTCTTCGGGGATGGCCTCGCTTGCGTGTAGGGCACAGGCGCGCAAGAGGTCAGCAGCCGTCGGGTTGAGTGCTTCGACCCGCTCAAACGCCAGCGAGAAAGTGGTGGCGACCGACGCCTCGTGACCGATGAAGCGCTTGCCCCGACGCGCCAGGAGTTCGGCGCATCGGCGGACATACTGCTCGCGGTACTCGGCGAAGGAACAGCCGGTCTCCAGGATATAGGCGCCAGCCTGGTCAAGCGCGAGCGGCAGTCCCTCCATGAGTTGCCAGATCTGACGAGCTTCCCCCTGCTGCGCAGCGCTCGCCTGATTCAGGCCGGCTTTCGGGGCGACTTTTTTGGTGCGGCGCAGCAGGAAGAGGACGCCCTCCTCCTCAGACATGGTGGCAAGCACCTGGGTCTGGGCGAGTGGCTCCACGTCATGCACCCGCGTGGTCAGCAGGACGCTGCCATGATGCTGCGTCGGCACAAATCTAGAGAGAACCTCCTGGGGGTGTTCCACGTTATCAAGGATGAGCAGCCAGGAGTGGTGCTTCCGTAACCAGTGCTGCACCTCCGCGACGACCTGGTCCGCTTCCTGCTGCTCCGGGAGCGCCAATTCGTCAGCCAGCTGGACGCACGCGGAAACCAGCGTCTCCCACGAGTCAGCTTGCAGCCAGAGTACGGCCTCATAGTCTCCGTGAAAACGATAGGCATACTCAACAGCCGTATGGGTCTTGCCGATGCCTCCCAGCCCGCTGATAGCTTGCGTCAAAGCCGTCGTGCTTCCAGGGATGAGCAACTCTCGGAGGGAGCGAAACACCTCGTCACGTCCGGTAAAAAACATATCACGCTGCTGGGGAACCGTCCACACCTCGGTCGGCCACTGCTCCACAGCAAACCTGGCTGCTTGGAGCAAGGCTTTCCGCTCCTGTTTCGAGAGAAAGAGTTCATCGGCGACCCGCAGAGCCTGCCCTCGTGATGTCGGCCACGAGGCGCGATTCAGCCATTTGACGATGGTATTGCGGTGCATCCCAATCTTGTTTGCCAGCTCTTGCTGGGTAAACCCAGCACGTTCAAGATAGCAACCAAGTTTCTCGGCAAAGTCTTCACGTGACTCTGTCATGCTCTTCAATCCTCTCATCTACATACACACCATCATGCACAATTGTTGCACACTCGTGGCGCCCGTTCTGGCTCTATACTCACCTTGATCGATCAATCAGTACAGGCAAGGTGAGGCGCACCATCGTCTTCACCAGGAGTGATAACGATGCAGATCAATTGGCTTTGGCTTGTAGTAGGGATCCTTCCCTACTCTATTAAACGACGTAACACAAAGGATGAGCAAGTACTGGATATACATGCTTTGTTCTGGCGACTCACCATTCGTTGGCGCCACGGAAAATGTTCATGGGACCTCTCTCTTCCCCTGATTACACATCTGAAGCAATAGTGCCACCAGAATAGAACAGAGCATGAAAACCCATGAGACGTAGTAAAATGGTGAGAGGGATAAGACACCGGTAAGATTCGATTAACCTAGTAAAGCACGCAGGTACCCAACTTTGCTATGTTATAGTTGACCTTTAATGGATCTGAGAATATCCATTAATTTGGGCAAACGGTACTCTCACTACTTCGCAGATAGCTTGCCAGAGCATTTGGAAGCTTGATGACAAACGTTTAGGGAGGCTCAATCCTCATGAAACACCTATGCGAACCCACACCGGACGAAGTCTTATCCTGCTTATGTGCTGTTGTAGAACTTAACAATCGAATATGTTGATCCATTCTCCCCTATCTGTTCCTTTATGTAACTGAGCTGGCCCCGGTTTTGTGGCTCTTCCGCATTTCCCGTGCTCAGCAATAGAAAGAAAACGTGAGAAACTGGCTTGCGAAGACAGCGCACACCTACTCAACGTGTCACAAACGCCTTTTTGGAATGAAACAACCCTCAGTGCTCTTCTGGACTCGCTTCTTTACGGATCATTAGAATGCCTGAGCACGGGAAATGCGGAAAAGCACGAAAGTGGGGCCACCCCAGATCCCATTTCTCAGCAAATAGTTCCAAATTGAGTTCGGCTTCGGCCTCAGTACTGGCAGAGTAGATCGCTCAGGAGGTTTATGTTGATCGTTATCTGAACAGTAAGTCAACACGAACACAATTAGCACGGCAGTTCTCTAACCTCGAGGAAGAGACTGTAGAGGCAAGGGGTAATGCTGAAGCGTGGCGGCAACTTCTGAATTTGTCCTGAAGCATCGAAAAGCTCTATTTGTCAGTTCCAGTCCCTATATTAAATATAAAATATATTCTTGACAATCTCCAGATAAATCTGGTATACCATAGCCACAACCTCGTGGAACGCGCAATTGGGAAGGAGTCTTCAACGGAAGAGCAGATAGCGTTGTCTTCCTCAAATCATACTGACATTGCCTTGCGTTTGCAGCAAATCGTTGCGTTGTGGCGTGGAGCGGAACGAAATGAACACCTTTCTGTATTGCACGATGAATGTCTCACTGCCGCGGGACCGGGAGGGCGTCACCTTCTGCCAGCAGATCTTCTCCTTGTCAAAGACCTGGATGAAACGAATGTGCGAACGGCACTCAAGAAGGCTAATGGGAGGGTACGAGGCATTGTGGCGCAATTTCGCGTTAGGGTTGCAGGAAGGTTCGATGCGGCACTTGTTCCCTTTGGACCAGTAGGGAAACTGCCCGATCGCTGGCTTCTGGCTCTTGAGGAAAATTTGCCAGCGCGCGACCAGGTAGCCCTCTATGGCCATGCGCTTGGGCACTTGCTGCTCAATCGCGAACAGGTACAACTCGGCAATCTCCCTCCTTTAGATCCGCGTGATGGCTATGCTCATCACGATGCTCTAGGTGAATTGCGTCTTCTGGAAGCTGTTCGGCAGCCGTTGGATCGCCGAGTACTGGAAACCTATCCGCTGCTCACATTATTACTGACAGAACGAGAAGAGCCGCTCACCCTTCTTGATTCCAGCACCACCGAACTACGCCAGCGACTGGCTCACACCGGGTGGCGTGGCCCATTCGTCGAGTCTCCGTATATCTTTACCAAGGGGCGTGTGTATATCCGCGGCACAACTGCTCAGCATGGCAAGAAGCTCCGTGTCGATGCACTACTGCGCGCCGAAGCCTCCCTTCCCATTGCAGTAGTGCAGACCATTCACGCTGGGGAGGCAAGAGAAGAGGTTACCCAGCGCGTGATCGACTATGCTCATCGCCGACTTGCAGTACCCTTTGCGTATGTGCTGGAAGAGGATGGTACTTTCCTGGAATTCGACTGGACAACCGGCGAAGAACCAGCACGCACAGTTCTCATCGAGTTCCCAACGCGCGATGTGCTGCTGAACCGCTGGTTGGCAATTCTTGGATTGAGCGATCAGCTTGCGAGAAATGCGCTCACCTACCCCTATCAATCCAGTGGTTTCCGACCACGTTACTACCAGGAAGCAGCGATCAATCGCGCAGTCATCGCGGTGTTGCAAGCAAGACGCCAGCTTCGCCCTTCGCGCATTCTCCTGACCCTGGCGACCGGCACGGGCAAAACGAAAGTCGCCTTCCAACTGTTGTGGAAGTTGAAACACGCGCGCGCCATTCGCAATATTCTGTTCGTAACCGACCGCGATTATCTACTCAGCCAGGCGATGGATAACGAGTTTGCGCCGTTCAGCGATGCACGTACTCGTATCCTCGGTGAGGCAACGACAAGCCGTGATGTTGTCTTCGCGACTTATCAGGCGATCGCTGACAACCAGGCAGCCTCTGGCCTTTACCGCAGCTATCCGCGCGATTTTTTTGACGTGGTCGTCGTGGATGAATGTCATCGCGGCAGCGCCCAGGCAGATTCTCGCTGGCGGGATATTCTGGAATATTTTGATGCCGCCGTTCAGATCGGGCTGACCGCCACTCCACTGAGCAATAAGGCCGTGCAGACGGATGAGTATTTTGGCGATCCGCTCTACATCTACTCTTTGCGCACCGGAATCAATGATGGCTTCCTTGCCCCATACCGGGTGCGCTACATCCTGATGGGGCCATTGCAGGAACCAACGCACCCTTTAGAGCAGCAGCCACCAGACAATCCAGATAGAGTTTCGGCTTCTTCATCTGCCAAGGAGGATCGTTTCGAACCTGATGCGAGCGCGCCTGAACGAGAGATCATCGAGCAAACAGCCGCTACCCTGGTGGCTCGTACCCCCATCATTGCTCATCATCTCGCAGCATACATGCGGCAGACCGATCCGCTCGCTAAAACGATCGTGTTTTGCGTTGACCAGGCACATGCAGAACAGATGCGTGCAGCACTGGAGCAAGCCTGCTCTGAATATGTCATGCGATATCCAGGATACATCGAGCGCATCGTCTCAGATGAGGGTTCCGAAGGGAAGCGCGCCCTGGGCCGTTTCAGTTTGCCTCAAGAACGAATGCCGGTAATCGTGACGACTTCGCGCTTGCTGAGTACCGGCGTTGATATCCCAACCTGCAAGAATATTGTCCTGGCCCGCCCGGTGTATTCGATAGTTGAGTTTAAGCAGATTATGGGACGCGGCTCACGGCTTTATGAGCCAGAAAAAACCTGGTTCACCATTATCGATTACGCGGGAGCGATCAAGCTCTTCTTCGACCCCAGCTTTGATGGCGACCCCGAACTGGTAGAGATCGAGTCTCTCGCGCCGCAGCCTGAGCCGCCACCAGACGAGTCGGCAGGTGAGCAGGAAGCGGAAAGTGCGGAAGCAGTTACAGTCGCACCTGCCATTGCGGAAGTAATTCTCACTGCAACAGATCAAGGGAACAACACAGATTCATCGGCAGACCAGGACGCTGAATCTGATGGTGTGCCGGCACTCATAGAAGCACAACCCGCTAATTCTATTGCACCTCCATTAATAAATATCGTGAAAGAAAACGGCCAGAAGTACCCAATAGGCCAAGAAAGCGAGGAGACTCTTACCCCTAACAATGTTTCCATACCCCTTACACGAGAGGGGGCTGAGACAGGGAGCAGTCCTCAGGAAACGCCAGAAATAGTGGCTCTGGCAAGCCAGGAACATGCTCCTGGTAGTTCTCCAGAAACGGCTACCGGTGAAAGTAAAGCACCTGCGGCGTCGCCAGTTCCGATACAAGAGCCTCCACGACTTGTAAAACAAACGCGCAGCGGGCAAACCATCGGCGTGATTGGCGAGGATGTTTACGATCTGGCGCCAGACGGAAAGACGTTGCTCAGGCGTTCGTCCTATCGTGAGTATGCGGCAATCGCGCTACGGAGCCTTGTTGGAACGCCGGCAGATTTACACACGAGATGGATACATAAAGAACAGCGCGAGGCGCTGCAAGAATCGCTTGAGGAGGAAGGCGTTGATCTGCATGCGCTGGCTGAGACGCTGCATCTTCCAGACATCGATCCACTGGACTTGTTACTGTATGCCGCTTTTGAGCAGCGGCCGCTCACTCGCAGCGAGCGCGTTGAGAAGGTATATCGCGAACACGCGGATTTCTTCGACCACTACCAGCAGGAGGCGCGTACCATCCTGCATACCGTGCTAGCAAAGTACAAAGTTGGGGAAGCGCAAGATGTCAGTGATCCAGAACTGCTACATGTGCCTCCCCTATCCGAACGTGGTACGTTTGTAGAATTAGCAAGAGCTTTTGGCGGTGGGGCTACAGTGCGGGCCGCGCTCAAAAAACTTCAGGAATTACTGTATAGCGCATAAGCGTTTACCGGTTCATAAGCCTGTAACGAGAAAAAGATGGATATATGAGAAAAGAGAGAGTAGGGATATGACGGATACACAACAATCTTCACCCTTCCCATACAATGGCGAGACTGGCGACAGGGAACAGGAGAATGGCAATGTCCTGGCAGTCACTCGTCGAGGGTCAAGGAGGGCAAAGGAGCCGCTTAGTAGCAAGCAGCAGCTCTCCTCCACGATCAAGAGCGTGCGTGACTTACTGCGCAAGGATTCTGGATTGTCTGGCGATACCGACCGCCTGCCTCAGCTCACATGGCTGCTTTTCCTCAAAAGCTTCGACGACTTCGAGTATGCACGCGAAGATGAGCTGGGCGAAGAGTATGAGCCGGTAATTGTTCCTCCCTATCGCTGGCGTGACTGGGCAGCAGTTGAGGATAAGAGCCAGCGCATGACCGGCGATGAATTGCTTGATTTCGTCAATAACCAATTGCTCCCGTATCTCAGCCGCATTTCCGGCTCTGGTGATCGCGATATCCGCACTATCATTGGCACGATCTTTCAAGGCACGTACAACCGTATTCGCTCAGGATATATTCTGCGCGAAGTGGTGGATAAGCTCAGTACCATCAATTTCAACTCTTCGGACGATATCCACGCTGTCTCGCACTTCTACGAAACCATGCTCAAAGAGATGCGCGATGCTGCCGGTGATTCCGGTGAGTTCTACACGCCGCGCCCTGTCATCCGCTTCATCGTCAACCGGCTGGCTCCCAAACTAGGCGAGCGCATTCTCGACCCGGCCTGCGGCACGTGCGGTTTCCTTGTCGAAGCCTACGAACAGTTGCATGACTTGGCCCGCAGCCCTGAACAGCGCAAGCTGTTACAGGATTCTCTGATGGGCGTTGAGAAAAAGTCCATGCCCTATCTGCTGGGAGTGATGAACCTGCTGTTGCATGGCGTCGAATACCCCAATATTGCTGAGCGCAACGCCCTCTCTGCAAACATCCGCCAGATCAGAGATAGTGATCGCGTTGATGTGGTCATGACCAATCCCCCCTTCGGAGGTGAGGAAGAACGCGGCATTCTGAACAACTTCCCAGAAGGTATGCGTACCTCAGAAACAGCGTTGCTGTACTTTCAATACGTCATGGCGATGCTCAAACGTCCAGGTGGTCGCTGTGGCATTGTGCTGCCCAATGGCTTCCTCTTTGGTGGCGGCGTCGGAGCCGAGATCAAAAGGCTGCTGCTTACCCGCTTCAACTTGCATACTATCATGCGCCTGCCCAACGGTGTATTCGCTCCCTACACTGGCATTTCTACCAACCTGGTCTTCTTTGAGGCATGTGATCCTGAGATTGAAGAACCATGCACCAGAGAGGTCTGGTATTACGAACTCTCACTGCCACAAGGCCGTAACAGTTATACCAAGACAAAGCCACTTCAATACGAAGAGTTCGCCGATTGCATCGCTTGGTGGGATAACCGTGCTGAGAACGAGCGCGCCTGGAAAGTACCAGTTGAACAAATTCTCGCCAACGACTGCAATCTGGATATCAAGAATCCCAATGGCAAGCAGGATTTCGAGTATCTGACGCCTGAGCAATTGGTTGATGATATACTGAAAAAAGAGCAGCGTATAGCGGAGATTATGATAGAGATCAAACAAAAACTGGAGACTGCACAATGAATTTATCCTGGGCCAACGTGCCATTAGGGAATGTTCTTACGCAAAGATTAGAGAAGCCTTCGGAAGAGGCTATAACAAATGGTGAAATCTCTGTAGTAGCTAAAATTTCTTTTAATAGTGGTACTATTGAACTGCGCCAGGATGCACAAACAAGAACCGAAATGATTCTTATCAGATCAGGTGATCTTGTTGTATCTGGAATCAATGCAGCTAAGGGAGCTATTGCGATATACGGAGATGAAAATACCAAACCTATTGCCGCTACAATACACTACAGCGCATACATTCCCAATAGGGAAAAGGTTGATGTTCGGTATCTTTGGAGGCTTCTGCGCAGTTCTTTTTTTCGTAACATATTAATTGAGCATGTGCCAGGAGGAATCAAAACAGAACTGAAGGCGAAGCGACTTCTGCATGTACCTATACCTCTCCCTCCATTGGAAGAGCAACGACGTATCGTGGCGCGCATAGAAGAACTGGCTGTCAGAATTGAGGAGGCGAGGAAATTGAGACGAGAGTCTGTGGAAGAGGCAGAGACTGTTTTATTATCTCTTTTCATGGAGAAGCTAAGGGATATTCCCATAGATGGTTACTTGGGTAAGGTGTTGCTAGAAAAACCCAAAAATGGCTGGTCTGCAAGGTGTGATAATGCTGAAAATGGTGTTCCTGTACTCGCCCTGGGAGCAGTTACAGGTTTTTTTTACAAGGAAACAGAGTTCAAGAGAACATCAGAACCTATGTCAGATCTTGCACACTACTGGCTTCAACCAGGGGATTTATTGATGACTAGAAGTAATACACTTAACTTGGTTGGTCATGCAGCAATATACAATGGCTTCCCAAGTCCGTGTATTTATCCTGATCTTATGATGCGACTAAGGATAGACGAGCGTTTGGCTTCTAAACACTTCGTCCATTATTGGCTTAGAAGTGTTCCAGTTCGTGATTATATACGAAAAGCTGCTAAAGGAACTAGTCCGACTATGAAAAAAATCTCTCAAGAAATTGTGATAAATATCCCCTTTCCCTCTCACCTTTCTCTTTATAAGCAACATCAACTCGTAGAATCCATGGATAACCTAGAGGAGAAAATAAGAAGACTCAAACAACTGCAAGCTGGGACCTCAGCCGAACTCGACGCGCTACTCCCGTCCATTCTTGACAAAGCATTTAAGGGGGAATGGTAATGGAACTTGCTATACCTCTCTCACAGTCGCAGATCGAAGCGGCGAACAAGCTACATGAGCAACTTCAACAATGGCAGGTCACTGATCGAGCGCTTTACGCGCTCCATACTAAGTTTCCTGGCTTTGCTATTGAGGCTACACTGCTCAAAGTAGTGGCTGTAAACCAGCTTTATGGTACGTATGTCTTAGCTGTGGATAGAATGACTAGACAAATTGTTGATGTTTTATCCACGAAGGATAATCTGGATGATATTAGCCTTGTGGAGAAGATAGCACAGCTTGAGCGAAAACATACCAGTTTTGCCTCAAAGTTTGCTCATTTCTTCATCGATAAGGAACGCTTTCCTATCTACGACTCTTTCGCGGAGGATATGATCAAATTCCACCTCGGTCGCCAACCATGTATCAGGCCTGATAAACATCCTTATCGGGCTTTTGTTCAGAACCTTGCCAGATTGAAGGAGCTAGCAGGCTCACAACTCTCCTGTACAAATGAAGAACTGGATCGCTATCTCTGGCTAGCAGGGCTATACAAAGCGTACAAGTGTAGAGCAAATCCAAAGATCAATCGTGAGGTTGAGGATTTATTTAAGTCTTTGTCACTCGGTGATGCTCCTTCCGCTCTTCTTCAAGCAATGTTACCTTCGGAGTTCGCGAACTTGAAGCGGAGAAAGCCACGCGCAAAGGCAGAAAAGGGTAAACAGAAGTGAGCGATGTGGCTGTTGAGCAGATAGCAGCCGAGGTAATGGAACTCGGTGAGATGCTGTTCGAAACGATGATTGAAGCAGCAGAGCAAAAACAAATAGAGGGAAACCTTGTCGATGTTGATATCATTGAAGAGATGCGAGCAGCGGCTGACGAATATTTTACGGCTGTGCGACTGATATTGAGGGTAAAGCAGCCAACCACGTTGCCTGACAGGACAGATATGTCGTAGCACCGGGCTCGATAGCAAGAAAGCAACCGAAAAACAGAGCCTTATTTTTTGGGTGATGGAGTGAATCTCTATGGGCATACGGGAAGACGTCATCGCTGCCGCTACAGATATTTTGCAACAGACGCCACAGGGACTGACGAAAGAGGCGTTAGTGCGCCAACTAGCGCCACGACTGCCACACCAGCTCCTCCCGGCAGCCATCATCGATATCTTACGCAAGCAGCCCCAGACCTTTGTTGAAGGCGGTGATGGGCGCTGGCGCTTACGTGAGCGGATCAGCTTGAGCTTACCGGAAAGTATGACATCGCCAGAAGAGCATCGTCTTCCAACAGCCGTAGCTCTGCGGCAAGGTTGCTATGTCGTATTCGATCTGGAAGCCATCGGCCAGGATGCCCACTCGCCAGCAACAGAAATCATCCAGATCGCTGCCCAGCGCTGGATCGATGGCGTCCCCCAGGAACCCTGGTCTACTTTTGTGCGCCCAACGGTTCCCATTCCTGCCCATATCATTGCGCTGACACAGATTACGATGGATGAAGTGCGTGATGCTCCTCTCGCTGCCGAAGCGCTGCAAGACTTCTTCGCCTACATGGGCGATCTCCCGCTCATCGCGCATAACGGCGCAAGCTATGACGGTCCGCTGATTGCCACTACCTGCGAGCGGTTTGACCTGCCATTGCCATCCACCTTTCTTGTGCTTGACACCCTTCCGCTGGCGCGTGTGCTGTTGCCACTTGAAAAAGAACACAAGGTCGGCTCCCTCGCCCGGAAGTTTGGCTGCGAACGGCCGGATGCCCATCGTGCTGACGCTGACGTTGAGATGCTTGCCGGCATCGTGCAGGGACTCGAGCGAGAAATGCAGAGCTGTCCCACAGGCTCTGCTGCCTATGACCTCCTGCGCCGCGCCGGTGATCCCTGGACTGCTGTCCTGAAGCCGCCGCCACACTTTCCGCTTGCTGCTGATATCATCACGACATTCGGTGCGCATATCACGCCGCTCCTGCCGGAGCGCACACCCTCCGAGCCAACGGCACGGGATAGCGGAGCAGTTGAAATAGTTTTCGCGCAGGCTGAAGCCCTCGGGCGTACCAGACGTGCAGCGCAACTTGAATTGGCACACCAGGCGGCAAGCACCTTTCATGATGGCGGATATGCCGTCGCCGAAGCGGGTACTGGTGTCGGCAAAAGCTTGGGCTACGCCATTCCTGCGGCGCTGCAAGCGCGGGCCTCTGGCTCTCCCGTCGCACTCTCCACCTATACACGCATCCTGCAAACGCAATTGGTCGAGCGCGAGCTACCTTTCGTGCAGCAACTCATCCCAGACCTGTCCTACGCTCAGCTCCAGGGGCGTGCCAATTACCTCTCGCTTTCCCGCCTCGCTGAAGAGCTAGAAGACTCCCTGACGGAAACGCATCTGCCCATCGCGCGGGCGTGGACGCTCGCCATGCTGGTATGCTTCGCGGAAGGGAGTGCGCACGGCAATCTGGAGGAACTGGGCTACGCACCGCAGGCACTGGAGGAGTATCTTTCTGCCAATGGCGTGGTGGTGCAGACACTCTCAGGTATGCGCGCCAGCCGGGATGATCGCTCTGTTCCCTTCGCTGGCACCGATTTCTACCAGCGCGCGCGCGAAAATGCCGAGCGCGCCGATCTCGTCGTTGTCAATCACGCCTTGCTCCTCAGCAGCTTCCTCGGTACGGCTGTCGATGAAGAGCCATTCGCCACGCAGGTCGTATGCGACGAGGCCCATACACTGGAGGATGCTGCAACGAACGCCCTTGAGCAGCGCATAGAGGAGCGGGTACTCCGGCGCATTTTCCAGGCGATCCATCACCCGCAGGGGCGGGGAAGTCTTGTCGTCGATGGCCGTCGCCGTCTTGGACTGGCCGCAGATGATCCTCTTTTGCATGCCATTGCTCTGGCCGTAGATACCGGGCAGGCAGCACTCGACAGCCTCGCCGCGCAGCTCTACCGTTACGTGACACACAAAACGGTGGTCGGCAGAGCCGAATTAGAACGATATGGCGTGCGTGTGAGCATTGAATCAGGAGCTTTAGCCGCAGCGGGAGGACCAGCATTGAAGACCGCCGCCGAAACGCTTGGTCAGTCATTGCGCGATCTACGCATAGCCCTGGATCAACTTGTCGAGCGAGCATCATCTGCTCTTGAACAGGACACGGGGCATCAGACAAGACGCATCAGGCGAGTGATGCGATTGGCTCGTTCTCTCCAGCGCGACCTACGGGAGATCAGCGACCATTTTCACTGGTTCTGGTCCTTCACCCAGGCCAGCAGTTACGTGCGCGTCGTTGAACTCGGTAAAATGGAGCCGGGTGCCGGCGGAACACGTCCTCTCGTAGCGATGAGCGGCGTTCCTATCAATGTCGGCCCTCAGCTCTGGGAGCGACTCTGGTCTCGGCTGAATGCGGCAGTCTGTACCTCGGCCACTCTCACCGTGTTCGGCCAAGGCTTCGACTTCTTTCTCAGTCGCGTGGGCCTGGAGCCGGAGCGTGTGGCAAGTGCAGCCACCGCGAAAGCGGTTGTGACCCGAGAGCTCCCGCCAGCTTTTGCCTATCATGACCATACCTTGCTGATGCTGCCGAACGATCTGCCCGCTCCCCGCGATAGCGACCTCAAGCGCAACTTCCCAGAGGCGGTGGCTGCACTGCTACGCCGCTTTATCCCGTTCTTTCAGGGGAAGACGCTCGCGCTGTTTACGGCCAACAACCGGCGCGACCTCGTTTATGAACGCTTAGCCGCTCCACTTGCGGAACTGGGGTACCCACTGTTAAGCCAGGGTCATGGCAGCCTACAGCGCATCCTGGACGAGTTTCGGGAAGACGAGGCATCCTCGCTGTTGGGATCGCGTTCGTTGTGGGAAGGGGTCGATGTCCCTGGCTCTTCGCTCTCCTATGTCTTCCTCGAGAAACTGCCCTATCCCAGCATCGGCGATCCCGTTGAGGCAGCTCGCATGAGCGCGGTTGAAAATGCCGGGCGCAATGCCTTCTACGATTATCTCTTGCCCAAAATGGTGATTATCCTCAAACAGGGATTTGGTCGTCTGATTCGTTCTGCCACCGATACGGGAGCGGCCATCTTGCTCGACAAGCGATTGCGGAACTCCCTCTATCGTACCGAGGTGCTGCGCTCGTTGCCCGATCCCACCATCGGCTATGAATCGGATGTCGATCTGTTCCGCCGCATCGCCGCGTGGATGGACATGCCATTTGACCCGGCGGAACTGCCCGCGCCTACTGTGCCAGATGTCGAGCGTGTTCTGCTCGCTCAGCAGTTGCCTACGCGGTTCGTGGCGCTCGACGATTTTGAGCGCATCGCCAAACCGCGCCTATTGGCTGTGCAACAAGCCATCTGGGGGCAGTCGTCATTCAGACCGGTGCAAGAAGAGATCATGCGCGATGTCCTGGCAGACAAGGACGTCTTAACACTTCTGCCAACGGGTGCAGGAAAGAGCCGCACGTATCAACTTCCGGCCCTGATCCGTCCAGGGTTGACGCTAGTCATTTCGCCCCTGATCGCCCTCATTCGCGATCAGGTTGAGAAGATGCGCGAAGTGCCTGGCATGAGCAGAGTCGCCGCGTTGGTTTCCGGTATGGATGCCGCCAGTCAGGAAGACGTGCTGCGGCAGGCAGCACATGGGCGGCTCAATCTGCTCTATATTTCCCCCGAACGGTTGCGCGACCCGCGCTTTCGGGCGTATCTTCCACAGTTGCCCTTGATCCAGTTGGTCGTGGACGAGGCGCATTGCATCTCTACCTGGGGACATGACTTTCGCCCAGACTTTTTGGAGATTGCCCGGCTACTTCCGACTGGCTCTAGCGGAACAGCCTTGCCTGTTCACGCATTGACGGCAACCGCCACGCAGCAGGTACAGGTCGAAATTACCACAACGCTCGGTATGGGAACGACAACCGGGCGAGAACTAGTGATCCGCACCGGTGATTTTGTGCGCGATAACCTGGTCTTCCGCGTCTACCGGGTTTCCCGGCGCGAGGAGCGTGATGCGATGGCGCTGGGGATTGTTCAGCAACTGGTGCGGGACGAGGTACGCGGCGGTGCAGGTATTGTCTATGTGGCAACGCGCAAAACGGCCACACAACTTGCACGCCTCTTGCGCGATCGCAACATTGCAGCGCAGGCGTATCATGGCGGCTTGCCGACACCTGAGCGTCACCAAATTCAAGAACAGTTTATGCAGGGTGAGCTGGACGTAGTCGTGGCAACCAACGCCTTTGGCATGGGCGTGGATAAAGCGGAAATCCGTTTTGTCCTGCACTATGACCACCCGGCGAGCCTTGAAGCGTATGCGCAGGAATCCGGGCGGGCTGGCAGAGATGGCAAAGAAGCCTATGCCATTCTCCTTCAGCACGCGCAAACGCAGCGCACAACCCGTTTCATTGCCCGACAGGGAATACCAGACGCGCAGGTGCTGGCAGCCTATCAACAGGCTCTCCTGGGCGCGGACGCAAATAGTTCTTCAGCTGCCCGGCTCGCTGACGGTACGCTCCTCTGCGACCCGGATGCGCTCGCGCGGCTGGCAGACATAGACCAGACGCAGGCGCGCGTGCTGTTGTTTTCGTTTGAAGAGGCCGGGCTTGTGCGGCGCGGCGCTGATTGCACCCTTGAAGCGACCCTCCTGCTCAATCAGCCTGTACAAACGATCCTGAACACGCTCCCAACCGAAGCCGAGCGCGCAACGGCTGCAACGCTCTTCGCCGCAATTGGCGCGGTTCCCGATCATCAGGCAACCTATCGCGCTACAGAGGTGTACAGAGAAACAGGACTGGAACCCCGGCTCATCGATCCGCTGCTGGTACAATTGGCCGAGCGCGATCTGCTTCTTTACAGAGCGTATAGCCGAGGGATCACCTTCACGCTGGAGGCAAGGGTAACTGATGATACGAACTTGCAGGCGATTGAGCGACATTTCGTGGGCCAGTACGAGCGTTTCGAGGAACGATTACAGAAGATGCTGGAATATATTCACCTCCCGCTTGGCCAGAATCGCTGCCGGAGCGCGTACCTGGTGAATTACCTGACGGGAACAACCGAGACACCTCCTTGCGGCAAGTGCGATCTGTGCAGCCCAACCAGCGAACACTTACCCTGGCGACCCGATCTCTTCGTCTCCGCAGAGCCGCTAGGTATCGATCCCCGCATGGCGATATTGGGAGCGGTGCGCGATCACCATGCCATCTTCGGGAAATGGACGATCGAAAAGATGCTGCTGGGCATTCCTCAAACAACGTTCCAGGGACAGGTCAGAGCCTTATCAGCAACAGCACGCTCATCGGATCATTTCGGCGAGCTAGAAGGAACTGGCGTCCACGCCGATCATGTGCGTCGCTCACTCGATGCTTTGATTGAAGGCGGCTACCTGCAGCTGGTTGAGCGGCATTTTCGCAAGGAACAACGCAGCTATCCTGCCGTTACCATGACACAGAAAGGGCGTGATGCTCTCGCCGGCGGCATCGAACTTCCTGCGCTGCAAGAGGTGGAGCTATGAGCGAAGAGGATAAGGAACTGTTACGATTACTCGACGACGCCGTCGTGCGCCTGACAAAACGCCGCTGTACCTTCACCGACGAAGAGGCGCTGCGCCCAATTTGGGACGATGGATACGACATTTCCCTCCAGGGTGATCCGCTCGCGCGTTTTGCGCTCGCTGCTGAAGCTGATGGCAACCATCGCCGGCAGTGGCATCTCTACACGCAAACGCTCGCCAATAACCGCCTCCTGGATGCACTCACGTCGGGTACCTGGGATGGTCGTGACCTGGAAGCTGAACTGGCGGGCCTGGATGCTGAAGACCAGGTACAGTATATCTTCTGCCCCTCAGATCCTCGCTTTACCACGCTTCCCGACGGAACGTTGGAACCTGCCAGCCGCGAGCGCGCTATCGTACTTTCACCGGCAGTTCAGGCAGAACTTGATGCGCTCGGCCCGGCATTCCTCGAGCAATGGCATGATGAGGGCGCTCGGCCTTTGACCGTCCGACAGATCACCGAGAAGCTTGGTAGCCTGAGCTGGCAAAAAGCGAGCGAGCGCGATGGCTGGCTCGTTGTACGTGCGTGGCTGCTCGGATGGTCAAGCGTGATCCGCATCGGCCAGGATTATTGGATCCCTACTAATGCTGTGCCAAAGGAGCCGGCACGTAGCCGCCTGCAAGTATTACCTGTTAGCTCTCCTCTGACTCCTATTGGGAGTGAGGCAACTGCAACTGGAGATATTGGAACAAAAGTGATCATTGATGAGAGAGGAATGCCGCCAGAACGTCTCTCCGCTTCATTAACCGACAAAAATCAGGTGATCCAGGGAAGCCAACTCATCACGCGCCCGGTTCACTGGATTCACCCTCTGCGCACTCTTCACCTGCTCGAAGGCAGTATTCCGGTTCCACCACCAGCTCGCAGTGCGTACCCACCGAGAGCGACTGGCGAAGGAGACAAACAGGTGCTGCGAGGGGTATGGTTTGACAGCGATGAGCAGATGTGGCTCTGGCTCGACCGCACGCACGATCGGCTCTATGGCCCTGACCTCGCACATCAGCTAGAATGGCTTGAAGCAGGCGATCTGCTCCGCATCGACTGGCTACCGGAGAGCATTGTCCTGCGTCATGCAGGACACGACGACGAAATACAACGGGAAGAGATGCGCCTCGTCGACCCGGAAGAACTGAGGGCGCTGCGCGGCGGCCTCGGCGAAAGTTACCGTCAATCTCTACAGGCGACCCTCTCTGCCGCTCCAGATGGCTTGACCTTTGCAGAACTGCTAGCAGCCCTACGCGAGAGGCAAGGCCACGACGTTCACCGGGGTACGGTACGAACATTGCTCTATGCGGGTGGATTCAGACACCGCGATGGCCGCTGGTTCGCCACATCTCAAGATAGGGAAGGGGTACGTAGACTTCGTTCAGCACTGATCGAGTCGCTGGAATCCCAGGAACAACCAGGACAGATTTCCATATCAACGACATCGGCACATCGACTGAGTGAAAGAGTGAAGGCTATCAGAGTACGATTAGCCGAGTTGGTGAAACAGATTCATCAAGAATATCATCTATGATAAGGCAAGAAAGTTGGCCGCGAAATTGCTGGATAGTATTCAGTATGGCAACATCCAGGAATAATGCCGCTGCAATCAAGTGGGTAGGGAGGAATGTTTCTGACGAAGGATGAAGGCATACACCCAGAAATCTTTTCGCAGGCAGGGGCATTCATTTTACAGCTAGAGGATGGAAGGCAGAGCGTCGTACTCTTGAAATCCTCTACAAAAAGCACTATTGTTCCTGTCAAGGAGCATACTCACATGAAGGCAATCTTGAGGTATGAGAACTTTGAACCAGGTGGTACGTTCGTCTTACGCATTCACAATGCTTAGAGCCGATTTCGGTTCTAGCAGCGGAGAGATACTGGAAGGGCTTTTCTTACCTCCGTGCTTGACTTCATGCTTGCCTGAGCAGAAAGCAAAAAGGCGATTAGCACGGCGCATAATGGAAATTGTCATTATCGTCTATATTGCATTTATATAACCGAATAGTACTTCTTGTTTCTTCACTCTGCTCCTGATACAATAAGCGCATCAGCTTTGGAACGTGCCTTAGAGAGGAAGTGGAAATCGTGTCGATCACCAGCATCCCAACTGAACGAGTCGTGGGGCGATACAAGTTGATCCGCCGGATTGGCGGCGGCAATATGAGTACCGTTTATGAAGCGGAAGATGGCCGGCGGGGGAATCGTATAGTCGCGGTCAAACTACTGAATACGGAACATGACGACAAACTCAAACAGGAAATTTTCCGACGGGAAACGCGAGCACTTTCACAACTCGAACATCCTAACATCGTCACGGTCCTCGATTATGGGTGGGACTCTGCTCTTCGCTGCCATTACCTCGTCTTCGATTATATCCCTCGCACCCTGCTCGACGAGATCGTGGCTCATGCTCGTTCCCACGATCACGATTGGTGTTGGCCGTTCATGCGAGAAATGGCTGATGCGCTCGTCCATGCCCACAGCCAAGGAATCATTCATCGCGACGTCAAACCAAGTAATGTCCTGATCTCATCCGATGGCCGCCCGATGCTTGTCGATTTTGGAGTAAGTTATCTCAAATATGAATTGAACACCGGCGTCACGGTTTCCTCGTTCTGGTCCATCGGCTATGCCTCTCCCGAGCAGCGGCAGGGGCAGCCAGTACGCGAGCAGAGCGACATTTATTCCCTGGGCTGCGTCTTCTACCACATGTTGAAGCGGCAGGCACCACCGGCGGATGGCCTTACTTCAGAGCTTATCGACGCACTCCACGCCCCTGCACAGATCAAAGGGCTGCTGAAGCGCATGGCGGCACTCGAACCGTCGGCTCGGTTTGCACAGACAACCCAGATGCGTCGCCAATTGGAGGTTACGCATACTTTTCAACTCCTTCCCGAAGTGTACCTGCTCGTCACTGACCGGGCCAGACGCGACCTATTCGACCTGGGATACCTCACGCACTCCTCGTCTGCTGAGGCATGTGCTTTTCTCTTGAATGAACTGGGAGGTGATAATCCGAAAGATGTCCGAATCGGTCTTGAACACGACGACTTTCGTATCTTTACCGATACTCTGCGCCTGGTCTGCACCCGCGATTCCCGTTCGCCAGTGCTGGTCATCAAAGCGGTTCATCAGCCCTATCTGCCGCAGCTGGAGCAGCAGAAAGCACAGGCCATGTCTGTCCGCTTCCTCTGGCAAGCGATCGAACAGATTGCATCGGCACAGCTGCCTGTTGCCCAGCATAGCGGCCTTGCCGAGTCCCTCGATTTGCTACAGACACAACTGATCGCCCGCCAAACCAATGTTCTATCTGAGCGCAAGCGCACAATCGAGCGCAAGGATCTCACTCGGGACTGGGAAGCGGTCGTGGCTCATCAGCTTCGACAGCTCGATGCAGTTCCAAAACTTTCCTACGAGGCCGTAGTTAGGGATGGTGATACCCTCGTCTTCCGCCTCATGGAACCAGCTCCTGACGGTCTTACCTGGCCGGAAAGTACTCCGGTCGCCGTCTTCGATTCGTACCGGCTTCAGAGCGGAACGTATGTCGGCCATGTCGCACGCATCAGTGGCAACAGCCTTGAAGTAAGCCGAGGGGCATCCGATACGCCACGGCCCTCACAGCCCGCTGAACAGTTGCCGGGTTCCGGCATGATCGGCGTATACCAGCAGGAAGCACGGGCCTCCCTGGAACGCCAACGAGAAGCACTCGGCATTGTACGGGCTGGCGCGACTGTCAATCCAAATTTACCAGATATTTTGCTAGACCTATCGAATGCTGAGTTCGACGATCCCGATCGTACTCTAGAATTTGTGCAGCGTGATCTAGCGGAAGACAAACGGCAAGCAGTGCGACAGGCGCTTGCCGCGCGTGATCTTTTTGTCCTTCAGGGACCACCTGGCACCGGCAAGACGACGACTCTGGCCGAGATCATTGTCCAGATTTTGAAAGTGAAACCTGATGCCCGCATCCTGGTCTCATCTCAATCCAACGTGGCGGTCAACCATATTCTCACGCGAGTGGCCGAACTTCAGGGAGGCACTGGGATCGAGATTGTTCGTATTGGTCGTGCGGAAAAGATCGGTCATGGCGCGGAACTCTGGACAATCGAGCAGCGACTAACCACTTGGCGAGCAGAGGTGCTAGCCCGCACTGAACCCGTCCTGGCTGATCTTAAAAAGCGCGTGCAACATTCGCGGCGCGAACAGAAAGTCAAAGAGCAGCTTCCCGCCTACCTCCTCGATGAAATCCAACAGTGCCGGGACTGGCTCGAGGACCTGGAAGGCGAACTGGAAGACCTTGTCGGCCTCGGCGAGCGTGAGCGAGAGGAAAAAGCTGCTGATCTGGCGGAAACCCTGGCGCTCATTTACGCTACATTGCCGGAAGCGATACGAGGGGAAGCAGCGCCAACACTTCCAGCAGAGCTTCAACGCCTCACGCTGGTTGTGTCTCGCTTGCTTGAACCCGCCTATGCGGATAGCAGCGAGGCAGGACTGCTCACCCTGGTTGAGCGCTGGCGTAAGATCTTTGGTAAGCGCATCGAGGATTTCGGTCGCCCTATCCTGGAACGTGCAAATATCCTTGCAGCCACCTGCCTTATTGCTGGCGGGCGCTACTTAAAGAACGAGATATTTGACTGGGCTATTATCGACGAGGCAGGACGGGCCACCGTACCGGAGCTTTTAGTGCCACTGGTGCGGGCGCGGCGGGCGATCATTGTTGGCGACGAGCGCCAGCTTCCCCCAATGCTAGACGAAGAACTCTCAGGTGAAGATCTTGACCACCTCGGCACGTCCAAAGAAGATCTCGAGCAGAGCCTCTTCGAGTCGTTGGTCACGCAGGGAAAGGAGCAGAATCCGGCGGTCGTTCAGATGCTGACCGTTCAGCACCGGATGCATCCGGCGATTGGACAGCTAGTCAGCGAAGTCTTTTACAATGGTCAGCTTTCGCATGGGGTCGATTCCGGCGAGCGCGAGCATGGCTTGCCCTGGCTTCCGAGAGCAGTGGCCTGGTTTTCGACAGCACGGCTCCCTCGACATAGCGAAGCGCGCCGAGGACAAAGCTTCTACAACAGGGCCGAGATTGCCGGCATATCGTCTCTATTACACCGCATGGAATATAGCTATCGGGAACGGGAGGAGCGCAGAGATGTTGCGGTGATTACTCCTTACAACGCGCAAATCGTGGAACTTTTGGCAGAGATTACCCCGGCTAGCGCATTCTGGCAAACACTCTCAATTGAAATTTCCACGATCGACGCCTTTCAAGGGAGAGACCGTGATATTGTTCTCTATTCCACAGTACGTTCGAACCCGCAAGGAATACTGGGATTTCTTCGCGACCGGCGCAGGCTCAACGTTGCTCTCTCTCGCGCACGACAGGCTTTGCTTATTGTTGGAGATTTGCCTGGCCTCGAGCGTGGGCGGGCCGGACCCGGCGGAAACCCTTATCAGGAACTGGGGCGTTATCTGCGAACTCACCCAGAAGATTGTCTGATCGATGATCTTGACGTGGAGGTGCCTCATGGATAATATTCTGCCTACTGTGCGCCGCGATTTTGAGGGATGGCTGCCCACCTGCCTGTTCGAGGTAGGCATACCAATGTACTTTATTCGCTTGCTGGTGGAAGTCCTGGAACCGCAGGAATTGTCCAGCTTCGAGATCTATATGCTCCACGCGATCTCGCTTGGCATGAACACGCGCGAGGGTATCGCCAGGTTGCTCGGCGTGGACGACCGAGACCTGGTGTCACCTGGAGCCGCTCTACTTAAAAATGAGTTCATCGTGCAGGGGATGCCAGAACCGGGAGGGAGCAGACCAATTGCTCTAACTGAGAAAGGCCGCCAAGCGCTAGGTGATAAGAAGGCTCCCCCGGTACCCGTCCGCAAAAGCGCTCAGCTACATTTTAACGCGCTCACCTGGAAACCGGTTCCGTTGGAGGCGAAAACTTGGACAGTGGAACAGATGGAGAAAGAGGGACTTCTCGTCCTCCCTCCACAACAGTACGAACCTCCTACCCTCGGTGACTTCACTGCAAAAGACGTAGCCTACACACTCCATGATGTATCCAGCTTCCAGGATAAGGAAATCATTGCGCTGCTCGAACTCAAGAAAGTAACGCAGGAATATCTTGCCCCCGTCACTGTCATTGCCTTGCGTGACCAGGCATCACGGGAACAACGGGTTGCCGTTTATCGCAGAGGCATGATACAACAGGCAGAATCAGATGTGCTGCAGCGCTTGTTTGAGACGGGAAAGTTCCATCTTCCTGACGATGCTGTAGTCCTTGAAGGGAATCGGTTCACGATGCCAACGTCCATGCCTCCAGATATCGTGCGGATAGTAACGGATCTCATGGAACGTGAAGCAGTGGTTCGCCAGATAGAGGTGGAACTCACCGACTCGCAGAATCGTCGTGGAACGACGCAGGATCGTGCCGAACGCGAGGCTCTAGCAAACCAGATCCGCCGTCTGGAAACGGAACTTCGAGCAAAGAGCGATGAGAGCGAACGCTTGCAGCTCCTACTGCAACAGAATCAGGGAACTTTTCTGCGCACGGAAGATCATCGGGAGGTTCTTGAACGAGCACTGAAAGTGGCACGGGATGAGATCATCATTATCTCGCCTTGGATGAACCGCCGAACGTGCGATGATGCTCTTTGCGATCTAGTTGCCGACGCTGTTTCGCGTGGAGTCCGGATCCGTATTGGCTACGGCATTACCGAACGGGCAGGCGATCTTGATGCTGGACGCAATCGGGCAATCGCGCAGAAAGTAATCTGGGCGCTGAAGAAGTCCGTTGCACAGAAAGCGCATGCTGGACAAGAGAGCTTGCTTAATATTCAAAAAACCAGAGGGACACACCGTAAAATTCTGGTCTGTGATCGCACGTTTGGCGTTCTCGGAAGTTTCAACTGGTTATCCTACCGGGGGGAGCAGGACAGAGAATACCGCAATGAAACAAGCATTATGCTGCGCGATCCCGCCACCATCGAGGAATTAGCCCGGATTGCGCTCAGCGAGTTGGAATAGACAAGGTACAATCGAATGTGGTTTCCAGCGAGAGAGATAGGAAGCGCCATGATGATGGCGAACGCACTGGTATCGAAAATGATGTTCTCTCTCGTACGTTAGACGAGAATAGGGAGAGGATAGGCCAAAACAGTCCACCATATTTTTTGAAGATAACATACGCTAGAATCTATACTCTACTCTTGCATCGGGCACAACGATAGTAATCATGAGGAGGAAGCCAGCTATGGACATGATCATACGACATGCACGCCTGCGAGACCGTGAAGGATTCTGGGACATCGGCATCAGCGGAGAACGCATTGCCGCCGTCGCTGAACACCTCACCGAAGAGGCGACAACCGAGATCGATGCTGCCGGCCTGCTGGTCACGCCGACCTATGTCAATGGGCATATTCATCTCGATAAGTGCTTCCTCCAGGAAACAATGCGTCCGAACGCCGACTACACCTTCGGCGAATGCCTGGAACTGACCTGGGAACACAAGGCGCGCTATACCACCGAGGAGATCCTGGAACGTGCTGGTCGTGCTATCCAGGAGGGCATCCTGAACGGAACAACGGTTTTTCGCGCCTTCGCGGATGTCGATAGCATCGGCAAGCTGGGCGGGCTGGAAGGTCTGCTTGCCCTGCGCGAACACTGGCGAGGCGAGGTGCATATCGAAGTCGTTGCCTTCCCGCAAGAAGGGATCATCCGCGATGCGGGAACGGCAGAACTCATGGAGGAGTCAATGCGCCTGGGAGCAGACGTGGTGGGCGGCCTGCCCTGGTTTGAATGGCTCGACGAGGATGCGCGAGCGCACATCGACTTCTGCTTCGCGCTGGCGAAGCGCTACGACAAGGACATCCATATGCTGGTGGATGATACCGATAATCCGCTCAGCCGCTCGCTCGAATACCTGGCCGTCAAGACGCTGCGCGAGGGCTACCAGGGACGAGTCTCGGCCAGCCACTGTGGAGCGCTGGCGGCCTACAACGAGGTTCACGCCCACACGGTGATGGACTTGCTCAAATTGGCGCAGGTGAGCATCAGCAGCAATCCACATATCAGTCTTGTGGTGCAAGGGCGTTACGACCAGGAACCCATTCGCCGGGGCATCACGCGCGTCAAGCAGCTCTGGCAGCACGGCGTTAACGTCTTTTCTTCCCAGGACGACGTGGCCGACCCCTTCTATCCCTTTGGACGCAACGACCAGCAGGAAGTCCTTGCCTATCTCTGTCACACGGCTCACATGACGGCTCCCAGCGAGGTCGAGGCGGCCTTCGAATTCGTCACCACCAA
>Ga0207416_1000778_pt1 | contig 49105 bp, 46 predicted proteins | sample PaiPotPPM11metaG_FD_184107 | JGI IMG/M metagenome (GOLD analysis project Ga0207416, IMG submission 184107) | Iron sulfur acid spring bacterial and archeal communities from Banff, Canada, to study Microbial Dark Matter (Phase II) - Paint Pots PPM... ...
GCACATTCCCGTCGCGCCATGGATGTGCGTGCCGAGGTGGAATGGGCGCATCAGGGCGCGATCCGCCCCCTGCGCGACGGGAATGTGCTCAATCCCCGCGAAGGCGAGCAGGTCTACGGCGTTGCGCGTCGTATGGGCGACACTCGTGTTCCCCCCAACGGTCGTGATCGCCCGCACATCGAGTTCCGGCCGCGCGCAGGCAAGCAGGATACCCGCCGCGTCGTCCACACCGGGATCGCAATCCAGAATAGTCGGAATCGGAATTGGAACCGCCATCACCCCTCCACTACCGCATCGCACCCATGCGTATCATACACGGAAGAAACCGGGGATGAACCGCGAAGGCGCAAAGAGGACACGACTGGAACCACGAAGACACGACGATGGGAAGAAGCGAATCTTTTTCTTCTCTTCCTTCGTGCTCTTCTGGGCGCCCGCCGGGCAGATTCGTGGTTCAATCCCCTTTTCTCCGAAAGGGTCAGGGGTTAGGGTATGACCGCGTGTTGGCGCTCCCGGTGTCGGCGGGCCTTCGCGCGGTTGCCGCAGGTCTCCATGCTGCACCAGCGGCGGCTGCCGTTCTTGCTTGTGTCCAGGAAGAGCCAGGAGCAATCATGCCCGGCACACTCGTGGACGCGGTGCAACTCCTCGGCGGTCAGCAGTTCGGCGGCGGACCACGCGACCGGCCGCAGCAGGCCATCGAGTGCCGACGGCTCGTATACCCACTCCCGGTGAAAGTGACCGTCCGCCGGAACGAGCCGTGCGTGTGCCATCGCCTCGGCAATCGCCGCATTGACCGTTGCCAGATCGTCCGCCGTTGGCTCCGCATCCGCCACAACCGCTGAGAAAACGCGATAGATCGCCTCCCGCAGCGCAATGGCGCGTGCAAAGGCCGTCGCCGCGTCAGATGGATGCCGCTCCGCCGCGCGCAGGAATACCGCCGCGTCATCGCCGGAAAGGATGCCCGCCGCCTCACTCCACGCCACGAGATCGGCGTAGGAATGCAAGTCTTCAGCATGCGGTTGCGGCATCGGACGGTCGCCGAGCGTATTGGCGAAATCGAGGCAAAGCCGCCCGGCATCGAACGCGAAATCGTGTGTCGTTTCCATCAACCAAAATCCTCCCTCTCATCATTATAACCCACAAAAGCGGATTGACAAGTTACGCTTTGTCTGCTACACTGTAACCAGTAAAATAGAATAGACGGTTATCATCATCGGGCGGCAATTCTGCCCGGAAAGGAGCGCCAACACCGACTGGCCTCATCGAACGTAGCGGGCGGATCGCCCGGAAAAAGAAGGGTCTCAATGAATAGCCTGTCGTATCAAGTGGTTCAACAGCACTACACCGAGGCGATGCGATACAGCGGCCCCGAAGCGACCGGACGGCTCTGGATCGCCGATCGGCTGGCCGAAGCGACGCGTGACGCGCTCCTCGCCGAGGCGACGTGCGGGGCGCCACGCAGGCGGCCCGTGATTCTCTCACTCGGCGGCCTGCTCGTCCGCGTCGGTGAACGGCTGGAAGCGGTCGGCACGGTGGAGCGCCCCCGCGAGTATGCCTAAATCATTCTGAACCGGTGGCGGCAGGCTGAAGCCCGCCGCCACCCCGTTTCGATGGAAGGGAGCGGAGCGATGGCGGACCCGACGACCAGGACGGAACTACTCACACAAGTGCAGGCGATGTACGCCGCGTTGGAGGAGGCGACCGCGCCGATCCTTCCGGCGCAGGTGCGCGTGCCGGGGGTCAATGGCGCATGGTCGGTGAGCGACCAACTCGCACATCTGACCTTCTGGGACCGGAGCCTGCTCGCGCGGCTCCACGGCATCGGCACGAGCCGGCAACCCGGCGATACCGATATTGACGATGACACATGGAACCGGCACTGCTTCGACGCGAACCGCCACCGCGCGCCCGATGACATCCTCGCGGATCTCTGGCGCACCGAGCAGGCAATCCTGGAAGCAATCACCTCGCTACCGGAGGCAGTGTTCTTCGCTGCGGGGCCACATGGCGGCCCGCTCTGGCACGCGGTTGACGGAGCAGTCCTCAGCCACTATCCCGAACATATCGCGCAGATCGAGCGATGGCGCACCCAGCATGTGACACCGCCGACGATGAAGTCCGACCTCCTCTACCGGATCGCGGACGGCTACGCCGCCTTGACTGCAACGATTGACGCCGTGCCTCCGGGCGAGATGACGCTGCCCGCCCTCCACGGCGGCTGGTCCATCAAGGACGAAGTAGCGCACCTGACATTCTGGGAAGCGCGCGTCCTCACCGTCCTGCACGCTGCGTTGGCCGATGAAGCGCCGCCGCACCCGCCGCTCGTCGGCGATGCCGAGAAGATCGCGGTGATGAACGACGAAGTCTTTGAAGCGAGCCGGCATCGCTCAATGGACGATGTGCTCGCCGACATGGATCGCACGCACGCCGCGTTCGTCCGCGCGGTCAAGGAACTACCGGACGACGCGATCTTCGATGCGCATCGCTTCGCGTGGATGGGTGGCGAACCGCTCATGGTCGCCATCGCCGGGGATACGTATGAACATTACCCGGAGCACATCCGCAACATCCAGCGCTGGCGCGCGGTGGAGAGTACGCGGGGAGTCGTCCGATGATCGCGCGCATTTGGCGCGGCGAAACGTCCGCCGCCGATGCCGACGCCTATCTCGACTACCTGCGCCGGACGAGCATCGAAGAAACACCGACGATCCCCGGCAATCGCGGCATGCAAGTCCTTCGGCGCATCAACGGGGAGCGGGCGGAGTTCATGACAATTATCCTCTGGGACTCGCTCGACGACATCCGCGCCTTCGCGGGCGATGCGATCGAGAAGGCGGTCTTTTACCCCGAAGACGACGCGTATCTCCTTAGCAAAGAACTGACCGTCACGCATTACGAGATATTCGAGTAGCCGTCAGGCGTCGTACGACTGCACAGCATCAAGGAGCATCGCGACGAAGGCGGGGGTGTCGAGGTCCACGCCGACGTGGACATTCGGCTCCTTGCCCGTCACCTTCCACAAATCCACGACGGTCCGGCCCGCCGTCAGTTCGCCATGCACTTCGATGTCCACATTGCGGAACAGCGTCGTGACAATGCCGGGCTGGACGACTTGTGCGACGGCGCACGGGTCATGGAGCGGTGCGCCGCCCATCTCGTAGACCGCGTCATGCCAGAGTGTAAAGTAGTCGAGCAGGTCCGCAACGACCGTCGCGACCGGCCCGCCCGACTGCCGCAGTGCGCGGCTATGCGCGGGTGTAATGAGCGCCTTGTGCGTCACATCCAGCCCGATCATCGTCAGTGGCAGACCGGCGTTGAAGACGATGCGCGCCGCCTCGGGATCCACATAGATATTGAACTCGGCAGCGGGCGTCTTGTTGCCCTCAGCGATCGCGCCACCCATCAGGCAGATATGCGCGATTCGCTCCTTGAGATCAGGATACTTGAGGAGGAAGAGGGCGATGTTCGTCAGCGGCCCGGTCGGGATGAGGCTGACGGGCCGGTCACTCGCACGGACGGCGCGGGCGATCAGGTCCACGGCATGGACCGGCTCCGGCTGAACCGTCGGTTCGGGCAATTGCGGCCCCTCCAACCCCGATTCGCCATGCACTTCCGGCGCGATCTCCTGCGGCCGCAGCATCGGCGCCGCCGCCCCCGCCGCGACCGGCACATCGGTGATCCCCGCGACAGTGCAGAGTTGCAGGCAGTTCCGCAGCGTCTTCGGCAATGTCTGGTTCCCGGCGACCACGGTAATCGCCCGCAGATCAATCTCCGGTCGCGCGTACGCCAGCAAGATCGCCAGCGCATCATCGTGACCGGGGTCCACATCCATCACCACCGGCACCGCATCCCTATTCACTCGCTGTGCCATTTCACACCTCCGGAAACGGTTTCAGTCCCCTTCTGTCGAAAGGAGCGGGGCGGTCGGTTCGGCAAGGGCTTGTTGCTCGCGATAGTGGCGGGCGCGGCTTGCCTGCTGGGACTTCCGGCGCTGCGCGTAGACGACGAGCGCGACGATCGTGATGACATTCGGGATGACAGAGACGAGTTGCGCGTAATCCTGCAGCGCGCCGACCGGTTTCAGTTGGTTTGCCAATGCGTCCGCCGCGCCAAAGAGCAGGGCGGCGAGCGCCGTGCCGTATGGCGTGCGGCCGCCGAGCAACACCGCGCCGAGGGCGATGAAACCGCGCCCCGCCGTCATGTCCCGCACGAACTGACCGTTCTGGCCCATCGAAAGGAAGACACCGCCCAGCCCTGCCAGCAGCCCGCTGAGAATCAGGGCGGAATACCGCGTCCGCACAACGCTGATGCCCGCGGTCGCCGCCGCCTCCGCATTCTCGCCCACCGCCCGAAGCCTGAGTCCCCACTTCGTGCGGTAGAGGTAAAAGGCAACGACGAAAATCATCACGAACGCGGTATAGGTCAGAACATGCTGCCCGCTGATGATCTGCCTGACACCCGGAATGCGGTCGAGGAGGGGAATATCCCAGAAGGGCAGTTTCTTCGTGTCGAGCGTGCTGGTGGAGCCTTTGTCGTGCAGAATTTTGAAGAGCAGGAAGACCGTTGCACCCGAGGCGAAGATGTTCAGGGCAAGCCCGGCCAGCACGATGTCCGCGCCGAGATTGAGGTGGACGAAGGCGAGCAGGGCGGCGGAGAGCATCGCGACGAGCACACCCGCGAGCATGCCGACGAAGCCGCTATGCGCTCGGTTCGAGACAAGCGGGCCGGTGAACGCGGCGAGGAGCATCATCCCTTCCAAGGCGACATTGATCGAGCCGCCGAGGTCTGTCAGGAGGCCGCCGAGCGCGGGAAGCAGAATCGGCGTCGTGATGCGGAAGACGCTGGCGATAAAGGTGAAGGTGAAGATCGCCTTCAAGGCTTCCTGCATCTCAGCCCGCCGCTTCCGTCGGCACGGTGGCCGTGCTGGTAATCGTCTCGGGGGCGGACATCGGCGGCAGTTCCGGTTCATCCTCACCACTCCGCCGTCGCCGCAGCCAGCGCGTGAGCGCCTCCGCCGTGATGAGCAGGATGATGATCGCCTGGATGACATTCGCCATCTCGAACGGTACGTCGGTGTTCTGCCCCATCACATCCGCGCCGACACGCAGATAACTGTAGAAGAGCGCGGCGGGGATGACGGCGAGGGGGAAGTTCCGCGCGAGTAAGGCGACAACGATGCCGTCGAAGCCGTATCCGGCGGAGGGCGCGGCATTGACGCGTCCGAAGGTGCCGAGTACCAGCCCCGCACCCGCGATCCCCGCGATGCCGCCGGAAATCGCCATCGCCAGCATCACGGTTCGCCGCGTGTTGACGCCACCGTACTCCGCGAACCGCAGATTGAAGCCGCTCATCCGCAGGCCGTAGCCGAATGTCGTGCGGTAGAGCAGCACATGGACGAAGATCGCCGCCGCGATGGCGAGCAGCGCCGTGACGGAAATCTGCGTATCCGCGATCAGCGGATGGAGCCGATTTGTGTCACCGAAAATGGCAAACGGCTTCGATTCATTCGTGCCCGCACGCGGCGGCTTGAGGAACTGGACGAGGACGAAGGCATAGACCGCCGTGGCGATCGCGTTGAGCATCAGCGTTGAGACGATCTCGTTCGCGCCGAAGTATGCCTTGAGGTAGCCGGGGATGAGGCCGAAGAGAAAGCCGGTGATGATCGCCACTATGATCGCCACGGTCGCGACGATCACCGCATTGCCGGGGGTGTGGAGCGCCATTACGCCCGCCATCAGCGCGCCGAGGTAGAGTTGCCCTTCCGCGCCGAGTGAGAACTGCCGCGCCTGAAAGACGAGCGCGACCGCCAACCCCGTGAAGGTCATCGTCGTCGCCTGGACGAGCCAGTTGCTGACGCGGTTCCGGCTTCCCGCCGCACCCGTGACGAACTGCTTAAATGCCTCGCTCGGTTGCTTGGAGACGACGAGGATGACGAGGAAACTGATCGCGAGCGCGATCGCCACGATCATCACCACACGCGCCACTTCCAGCAACACGGCTCGCTGTCTCATCTCGCTTCGCTCCAGTAACGAGTAATGAGTAGCGAGTAACGAGACGGGAACGCATCCTCGTGCAGTCGCTGGTTTCTCACACGCAGACCAACCTCTCTCTTTACTTTCGACTCCTACTCATTACTCGTTACTCGTTACTGCCTCTTGGCGTTTGACGCCCAGCATGTAGTAACCCAACTCCTCCTCGGTTACGGATGGCACATCGGTAATGAGAGCGACGATTTCGCCGTTATACATCACCGCGAGGCGGTCGGAAAGCGCCATCACCTCGCCGAGGTCCGCCGAGACGAGAATGACCGCCGTGCCCGCATCCCGCGCCGCGACCAGTTGCCGGTGGACGAGTTCGGTCGCGCCGATATCAATGCCGCGCGTCGGCTGCGCGGCGAGCAGCACGTTTGGATGCGCCGAGAGTTCCCGCGCGACAACCAATTTCTGCATATTGCCACCGGAGAGGCTGCGGGCAGTCATCTTCGCGTCCGGGGTGCGCACGTCGAAATCCGCAATCGCCCGCCGCGCATTCTCCGCCTCCGCGCGGAAGTTCAGGAAGCCGCCACGCGAGTACGGCGCGCGGTAGTAGCGGTCAATGATGAGATTTTCCTCGATGCTCGCATCCGCCGCCAGGCCGAGTTCGAGCCGGTCTTCAGGGATATGTGAAACGCCCGCCTCCCGCGTTCCCCGCGCGCCGAGGCCGGTGACATTCTTGCCGTTGACAGCGATCTTCCCGGCGGCCGGGAGTGTGAGGCCAGCGAGCACTTCGATCAGTTCCGTCTGCCCATTCCCCTCGACGCCCGCAATGCCGAGGATCTCGCCGGAGTAGGCCGCGAGCGACACGTCCGCCAGGGCACGCTTGCCGTCCGGCGTGACGTAGTTGAGGTTCGTCGCCTCCAGGACGAGCGGCCCGCGCGCCGCCGCTCCCTTGCGCGTGCGATCCAGCACCTCACGCCCGACCATCATCCGTGCAATCTCCTCGCGGGTGACATCGGCAGTGCGTACCGTGCCGACGACTTTGCCACGCCGCATGACAGTGACGTTGTCGGAAATTTCCTTCACCTCGCGCAGTTTGTGCGTGATGAAGATGACCGTCTTGCCTTGCGCGACGAGCGAGCGGACGGCGCGGAAGAGATCGTTCGTCTCCTGCGGCGTCAGCACGGCAGTCGGCTCGTCGAGGATGAGAATTTCCGCGCCCCGATAGAGTGTCTTGAGGATTTCGACGCGCTGCCGCTCCCCGACCGGGATGACATCCACGCGCGCCTGTGGGTCCACATGCAGGCCGTATTGGTCGCTCAATGTCCGCGCGATACGCACGGCATCATCCTCAGCGATGACGCCGCGCTTCGTCGGCTCCCGTCCGAGGATGATGTTCTCCGCGATCGTGAGCGAGGGGATAAGCATGAAGTGTTGATGCACCATGCCGATGCCGTGCCGGATCGCCGCGTCCGGGTTGGGGATCGTCGTTGGCTGGCCGTCGAGCAAAATCTGCCCGCTGTCCGGCTGCTCCAACCCGTAGAGCGCTTTCATCAGCGTCGTCTTGCCCGCACCATTCTCCCCGACGAGCGCGTGAATCTCGCCCTTCAGGACGCGAAAATCCACATGATCGTTCGCCAGCACCCCGTTCGGGTACCGCTTCGTGATCCCGCGCGCCTCCAAAACGAAGGACTGAGGACTGAGGACTGAGGACTGAGGACTGAGGGACATTGGGCCATGCCTTCACGTCGTCATCGGCCAGAAAACGCGACAGGCTGAGTGGTGAAGACGAAGGACGGAGCAGGGTAATTCCCCCGCTCAGTCCTCAGTCCTCAGCCCTCAGTCCTTACTTGATTGCCGTATCCACCTTGAGCGTGCCACCGGCAATGGCCTTGGCCTTCGCGGCGACTTTGTCGCGGATGTCCTGCGGGACGAGTTTCTTGTAGTTCTCGTTATCTGCCAGTTCGACGCCGCCATCGCTGAGGCCGACCGCCTCCGCCGCGCCATACTTCAGTTGATCCAGACCGGTGAGCCGCAAGGCACGGAAGAGGGCATTATCCACACGCTTCTGCATCGAGGTGACGATCCACTGTGCTTGATCGGGCTTGGAATCCTTGAGGATCGTGTACTGATCCGAGTCCACACCGATCGTGAATCGCTTCGCTTGCCCGCCAGCATCGAGGAGGCCGAGGCCGGATGACCCCGCGACATTGAAGGCGATGCCCGCGCCCTGGCTATACATCGCGAGCGTCAGTTCCTTGCCCTTCGCCGGATCAGAGAAAGGATTTTGTCCCGAGACATACGAGACGAGAATATCGGCGTCCTTCAGCCCGCCGTCCTTCGCGCCTTGCTTCCAGCCCGCGAGGAAGTCGTTGATGACGGGGATATTATCGCCCCCAAGGAAGCCAATCTTCTTGCCGCCACCCGTCCCCTTCAAGACATTTGCATCGCTGCTCTGGACGAGCAGCGCCGCCATGAACCCGGCGAGATAGGACCCCTCATTCTGCTTGAACACCACGGAGTAGACGTTCTTGAATCCCTTCGTGTAGTCCACCGTATCATCGAAGAAGACGAATTGCTTGGTCGTCGCCTTCGCGGCGGTTTCGCTGATGTACTGCTCCATATTGAAGGTGCCGCAGATAATGACATCGTAGTTCTGGCTGGCGGCGTCCGCGAGGCCCGGCCCCCACTTGTTCTGGTCGTAGCCGAGTTCGATCGTCTTGACGGTCATGCCGAGTTCGGCTTTCGCCCGGTCCATGCCGCGCTGCCCGGAATCGAAGAAGGATTTGTCTCCCAGGTTGCCATTAATGACGTAGGCAACATTCAATTTCTTGCCCGTATACGGCCCGGTCGCGACCGCGCTCCCGACGGTGGTTGCCGCCGCGTTGACGGTGGGGGCCGCACTTGTCGCCGCACCGGTGACGGTCGTCGCGATGCTGTTGACGGTCGTTGCGTTTGCGGTTGCCACGGCCGCAACGGTGGGAGCGGCGCCCGTTGCGGCGCCCGTCACGGTCGTCGCGGCGGCATTGATCGTCGGAGCCGCGCTCGTCGCCGCGGCGCTCACACTCGGAGCGGCGCCGGTCGCCGCGCTACTCGCACTCGTCGCGAGGGCCTTCGGCGTATCGGTCGCGCTCGTGCCGCCGCACGCGGCGAGGATGGCCGCGCTCGCCGTGGCGGCGAATCCGCCCAGAACCGCGCGGCGAGAGAGATGCGTCGTTGCTGCTCGTGTGGTATGCATCGTGCCCCTTCCTTCCATTGCTACAGCCAAGAAACACGGACCAACTACGCGCGAACAGAGATCGTTTCCCCTGCGGCTTACTCCCTCTCCTCCCGATAGAACGGCATCACTCAGACGGCCGTCTTCCTCATCCCGCTCGCGATCATGCGTTCAGTTGTCGTGCAAGGGAGAGTCTCCATCATGCGGGAGGATAGTGCATGATGGGAAGGACTGCAAGCACGAGAACGGAGTGCGCCGCCCGCGCGACGGCAATTTTCGCCCTGCGACTGGTGATCAGCGAAATAGTGTCACCAAGATGACCCCCGTGACGACGCAAACCGCGCCGAGCGCCATGCGAAGGCTGACTTCTTCATGCCCGCGCAGGAAGAGGCGGACGAGGAAGACGGTGACGAGCGGATAGGTGGCACTGATCGGCGCGACCACCACTACCGGCAGGAGCGAGAGGGCGAGCACATTTGCGCCGTAGCCGAGGATGGCGGAGAGGCCGGAGAAGAGGATAAAGAGCAGGGCGCGACGCTCCGGCTTCCACCCATCACCCTGGGCGCGATAGGCGCGGACGGCGAATGGCGCGAGGACGACGACACCCGACGTCAAGGCGATAACGATGGCGCGCAGGGGCGAGCCGTAATGCGCCAGCCCCCTGCGGGTGAGCACGGCGTTGATGCCATAGGCGGCGGCAGCCCCAAAGGCGATCAGGTAGCCCATCCGCTCCGACTGCCGCGGATGGCTCAACTCGTCACCACCAGCACGACGCCCCCCACAATCAGTGCGACGCCGAGCAGTTGCAGCGGATGGATCGTTTCGCCGGTGAAGAGCACCGCGAGGAAGATCGAAATGAGCGGCGAGCAGGCGAAGAGCGAGACGGCCCGCGTCGCGCCGAGCCGCTTCGTCGCGTTGTAGTTGCATTGCCGCCCGACGAGGAAGTTGATCACGCCGACCATCGCGAACCACGCGAACCCGGCGCGCGGATAATGGGCCAGACCCCCCGGATCAATGATGAAGATGAGGATGAGGCAGCCGACGAGGCCCGCGCAGAGCGAGAGACAGGTACCGAGCGCGGGCGGAATCTGCCGTAAGCCCTGCCGGGCCAGCACCGCGTCCGTCCCCCAGCCGAGCGACGCCATCGTCGCGGCCAGTATGCCGAGCATCCTTCGTCTCCATCACGTAATCAGCGCTGACGCGTTCTCCGGCGACAAGCGTACCCGCCATCCCGTGCCTGTCAAGGCGAACGACGGACATCCGGGTATCGGATCGCCCCCTTGACAGATACCCGGGGCGGGTATACACTCTCCCATAGATACCCCCACGGGGTACTAGGCGAAGGAGCGGACGCGATGAGCATGACCAGGACGACGCACGATTATCACTATCAGCAGGAGACCGAGGCGCTGCTCGTGCGCCTTCGCCGGATGGAAGGCCAGGTCCGGGGTGTGCAAAAGATGATCGAAGAGGGTCGCTACTGCGTTGATATCGTCACGCAGTTGCAGGCGATCTCCGCCGCGGCAGACAAGGTCGCCCAGCAAGTGCTCGAAGGGCACATCCGCGGCTGTGTGACGGATGCGATCAAGGAGCAGCGCGGCGATGAGGCGATCACCGAACTGATGACCGTCCTCAGCAAAGCGATCCGCGGTTAACTCCCCGATCAGGAAGGAAGACGGCCAGTGGCCACGATACACCTCCCCGAAGTTGCGGAATCCCCGCCGCTTGCAGCAGCAACGACAGAGACCGCCGAACTGACGGTCTCCGGGATGACCTGCGCCTCCTGCGTGATGCGCGTGGAGAAGAAACTCAAGAACGTGCCGGGGGTCGCGGACGCGGCGGTGAATCTCGCCACCGAGCGCGCGATCGTCACCTACGACCCCAGTCAGACTGATCCCGACGCACTCGTGAAGAGTGTCGAGGCGGCCGGGTATGGCGCGACGTTGCACGCGCGAGACGAACCGCTCGCGGCGAACCTCGCGATTACGGGCATGACCTGTGCCTCCTGCGTCCGGCGGGTCGAGCGGGCGCTCGCAAAAATTCCCGGCGTCGAAGGGGCGAGCGTCAACCTCGCCACCGAGCGCGCCAGTGTGACGCTCGGCGGGCAGGCGACGATCAATGATTTGCTCACGGCGGTCGAGAACGCCGGCTATCACGCTACGCCACTCATCGAGGCGGAAGAGGAACACGCAGACGCCGAATTGGTCGAAGAGCAACGCCGTCGGCACGACATGCGTATCCGCTTCGCGAAACTCGCTCTCGGCATCGGGCTGACGATCCCGATCCTCTTTATCGCCATGTTCCACATGGACATGCGCTACCGGGATTATTGGTTGCTCGCCCTGACGACGCCCGTCTGGCTCGTGGTCGGCTGGGATTTCCACAAGAGCGCGCTGATCAACGCGCGACATCGTGCGGTCAACATGGACACGCTCGTCTCGGTCGGCGGCTCAATTGCCTTCTTCTACAGCCTCATCGCGACCTTCACCGGGCAGGACACCTTCTACGACACCGCCGCGATCATCATCACCTTCATCTTTCTCGGCAAGGTGCTCGAGGCGATCGCCAAGGGCCGGGCGGGGAGCGCGATTCGCAAACTGATGGGCCTCGGGGCGAAAACCGCCCGCGTCGTGCGGGGCGGTGTGGAGCAGGACATTCCGGTCTCTCAGGTGCTGCCCGGCGACGTGCTGATCGTCCGCCCCGGTGAGAAGATCCCGGTGGACGGTACCGTCCTCGAAGGCGCGTCCACGATTGATGAATCCATGCTCACCGGCGAGAGCCTGCCTGTCGAGAAGAAGCCGGGCGACGAGGTGATCGGCGCGACGATCAACAAGCAGGGCCTCCTGACGATGCGTGCAACCCGCGTCGGCAAGCAGACACAACTCGCGCGGATCATTAAACTGGTGGACGCGGCGCAGACCGCCAAAGCGCCGATCCAGCAACTCGCCGACAGAATCTCCGGTATCTTCGTGCCGACGATCTTCGGTATTGCCGCGCTCACCTTCGTCGGGTGGCTGATTGCGGGGCGATTGCCGATCGCGGCGATGGTCGCGGCGATCGCGGTAATTGTCATCGCCTGCCCATGCGCGCTCGGCCTGGCAACGCCCGCCGCGATCATGGTCGGCAGTGGCCGGGGCGCGGAGCAGGGTATCCTCCTCAGAGGCGGCGAGAGCCTGCAACGCGTGCGGGAAGTGAACACGGTCGTCCTCGACAAGACGGGCACGGTGACGCGCGGCGAGCCGGAAGTGACTGACATCGTCCCGACGAATGGCTGGTCAGAGGACGATCTGCTACGCCTCGTCGCCATCGTCGAGAAGGGGTCTGAACATCCTCTCGCGCAGGCAATCGTCCACCATGCCGAGGAACGGGCCTTTGATCTTCCCGGCAATGCGAAAAACTTCGAGGCGCTCGTGGGAGGTGTGCAGGGCACCGTCGGCGCGCGGACCATCGTGGTCGGCAATGCGCGCCTCTTTGCCGAGGCGGGTATTGATACCACGGGCATCCGGGCAGAGGTGGAGCGGCTGGAATCCGAGGCGAAGACCGCGATGCTCGCGGCAGTTGATGGGGAATTGGCCGGTGTGATCGCCGTCGCCGATACAATCAAGCCGACATCCATCGAGGCAGTCCGCACCCTCCACCGTCTCGGCATCCAGGTCATCATGCTCACCGGCGACAATACGCGCACGGCGGAGACGATCGGCCGGGAGGTCGGTATTGATAACGTCATCGCGGAAGTCCGGCCCAGCGATAAAATCGCCGAAGTGAAGCGGCTGCAGGACGCGGGCAGGGTCGTCGCGATGGTGGGTGATGGCATCAATGACGCACCGGCCCTCGCCCAGGCGGATGCGGGGATCGCGATGGGCACGGGGACGGATGTCGCGATGGCGGCGGGGGACATCACGCTCGTGAAGGGTGACCTGCGTGGCATCGCGGAGGCGATGGACCTCTCGCGGCGCACGATGCGCACGATCCGCCAGAACCTTGGCTGGGCGTTTGGGTACAACATCATCCTCATCCCCCTCGCCGTCTTCGGCAAACTCAACCCGATCTTCGCCGCCGTGGCGATGGCGCTTTCGTCGGTCACGGTCCTCTCCAACTCCTTGCGCCTGCGCGGGACACGGTCGAGCCAGTTCATGGCGGCGGCGGTGCTCCTCGTCGCGTTCACTGCGGTCGGATTCGGGACGTATCGTGGGTTGTCAGGGCAAGCGGCTCTCTTCGGCGCTGCGTCCTATGCATGGGGGCCGAACGAGGTCCATATGGCGATGGTCGGCCAGCGCACGACCGCCGCGATGCCGGACACGTTCCGCAATGGCAACAAGACGATTAAGGCGGGCACGACAATCGCCTTCATCAACGACGACAACGACCACGCGCATAATGTGGTGAGCGGGACGCGCGCCGCACCGACGCAGGACTTCTCCAGTGGTCTCTTGCAACCCGGCCAGCGCTGGTCCTACACCTTCACCACGCCGGGCGTCTACCACTATTTTTGCAGCCTCCATCCCGGCATGGATGGGGTGATTACCGTGACGTGATGCGGCGAGGGCCGCGTGCGTATGCGCAGACGCTGTCGAGGTGACAGCGAATCGTGCCCGATTGTGGGCAAGTCATGTGGAGGTTTCTCATCATGGTCACGACTACCCTCAAAGCACCGGATATTTCTTGCGAGCATTGCGTCGCGACAGTCAAGAAGACTGCGGGCCAGTTCTCCGGCGTGCAGTCCGTCGAGGCGGACGCGGACACAAAGATCATCACGCTCACCTACGACCCGGCGCAGGTGGACCTGAAGCAGGTTGAGGAAGCGCTCGCTGAAGAGGGCTACCCAGTCCAGAAGTAACAGCATGCAATCGTGGCTCAAAATCTGGTTTCGATAGGTGTCGCCTTCCGGTCGCCGACACGCGTCTGAGTGGCTCGCGACCCGCGCGGAAGGGGAGGGATTTCCCCTCCTCTTCCTCCATGCCCTCGGAGCGTCGTCCCGCTATTTCGCCAGTCACCTCGACCCCCTCCCCGCGACGTATCATTGTGTCATGCCAGATTTACTCGGCTTCGGTCGCTCCCCCAAGCCGGATCTTGCGTACACCGTCGAGGATCATCTGTCGGCAGTGCATCGCACGCTCGATCGGCTCTGCCTCAGCGAGCAGCCGATCATCTTGATTGGCCACTCGCTCGGCGCGATCCTCGCTGCCGAGTACGCGGCTCGCTTTCCCGAGCATATCCGTGGCCTTGTGCTCGTGTCGTTACCCTCCTACCAGAGCAAGGAGGAAGCGCAGGCATACATCATCGAGCACGGGGACTGGATGGCCCGCGCCACGGTCCTTAACGGCGCCGCCGCCCACGGCCTCCATCTCGTCCTCGCGACCTTCCGGCCACTCGTCGCGTTCCTTGCTGGGCAACTGGCGCGTGGTGTCCCCCAGGAGGTTGCTGAAGATTCGATCCAGCATACCTGGCAGTCATACTCGGGGACGCTCGAGCATTGTGTGCTGTCGCATACGATCATGCCGACACTGGCCGCGCTTCGCGATCTCCCGATCCTTGCCCTCCACGGGGACGCGGACCCGGCCGCGCCCCTCACCGCTGTTCGATCCCTCGCATCCCAGTTTCCCAATATCACGCTCGAGTCGCTCCCCGGGAAGCATCAGATTTTCTTGACGCAGAACACCGCATGCCTTGTCGCAATTCAATCCTATCTCGCGGCGATGCACCGTATCGAGCGAGACTCTTGACGTATACCCCAGCGGGGTATACGATAGGATCAGATACCTACTGGGGGTATGCCGTATTGGAGGCATGACAATGACAGGGCTACTTGGCGCAATCGGCGATGCGCTTCTCACTGCGTTTGATATGTTCTGGGAGGTGCTCTGGCCGCTTATTCTTGGCTTTGGCCTCTCCGGCATCGTCCAGGCCGTTGTCTCGCACAAGGCAATGGCGCGGTTCCTCGGCGACGACTCGCCCCGGAGCCTAACTTTCGCCACGCTCTTTGGCGTTGCCTCCAGTTCGTGCTCTTATGCGGCGGTCGCGCTTGCCCGCTCGCTCTTCCGCAAGGGGGCGAGTTTCACGTCCGCGATGGTCTTCGAACTCGCCTCGACCAACCTCGTCATCGAGTTAGGCATCATCCTCGTGGTGTTGCTCGGCTGGCAGTTTACGGCCGCGGAGTTCGCCGGCGGCATCCTCATGGTCATCTTCATCGCGCTCATCTTCCGCCTCACCCTGACGCCCAAACTCGTCGAGATGGCGCGGAAGAGCGCGGAGGAAGGCAGGCTCGGCCGCATGGAAGGGCATGCAGAAATGGACATGAGTGTCGAGGGCGGCTCCCTCCTCGGAAAGATCTTCAGCCGCCGGGGTTCGACGGCGATCAGCCACTTCTTCGTCATGGACTGGGTTTCGGTCTGGCAGGACATCGTGATCGGCTTCCTGATCGCCGGCGCGCTTGCGGCATGGGTGCCCGATTCCTTCTGGCAGACGTTCTTCCTCACAGGCCACCCGACACTCGCCAAAATTGAAGGGCCGCTGGTCGGGCCGCTGGTCGCGATCATCAGTTTCGTCTGCTCGGTCGGCAATGTGCCACTCGCGGCGGTTCTCTGGCGCGGCGGGATCAGTTTCGGCGGTGTCGTCAGTTTCATCTTCGCGGATCTGATCGTCCTGCCGGTGCTGGACATCTACCGCAAATACTATAGCGGCAAGATTGCCCTCTACATCCTCGCGACCTTCTATGTGACGATGGCAGCGGCCGGCTACGTGATTGAGGCGCTCTTCGGGGCGCTGGGCATCATCCCGACGAGCCACACGGTCGCCAAGATCACCCAAGGGGCGCACTGGAACTACACCGCGTGGCTGAATATCGCCTTCCTGATCATCGCGCTGATTCTTGTCATCCGCTTCTTCCGGACCGGTGGCCCGCCGATGCTCAGGATGATGAGCAAGCCGGCAGGGACCATGGAGCACGACACCATGAGCCACATCGTGTCTGAGCATGGCGAGCCGGGGACGGGCGATTGAACGGAACCACACTTGCTTCGTTGCGACAGAACACCCTGGGCCAGGTGTTAAGTAGATGCTGCAAAGTTCGCGCGACCCTGAAACCACGGTGGATAAGGGGAAATGTCCAGGGTTATGCTTGTCCGTCTGCGCGAATTTACCAACTCTTACTTAGACCAGGGCAACAGGATCGTCAGCGTCGTGCCACAGGGACCGCATCTCCGCGCAACTCGCCAGCAAGAAGGCAAGGGTGCCCTGGGCTTCGACGTGGCCCTCCTTCAACACGACGATGTGGTTGGCGCGGCGCAGCGCGGCGCGGCGATGCGAGACAGCCAGGCACGTCACACTGTCACTGGTGAACAGACGCTCCCACAACACACGCTCCGTCTCGACGTCCAGTGCGCTGGACAGGTCGTCGATCACCAGCAACTCGGCGCCGCGCACCAACATTCGCGCCGCCGCCGCGCGCTGTACCTGACCACCTGAGAGCTTGACGCCGCGGGTGCCCACCGGCGTCGCCAACCCCGCTTCCAGCGCCTCCACGTCGTGCTCCAGGACGGCGCCCCGCACGGCGGCGGCCAGGGCCGCAGGGTCGTCGGGTAGCCCCAGGAGGATGTTCTGCTTGAGCGTCTCGCTGAACAGGCGCGGCACCTGCGCCGTGTACGCCGCGCGGGGCGGCACAAGGAAGGAGGCCGCGTCGTCCACGACGTGGCCGTTCCACCGGATCTCGCCCGCCTCCCGGGGCAGCAAGCCCAGGAGGGCCCGCAGGAGCGTTGTCTTGCCCGCGCCGACGCGCCCCGTCACCACTGTCAGGGCGCCTCGTGGCAGGCGCAGGTCCACTGCGGCGATACCGCGCCCTGACTGCGGGTGGCGGTAGGTCAGCCCCCGCACCTCCACGAGGACCAACCGGTCGGTCGCGCTGCGCGCTGGCGGCGGCACGGTGGGCAGGGGCCCGCGCAGGTGCAGCGGGGTGGGCACCACCAGCGCGGCCGGCGGAGCGCCCCCCAGCAAGGCGCCCATGCGTGCGAACGCGACCCCGGTCTGCCGGTAATGGGCCAGGAACTGGCCGAGCCCGTCGGTGAAGTCGGCGATGAAGCCCAGATAGGAGACAAACAGGACAAAGTCGCCCACCGTCAGGCTGCCGTCGCGCAGGCTGCCGGCGGCCAGCAGCATGATCAGACCCGTGCCCACGCTCACCGTGTTGGCCGTGATGGCGTCCAGCACTTGCGTCGCCACGCGATCGGCCAGCATGGCGGTCCGGCGCTGCTCGTTTAGTCGTCGGACGTGGGCCACAGTCCGCTCTTCGGCGCCGGCGGCCTGCACCGTCTGCACCGCCGCCAGGATATCGCCGATGGCTCCGGTGACCCGGCTGGTGGCCTGGCTGCTGGCTGCACGGTAGCGGCCCAGCGCGTCACTTGCCTGCCGCGCCGCTGCCACGACGACGAGCAGCGGCAGAACGGTGACCAGGGTCATCCGGACGTTGACATGCAGCAGGATCAGGAACGCCCCCACGGCGAAAAGCCCCGTGCCCAGAATATCGCTGGTCCAATCAAGGTTGTCCTCAGGCTCGTGGGCATCGTCGCGAAAGCGGCTGATGGTCTCGCCGATGGAGAAGGGCAGCGCATCCGCGCCCGGCCAGTCCAGGATGTGCCGCAGCAGGTTGCGGCGCAACAGGCCGCTCATGGTGAACCGGCAGAGAATTTCGAAAATGCCAGCGGTGAGATAGAGGACCGCACGGCCCACGGCGACCACCACGAACAGCACGATCAGTCCTGCCGTGCCCACGGGCGGATGCGCGTTCCCCGTAAGCGTATCGAAGAAGGCACGGGTGATCAGCCCAAACAGCAGCGGCGACGCGTGAACCACGCTCCACAGCGCCGCGTGGGGCAGGTAGAGTTGGGGTGCGTAGCGGGCCATTTTCATCAGGTAGCGCCAAGTCGGCAGCGGCTTCATGAGGAGACCTCCTCCGTAGCAACCCGCAGCAACGCAGCAAAGCGTGAGGTAGGGTCGGCGGCGAGGGCAAGCCGCGGCCCGTACTCGCGCACCTTCCCGTCCTCCAGGACAAGGATGTCGTCGGCGTACGCGACCGTGGCCAGCCGGTGCGCCACGATGATGCCGGTACGGCCGTCGAGCAGCCGGCCTAGCGCCGTATGCACCAGCCGCTCCGTGGCCGGGTCGAGGCGCGAAGACGCCTCGTCCAGGATCACCACGTCGGGGTCGCGCAGGAAGATGCGTGCACAGGCCAGCACCTGGGCCTGCCCGGCGGAGAGTCCGGCGCCGCCGGGCCCCAGCAGTGTATCCAGCCCGTGCGGCAGTTCCCGCAGCCAACCGGCCAGGCCCAGGGTATCCAGCACGGCGCTGATCCGGTCATCCGTCACGCCGTCGTCGAAGAGGGTCAGGTTGTCGCGCACGCTGGCGTTAAAGAGGTGTACCTCCTGAGTGACCAGGCCGATGCGTGCGCGCACCGCCGCGAGGCGGACCGTCCGCAAGTCCACGCCTCCCAGGCGCACCACGCCCGCCAGCGGATCGTAGAAGCGTGGGAGGAGCCGCGTCAGCGTTGTCTTGCCGCTGCCTGTGCGCCCCACCACACCCAGTACGCGGCCCGGCTCCAGGCACACGCTGACGTCGCGCAGGACCGGGGTGTCCTCCGCATAGCCAAATGAGACGCCGTCCAACTCCACCGCCAGTCGGCCCGGCGGCAGCGCGACGCCGGGGCCGTCGGTGAGGCGCGGCGCTGTACCGAGGAGCGCCTCGACCCGGCCGATACTGGCGTCCGCCTGTTGCAGATCCTGCACTTCGTTGCGGATCTGCTCGGTCGGCTGGCGCAGCACCACGGTGCATTGGAAGATCAGATAGACGGTGCCGATGGTCAGCGTACCGGCCTTGAACAGCATGGCGCTCAGGGCAAAGGCGACCGCCGTGCCGAGTGCAACCAGCACTTGGCTGGTAGAGACCATCGTGTATCCCCATGTCTGCGCCTTAAGCGTCACGGCCAGCCACGATCGCATCACCTCGGCGCAGCGGCGCAGCACAAACGCGCGTGCCCCGCTGGACCGGATATCCTCCAGGCCGGCGAGGTATTCGCCCACGAAGCCATAGAAATCGGCGCTCGCCTGGCGCTGCGCGGCCGCGGAGGGGGTGGCAACGACACGGATGCGCAGCAAGGTTAGCAAGGCCAGCACGACAAACGTGCTCATCCCCAGGCCGACCCGCCAGTCCACGTAAAAGAGCAGCGCAAGCACTCCGACGATCAAGAGGCCATTGCCAAGCACATAGACCACAAACCGTGAGAAGAAGCGGGCCATGGTAGCCACGTCACCGTCCACCCGCTCGATCAACTCGCCCGGCGTATGAGCCGTGTGAAATGTGGCATCCAACCGCAGCAGGTGCGTGACAAGGTCGGCGCGCAGCGCGTTCGTGGCCGCCCAGCTCACATTTTCGGCCACGTAGGTTTCGGCGACCGCCACGCCCTGTCCCGCCAGGGCCAGGGCCATGGTCAGCAGCGCCAGGAAGATCAGATCGCGCAGCGCCCCACCGGAGGTGGCCCCGTCAATGAAGTGGCTCGCCACCAGCGGCGTGACCACCTGCACACCGATGGTGCCACACAGGATCACCGCCAGCAGGCCCATCCGCGGCCACTGGGGCCGCAGATAGCGGGCCAACAGCCGCCAGTAGCGGTTCAGTGCCTGAAAAGGGTGCATGGGAAACTCCTCGTCTCGCCGCGAACGGCAGGTGATCGGGCAGAAAAAGAGACGGAAGAACGCGTGGCGGATGTCGCGATACCCAGGGGCGCCGTGCCGGCTCACCCGCCGTTCACGACGCGGCGGCGCGGCAACAAAAAAGCCGTGGGCGCGAGAGGTGCGCCCACGGCCATCGTTCATGGCACGAACAGGATTCCCTCAGGCGGGCGCACCTCTCCCACGACACGTCTGTGTCGGGAGGGTTCGCACCTTCCCGGTGGCCACGCAACCAGGCAGATCCGCCGTGCGGCACGCGGCATCACACCACGGCACTGTTGGATTGCTCATCGCTCGTGCCTCCCGCGAAGCGCCATCACCCAAGATAGCAGAGCGCTAGTGTAGCAACGGCACGGCCGGTTGTCAACGGAGGAACAGTCGGTCCGCAGGTTGTCAAAGATGGAGAGCCTGCTGCACACTGCGTCACATGATGCTTGACTCATGTAGGTACTATCTCCAAGGCAATAACGACATCGCGGCGGGATCGCGCAGCATACATATGCGGCGGCAAGCAGTGGTGTGATTGCAAGCGAGTCGAATGGGGGAGAGATGTGATGGTGCAGACAGGGACGGTTCAGGCGGCTATCGAGGGTTACTTCGCGGCGAACAATGCGCTCGACGCAAATGCGGTCGCTGACCTCTTCGCGCCCGATGCGCAGATGCACCGCGTGCCGGGGAGATCGCCAACCGAGGGACGGGAGGCAATTCGGCAGGTATATCAGCAACTGCTCGCTGCCTTCTCAAGGTCGGACGTGAATCCTATGCACACCTTTATTGCTGGCAATGGTGCGGCGGTCCTCTATCGCGGCACGTTCACCGCGAAGACCGGGGAATCGGTCGTCGTGGAGGGTATCGACGTTTTCGAGGTCAACGAGGGAGGGCAGATCGAGGCGATCCGTTTCTACTGGGATCCCGCCCCGCTTGCTACCGTGCTCCGACGCTAATCGCATCTGCCGGTGCAGCGCCGCATAGTCGTCTCGCGGTCGGTGCCCATGTGTATCAAAGGTCATACGACGGAGTGTCAGCCTGCTGCACAACCAACCGGTATTTGGCGGGCGCCTCGGCAGGGACAACGTCGAACGACAATGGAGCGCGACGCCCCGCCCGGCTAGCCATCGGGCAGATACGTACGTACAATACACGAGGGCGGTACCACGAGGAATCGTATCGTGAAGAGACCTGGACAGCAGCACAAGCAATCCTTCCGGGCGGTCCTCTGCGCGTTCGCCGTCCTCCTCATGCCGCTCGCGCTGCCACTGCATCTCCGTGCCGATCCGGTTTCGGCGAGTGCGTTGGTGAACTTCGCCGACCCCGCCTTCCGCGCCCTCTGGCGGCGCACGGACGACCTCGCGCAGGGGCGGCGCTCCTATCTCTGGGGGCCGATTGACCGGCAGACATACGTCATTGCCCGCGAGCCATACGCGGAAGCGCCCGGCGGCTCACGGCTGGTCGAATATTTCGACAAGACGCGGATGGAGCGCACGGACCCGGCGGCAAGCCGCGCCGCGCCCGGTTTCGTCACAAACGGCCTCCTGGCGACCGAGATGATCACCGGCCGCCTCCAACTCGGTGACAAGACCTTCCAGACCTTCTCGCCTGCCACCGTGACGATCGCCGGGGACGCGAGCGACCCGGATGGCCCGACCTATGCCACGTTCACCCCGCTGACCGGCGCGCCACCGCTCGCCGCGAACGCGCCGGTCACGCAGACGGTGGACCGGAGCGGCAACATCGGTGGCGGCGGGCCAGGGGGCGTGACGGCGGGCGAACTCGTCCCGGAGACGAACCACCGCACGGCCTCCGTCTTCCACGATTTCATCTTCGCTTCCGGACCAATTGTTGTTGGGGATCAGACGACGAATGGCCCGCTCTTCGCGAATGGCTATGCGGGTGGCGTCGGCTTCCCGATCACCGAGGCGTACTGGGCGCACGTGCGCGTCGGCGGCGCGCGGAAGCAGGTGCTCGTGCAGGCGTTCGAGCGGCGCGTCCTGACCTACACGCCGGATAACCCGGAGGGATTCAAGGTCGAGGCGGGCAATGTCGGCCTCCAGTATCTGCGCTGGCGATACGGCGACGCCCAGCCGCCCGCTCCCAGCCAGCGGATCGCCTTCACGGCGAAATCGGGCAGCGGCCCTGCCACGCTCGTCGTCATGGACGCGAACGGCAAGAACCGCGTGACGATCGCCACCCCATCCAGCGACGCGCGCGCTCCGTCGTGGTCTCCCGATGGCACGCAACTCGTCTACGCGGCGGGCGGCAAACTCTTCATCGTCGGCGCGGCCGGCAAGAATACCACCGCCGTCACCGATGGCCCGAGCGACGACCTCCCCGCGTGGTCGCCGGACGGCACGCGGATCGCCTTCGCGCGTGGGCACGATCTCGCGGTGCTCTCCGTCCCGAACGGCGGCGTGACGACGCTCTTCGCGGGCGTGCCGGGGGTCGGCGCCGTCGCATGGTCGCCGGACGGCACGCGCGTCGCGATGGAACGCGGTACGAGCATCTGGACGCTCGGCACGGACGGTTTCGGCCTCCAACTTGCCCTCGCGGGGACGAACGGCACCGCCTTTCGCGCCCCCACATGGACGCCGGACGGGACGCGCATCGTCGCCACGCGCGAGGTGGGCGGCACGCGTACGGTTGTCGTCGCCACGGCGGACGGCAAGGATCAACGCGACCTGATGGCCGGCTCCGGCGGCGGGGTTTCGGCGGACGGCCTGCGCGTCCTCATCGTCTCGCCCACCAGCCGCCTCACCGTGACCAACTTCCAGGGTCTTCAGCCGCATCCCCTCTCCCCGGACGGTGAACCCGCCGCCTTCCCCGCCTGGTCACCGTGAAGCCGTTTTCCGCGCTATGAGCATCAGTTCGGGTTCGTCGAGGCGGAGGGGGCGGTGATTCCACCGGCCGGACGTGCCGCCCCAAATATGCGCGACGGTGAAGCCCGTCGCGTGGCAGAGGGCGATCAGTTCCGGCGGGAGCCAGCGGCGCTCCTTGAGGCGCAGACGTTCAACGCCTTGGGGTGTTTCCGCTTCGTCGGTGTAGATCTCTTCGAGGGTGAGCAGGTTGAACCGACCCGGCGCGATCTCTGCATCGGTCAGTTCGCGCAGACGCGCGAAGGCGTTGAGCGTCGTCAGGATGAGCGGCGCGCCCGGCTTCAGGGCGGCATGGATGGCGTGGAGGACGGCGCGGTCATGATCGGCGGGGTCGTCATCCAGATTGAGGATACCGAACGCGCCACCGCAGAGGCAGAGCGCGGCATCGAACCGCTCGGGTGTCGTGAAGCGCGTCGCATCCGCCTCGATCCAAGCGACCGTGACGCCCGCGTCGTCGGCCGCCTTGCGCGCCTCTTCGAGCATCCCGGCGGCGATGTCCACCCCGGTAACACGGTATCCCCGGCGTGCCAGTTCGATCGCGTGCCGCCCCGTGCCGCAGCCCATGTCAAGGATACGGCTCTCTGGCGGCAGCCCGAACTCGGCGAGGATGAAATCTCCTTCCGCGGCTGTATTGCGGGTGAAGTCGTTCTCCTCGTACGCGTTTGCTGTCTCCGAAAAGAGCCGTTCCGCCTGGTTCCTCGCTGCCATCGTGCTCGCCTTCCGTGCTGCCCGTGTCATCCATCCCTGATGACGATACCTGCCACATATCACGATCCGTACTACGGCGCGCTGGAATACGAGAGCCCGCGGGGAGCGTTCATTATCTGTAACAAATCGGACACCACCGTACGGTATACTAGAGACGATGTCGCACATCCGCCGGATGGAGGGGGCCAGGCACTGTCCGAATGGACACGGAGCCGCTGCCCGAATGGGCGATGCGAAACAAACGGCGGTGCGGTATCGTCAAAACCAAGACAGGATTCCGTTCGTTCTTATGGTAGACATGTACGACGGATTATCAGAAAACCGCTTACGTAAACCAGTGATGACGGGAGATGCATGGGAGGGGCCGGACGATGCCACGGCGCAACGAACAATCCCGATGGCAATGGCGGATCACCCCCCGGCGGGAGCAGATCACGCGGCCCACGCTCTGGTTGGCGCTGATTGAATTCGCCCTTATCCTCTCCGTCACGCTCGCGTACTTCCTCACTCGTGGCCTGATCCGCGGGCGGGAGAGCGATGCGGTGGCGCACGCGAACAGACTCCTGAATATCGAGAACGCGTTGCACCTCAACCCCGAGCGGCCGATTCAGCATTTCACCCTGCATCACGAGTGGCTGATGCAGTTCGCGAATAACTTCTATCTCTACGCCCACCTGCCGGTGCTGATCGCGGTCGCGGTCTGGCTCTACGGGTGGCGGCCCTGGGCGTATCCGTGGTTCCGCAACTCCTTCATGATCTCCGCGCTCTTCGGGCTTTCGATCTACGTCATCCTGCCCGTCGCACCGCCGCGCTTCATGTCCGGTTTCGTGGATACGATGGCGCTCTATGGCTTCAATGTGGACGGTTCAGCGGCCGGCCCGCTCTACAATCCCTACGCCGCGATGCCGAGCCTGCATGTCGGCTGGTCGCTCCTCGCGGGGATTGCGATGATCGCGTGCGCCCGGTCATGGTGGCTGAAAGCGGCGGGGGTTGCCCTCCCCGTGATGATGACGTTCGCGGTGATTATGACGGGGAACCACTACCTCCTGGACATCATCGCGGGCGCGATCGTCGTGCTCGCCTCGCTCACGCTCTCCGCCTTCTGGACTTCCTGGCACACGGCGCGGGCACAGACCTCCCGCGTGCCGGATTGGATACCGTCCACACTCTGGCGGCGGTGACGAAGGATCGGGGCAGTGGGGAAGAGACCATGACGATTGAGAGCGAAAGTAAGCGCGGCCTGAATCGCCGCGGGGACGATCCCAGCGTCCCCATCATGACGGCGGCGGATGTGATGCGTCCGGTGCCGACGATTGCGTCAGACGTCTCATGGCGGGAGGCGGTGCAACTGCTCCTCGGCAGCGCGCTCGATGCGGTGCCGGTTGTGGACACGGAGCAGCGCGTGATCGGTATCGTCACCCAGACGGATCTCGCCACGCGGATGCGCGGCGTCGAGCGGACGGAACTGCGCGCGGTGCTGGATGGCGTCGTCACGATCCGCTCGCATCGCACCCTGCTGCGGTGGCACGAATCGCCGCACTGGGAGATGGGTTCCACCGTCGCTACGCTGATGACCGCGCCCGTCGTGATGGTACGTGCCGAGACGCCGCTCCCCGCGGTCGCCCGCACCCTCCTCGATCACGACATCACGCAAGTCCCCGTCACCGATGCCGACGGCCATATCCGTGGCATGGTACGGCAGCGCGACATCGTCGCCGCTGTTGCGATGTGGAGCGCCAGTCTCTTACCGCCCGCCGAGCGCGATGCCTTCGCCGCCTGGGCGGCCTCCTGACAACTCGCGGCGCGTCAGTCGCGTCATCGGGATGATAGAGAGGAATTATCCGGGTGTTGCCCCCTGGGTGTTGACGTAGAGCGCGTAGATGGACTGGCTGGCGGTCATGAAGAGGCGGTTGCGCTTGGGGCCGCCGAAACAGAGATTGGCGCAGGCTTCCGGCAGGCGGATGCGGCCGATCAGTTGGCCCTCCGGCGTGAAGACGAGCACACCATGATAACCGAGGCCGGCACTGCCCGCCGCGCTCGCGCACCAGAGATTGCCCGCGACATCGGCACGCATGCCATCCGGCCCGCAATGCACGCCGTCCACCCGCATGTCGGTGAAGACTCTGCCGTTCGTGACTGTATGCGCGTCCGTGACATCGAAGACTTTGATGTCGCGCGGCCCCGGGCCGGTGTCGCAGACATAGAGTTTTTTGTAGTCGGGTGAGAAACAGAGTCCGTTGGGGCGGGCAAGTTCGTCGGTGACGAGATCAATCCGGCCGCTCGGATCAACGCGGTAGACCGCTGTCGGCAACTCCTGCCGCTCGCCGCCCGCGTCCACCGTGCCGATCCGGGGATCGAATGGCCCTCCCGCGTCGGGCTGGCCTTCATACAATGAGTTGCCGTAGGGCGGGTCGGTGAACCAGATGCTGCCATCGGGATGGGGAACGAGATCATTGGGTGAGTTGAGCCGCTTGCCGTGATAGGCGTCCGCGATGACGGTCAGCGAGCCGTCGTGCTCCCATCGGACGACGCGGCGCGAGAAATGCTCGCAGGTCAGTTGGCGGCCCTGGAAGTCGAAGGTATTGCCGTTGCTGTTGCGCGACGGCTTGCGGAAGACGGTTACGCGGCCGTCATCCTGTAACCAGCGATACTGAACATCGTCGCCGACATCACTCCAGACGAGATAGCGGCCCTGATTGGACCAGGCAGGGCCTTCCGCCCACAGCGCCCCGGTCCAGAGATGCTGGATCGGCGTGTTGTTCTGAACCACCTCGCGAAACTGTGGCGCGACCACGATGACATCCGGGTCCGGGTAGACATTCGGCGGCGCGCCTGATCCCCACTGGCGCGGGGGGTTCGTGATCGTGCTCGGCGGCGTGCCGGTCAGCGGGGCGTGGGCATCGGGCGTTTCGTTCGTCATGGGCGTTTCCTCCCGGTGAATTCTCCTCGTTGTCGCGGCGCACGGAAACAATCATCGCCTTTATACACGTTCAGCCCTTCTCTGCGGGGATGCCGGGAGAGATGCAGAGCCGTGAGGTCTACCAGTTCGCCGTCTCGCCCCTTCCTGTCTGCGGAACCCGACACGCTTCAGCGTTGTATGCTTGGTGGAGAGCCATTGTGCAGCGAAGGAGAGAACCCGTGGCAGTGATGAAGGCTGATACCCGCCGATTCGTGGGGCCGTCCGGGCCGAGCCAGGGTAGTAGCATCCGCGTGCTCGCGGCATTCGCGCTCGTATGCGCGATGATGGCGACGGGCGTGATCGGCGGCAGCCTTGCCGATCATTTCGCGCACGGTCGGAGCCAATCAAGCGCTGTCCCCGATACCTTAATCGAGATGACGTATGACCAGCAGGCGCGGCAATCGCACGTCGTCGCCTACGTACCCGGCATGAAGGCGCCGCATCCGCTCCTCGATGGCGGCATTGATGCCGTCATCTCACCGGATGGCAAACAAATCGTTTTCACGCAGCGGCGGCAGACGCCGGACGGCGTGCAGTATGCCATCGTCGCCTTCGCCAGCGACTCCCTCGCCCCGCAGTGGCGGACGGTGATCGCGGCGGGACCGGTCGAGACGCAGCAGACTCCCGGCCCGATCCTGACCACCGAAGTGACGACGGACCGTGTCTACATCGCCAGCCATCACTGGCTATCAGCGGAGCCAATCACGGTTGTCGCGCTCAATCGCGCTGAGGGGCGGGAGCGCGCACGATGGAACGTAGACCTCGCGGGGCGAGAAGGGAGAATCGTCTCACTGCGCGCCGCGCCGGATGGGGCATCGCTGGCCCTGCTCGCCTCTCTCAATACGGAAGCAGGCGTGAACGTCGGGCCGAAATCGCTCTTTGTCCGCCTCCGTTTGCTGGATGGGCAGGAGATGCAACGACTACCGATCACGCAGACCGGCAGCGCCGCCTCCTTCAGCCTCGACAGTCCGATGACGCCGGACGGGCACACCCTCTATCAACTGTCGTACGGCGACTCGCCCACACACCTCGTCCTCCACTTCTTCGATCTGCAAAAGGGCGCGACCCTCTCAGCGATTGACCTTCCCTTCGAGGGAAAGGAGGACTTTCTTGCATACGAGCAAACGATTTCGCACGACGGCAAGCATCTCTACGTGCTCGCGCCCACGCTCCGCTCCCTCGTCGTCGTCAATCTGATGACCCGGCGGATCGAGGATCAGGTACAAGTGGACACGACTGCCATCACCACGACTGGCAACGCATCGTTGTTCGCTCGTGTGTTCGGCATCGTGCATGGCTTCTTCGTGCAGGATGTCGCGGCGAAGGGCGGGCTTCTCGGCGGGATGCAACTCTCGCCGGACGGCCGGACGCTCTACGCTGTCGGTGCCACCGGACGCAGCCACGACACCCAGGCGCATGGTATCTGGGTCATTGATACGGGCGGATGGCGCGTTATGAAGCAGTGGCTGCCGGACGCATCACCCTCCGCCTTACTGCTCAGCGGAGACGGAGGCTATCTCACGGTGCGGCAGAGCCGGGGCGGGATACGCACACTCGAAACCGCCTCCGGCAATGAAATCTTCGCGACGGACAGCGGCAATAGCGACGCTGGCTCCCTCTTCTCGCTCGTGGAACGATACCGCGAGCGCTACGGCAAAAGCCCGACCATCAGCACGTCCGCCCGTGACCTTCACACATCCCCCCCGTTCGCCGCCCTCACCGCATCGGTCAACATGAAGACGATCGTCGCGGGGGATACGGTGACGATCGAGGCGCAATTCACCGACCCGGCCAGCGATACGCCAATCAACCCGGAGATGAAGGCCGTCCGCTACGAGCCGCCCGCTGCGGTCACCGCGTTGTTCTGCCGGTATGGGAAAATCGCGTGCGGACCATCTGTCACCCTCACGAACATCGGCTATGGCCACTATCGGGGCAGCATACCGTTGACGGACGCGGGAAGTTGGTCGTTGCAGGTGCTGGCCGATTGGAGCCGGAATGAAATCCCGAACCGCCAAGCCCTCGTCGAGAACGCCGTCACTGTCCGGGCGGCCTTCATCGGCAGCGACGGGAACCGCTACAGCATGCAGGTGACCACCGATCCCGGACAACCCGTCGCGAAACAGGCGGCGACGATCCGCGTCGCCTTCGTGGACGCGGCGCACGGCACACCTCTGCCCCCAGGAGTAGCATTGTTCGGTGGGCTCCCCGCCACACTCGATGCCGATTTCTTTGCGAACGGGACGATGTATCTGTTGGAGACGCTGCCCGCGCGCGGCCACGGTGTCTACAGTGGCCCCGTCACGCTCGGGGCATCGGGTAGCTGGCGCGTGGCGGTGGACGTGCCGGCCGGAGGTGGCGCAACGAAAACCGTTCCCGTCGGCGCGGTGCAGGTAATTGGCGGGCAATAACCGTGAGACGTGGTACGATGCACAAGCACTGAGGACGAGCCATGTATTGCTCTGTCTCAGCGCTTCGTCCTCCATCCTGAGAAAGGGCCACACCGCGCTTGGTTGTTTCCCGCACCGCACTTGCCGCCGCCCGCGCCCTGCTCGACCGCGCGGTGCGTGATCGTGCCAATGCCTATGGGGGCAGCCTCGCGCTGGGCTATGGCTGGGAAGAATATCTGCTGCCGCGCGTCTCGGCGCTCGTCGGCAAGACGCTGCCGGACGGCGCCCTCCTGCACGCGGCACGTTCCTTCGGCGCGGACCCGGCGATTGCCTTCGAATGCTCCGCGCGCGGCTTGCGACAGCCCGATTTCCTCTTTCTCGTCACGCGGGATGGCGCGTCCGGCATCGCCGGGGCGGACGCGAAACTCGGCCTCGATACCGTGGATGCCGCGCAGGTTTCCGCCGAGACGACCGCGCGCATCCTCACCGAGGGCGGGCCGCTCGCCCAGGCGATTATCGCCGCGCTCGCCCCACCGGAGACGCCCGCGATAGACGGCTACATCCTCACGCCTGAGCGCATCCTCAACGATTTGATCCTCGACGGCGCGCGACCGAACGGGATGCCCCGCCCCCGTTTGCCGGCGCAGTCACACGTCGTGACGATCTCCCTGCGCGGCGCCGATCTCCTCCGCGCCGTCGCGACCGGCCCCTTCGCCCGCGCGCTCGTCGAAGAGACGGACGAAGCCATCGAGGCCGACGCCTCGGTAGACGTCGCGGTGCTGATTACCCTCGCGACCCATCTGCTGCTGGGCATGTGGCGGGAGGGTGAGACGCCGCTCGTTATCGGGCGCATCCCGGTCGAACCGCCCGCAGCGGAGCAATACGACATTGTGCTTGCCTGGAGCCGCGCGCGCGTCCTGCGCGCGGGGAGCGCGTGGGAGGCGGCGGCGCAAGCGGCACATCGGGCACGGCCCCGCATCGAGGCCCGCGGGCGGGTGCAGGAGGCGCTGCAACCACCGCTCGCGGACCCAGAGGTGCGCGACGCGCTCGACGGCGCGCGCGGCAAGCCGGGGCGGATCGCCCGCTCCGCCGCCGCCGAGGCGTACCGTACCGCCCTCCTTGCCGCCCTGCCGCCCGATGTGCCGGATCGCGGTGACGCGCTCCTCGACGCGATCCAGACGGCCCGACGCCGGGAGATGGACGCCCTCCGCGCCCTCACCATCGCCGCCATCCGCGACGCCCTCCGCCGCGCGGATAGCGCAACGCTTCCCGACGATGCCCCTGCCGCATCGTAAGAACCAATGATTTTCAGATTGCGTTGTGGACTGAGTCACATGAGTCTGCACGAATATTGTCAATCGCGTCGGCAAGCCCCTAGACTCCACCACTCGATATAACATTGGGCGGAGAGTGGACGACGATGGGGCACCGGCAGCGCCTCGCACCGACCGACGACTGGCAGCAACTCGACCTGCTCGTCCGCTTCCCCGAGCAACGCACCTACGAGCTCATCCGCCCCGTCATCCTCTTCGGCCCACCGAAGGTGGAGCGCCATCGCACCCTGCCCGACGACATCCAGCGGGCCATCCTCGTGCTCAAAGCCGAGCATCCCGCCTTCCCCGACCGTGAAATCGCCACGATCTGCGGTGTCTCGTGCGGTCGGCGAAACCCTGTGGATCAGTCCTGGAGGGCCGGCGACCGCGCACATCCGATCCGTCACACGGCCCAAGAGGAGGGCAGTGCGCGCAAAGCGTTCAGCGGAGCGGCCTACGTATCTCGCTGTTCGGGCTGGTAGGAGAGGATGACGATCCCGCTCGCGAGTGTCCTCGTGTCGATGAGGCGGAACTTCGTCGGCGGGCCGGGCCGGAATAGGAGGTCCTGCGGGCCACCGTTGCCGAGGAATAATGGGTGGACCCACAGCCGCAGTTCGTCCAGCAGGCCATGCGTGAGCAGGGTGTAGGAGAGTCGGCCGAAACCGTACTGCACGATGTCCATGCCGGGTTGATTCTTGAGCCGCTTGATCTCTGCGACCACATCGCCGCTGATCACCGTCGTGTTGTTCCACTCCGGGTTTTGCAGCGTGGACGAGACGACGTACTTTGCTGTGCTGTTGAACCGATCGCTCATTGGGTCGCCGGATCGGGTCCCCCAGACGGGAGCGAAGCCCTCATACGTGCGCCGTCCCATCAGGATCGCGTCACACGCGAACAGCAGTTCCGTCTGGATCGTCGCGACGGTGTCATCAACGGAGCCCAAAGGCTGCCACTCGATGACACCGTCGAGCGAGATGTACGTGGAGTTAATGATCTTGCGCATGCGATGCCCTCCGATTATTGTTCAGATCAACATGAGTAGGATGACTCAACGAAAGGGGGTTGTCTTGTATAAAAACGACAACTGCTCAGGTCTGCTGCGATCCATGATCTGCGTCGGTCTCTGCCCGATGAAGTACTTCAGCGATCGGGTCAGATGCGCCTGGTCGAAATAGCCAGCCTCGTAAACGGCGTCGCGGATTGATACGCCTTGCTGTAAGAGGGTCGTTGCATATCGGGCGCGTTCGATTTGACGCACAGCGCTTTGTGTCAACCCGGTCGTTCGCAGGAAATGACGCTGTGCGGTGCGTACGGACAGGTCTTTCAGTTGACCTTGCAACGCAGCGTCCACGACGGGTTCACGCACGAGCAGACCGTCACGCACGAGCCGGTCTACAAACGCGTCTGCATTTTCAAAATCCGGAAATTGCCACGCAGAGCCTTGTAGCCAGAAGGATTGACTCCCCGCATCAGGCAGATTCACCGCTTCATCCACGAGATTGCTTGCGGGCAGATGGGGCATAACGGTGCCCAGCTTAAACCGGATGCCAAGCCACTCCCCATCCGCAGGGCAGTGGAGAGGCGTCGCTTTCGTCTCTGGCCCCCGCACCGTGAGAGTTGTCTTATCATTGTGTCTCGTCATGACCATCTCCCAATGGCTCATGGCAAGCGAGATAAAAGAGCCAGCGCGCTCACTTCGGGCACGCCAGATCCGTTCGACAAACGGCGAGTCTGATGGTCTTTCGTCAAAGGTAAAGATCATGCTTCTACCTCCCAGTGCCAAGCTTTATGATTTTACCCTGATTGCTCGTCAGCGTTCGTCAAGGCAACGGCCAGCAGGGTGGTATGCACCTCCAGCGCGACCCCGCGTCTTTCCTCGTCTAAGCCGTGGTATGTCCAACGCCGCCATTGTGCAGTGCTCCTGTCAATGGGGAAGCACTATACGGCTGCGTCACACACCGTCAAGTCCCGCAATTGAGGGCCGGGTATGGCCGCTTCGCCCTTGCGGTGGGATGAGGGGATACGGCGCGCCGTTTGACAGCCGGCGCTGACGCTATGCGTGCAACATCATGTGGCTAAGTCCATGCGTTGAGGCCGCTCCAGAGTAATGCGGCGAGGTCGTGCTGGAGTTGGACGCTCGCGTCGTAATCCCCCGACGTCATCACCGTGATTCTGACGGCGCGGCCATCCGGCAGGAAAATGATGCCCGCGTCGTGGTGCGCGCCCGGCACATCCCCCGTCTTGTGCGCGAAGATCGTGCCGTCCGGCAACCCGGTGGAGAGTTTGGTGTTCACCTGCTGCTCTTTGAGGAGATCGAGCATGAGCGTGTAATCGTCCGACGTGAGGAGCGGATCGAGCGTGTGATTGACAACGCCATCGAAGAAGCGCGTCACCTCACGCGGTGTGGTGTACGCCTGCCCGGAGATGACCGTCGCGGTGAAGCCATGCGCCCGCACTAACTGATCCACTGTTCCCCAGCCGAAATACTGCCCAAGCACTTGCGCGGCGGTGTTGTTGCTCGCCGCGATCATCAACCGCCGCAAGTCGGCGACGCTGACGGTGTCGCCGTACGCGCCGAGCGAATAGCCATCTTCCTCCGAGTCGTCGTTCTCGGCAGTGAGCGTCAGTTGCGTCGTATCGAGTAACTTATGCTGCCGGATTTCCACCTGTGTCCGCCAGAGGAGAAAGAGCTTGTAGAGGCTCCCCGCCGCGAAGCCATCGTCCGCGTTGCGCTCGATGGTGTCCTCGGCCTGGCCGTCCTCGATGACGATGCCGACGCCGGTGATTCCCTGCGGCTGGTACTGCGCGATTAACTCGTCCACCGCCGGACCGAGCGCCTGCGCGAGGCCCATACGGCGCGGGGACGCGACAGTATCACGCGGGACAGCGGTATCGCCGCCTGTGGCGGTCATTGGCGGAACGGTAGTCGAGCGCGGGGTGGACGGCGAACTGCGCCAGACAATCACCGAGACGAAGAACCCCATCACGACGAGCGCGAGCAGTGTCTCCCGTGCGCGCCGCCGCCCACCACCCGCGCCGCGATATCGCCGTTGTTCGGTCCGTCTGTCCAGTCCGATACCTCCCCTGTCCCACCGTGATTGTACCGATCCCGCATACGTGCGACAACCCGATAATCGGCGTCTCGACATGACATAATATAGACTTCAATATAACTTCAGCCTCCCATCACAAAATACGGTATCGTCTCGTTAACCTGAGTGGAAGAGACGCGCGCTGCACGGTCGCGCGGGCACCGTCCCGACTAGATACAACAGTTGGGCCTGTATCCCATGAGGATTCTCTCGCGTCTCTCGTGCGTCGGCCGAACGGTGGAAATTGGGAGTGGCAATGGACAATGCATTGCGGGAGCCGACCCCAACGTCGCCGACTGCGGTTGATCGCGTCGCTCCGCAGCAGGTCAACACGCACGAGCAGCACGCGTCGCTGATTGATCCGATTCTTGATCTCCCCCAGCGGCTTGCGCGCGGCGCAGCAGCAAGTGAGCGGACGACCGACACCACGACTGCACCCTTCGACGCCCTCGGGATCCCCGTCGTCCATACCGATCTTTCCGGCAGCGTGACGGGCTGGAATCGTGCCGCCCAGGCGCTTTTCGGCTATACGACGCGCGAAGTGCTTGGCAAGCGGCTCCCGACCATCCCACCGGAGGAGGAAGAGCGATACACGCTCTTCTGGCAGCACATTCTGATCGGCGAGACGATCGCAAACGTCGCGGTCGAGCAGATCCACAAGGAGGGCCACCGCGTGAGCGTGCTGCTCTCCGCCGCGCCGTGGTATGAGGATGACGAGATCACGGGCGTCATCGCGACGCTCACGGACCTCTCCGCCCAGAAAGCGCGCGAGTGGGAACTGACTGCGCGGATCGCCGCGGAGGAGCGGCGCGCGGGGGACGCGGCGTATGTCGGCGCGCTTGCCGCGGCGTGCCATACTGCCGACGACGAACGCGCGATCTTCCACGCGCTGGCAGAGTATACCGCTGATTGGGCCGATAGCGCCGGGGTGGTGACGGCCACCGAGGGATGCGGTGAACTGGCCGCATATGCGTCGCGCACTGCCGACGCGGACGGGCCGGTCGCCGCGCTCTTCGAGGCGTGCGCGACACACGGCGTGGGAATGTCCCACTCCCCGGTCACTCCGCGCGTCTATTATCTGCGCGAGATACCGCTCGGCGGCACGACGACTGCCCAGCGGTATCACACCCTCGCCTCCGTGCCCATCGCTGTTGAAGGAGAAATCGTTGCCACGCTCTACGCGGCGGCATATGGCGCGCGCGCGCCGCTCGATGAAACTTCCCTCGGGACACTGGCCTGCGCCGCCGCGCACGCCGGGCGCGCGATCGTCAAGGTGCGCGCGCATCAAGACCTCACGGCGCGGCTCGATGCGCTCGAAGCCGCGAACCGGCAGAAGGACGACTTCCTCGCCACCGTCTCGCACGAACTGCGTACGCCGCTGACAGCGATCCTCGGCTTCGCCCACATCATCGTGGAGAACGACGCGCTTGGCCCGGCGCGGCGGCGCGGCATGGCGGAAGATATCGTCGCGAGCGGCGGCTTGCTCCTCACGCAGGTGAACGACCTGCTGGACATTGTCCAACTCGGCGCGGGCCGTCTCACTGTCTCACCGGAGACGGTGAACCTCACGGCGGTCATCCACTGGTGCGAGCGTGCCGTCCGGGCCTTGATGCACAGCAAAAACATCCAGTTCGCGCTATCCATCCCAGCGGATTTGCCCCCGGTCCGCGCGAACACCGCACGGTTGCAGCAAGTGCTGCTCAACTTCCTCGTCAACGCCTACAAGTTCACCCCGGCGGGCGGCACGGTAACGCTCGAAGCCAGGGCGCTGGACGGCGGTGTGGCGATCTCCGTACGGGACACGGGCATCGGCATCGCGCCCGAGCACGCCGCGCGCATTTTCGAACCCTTCGCGCGCATCGAAACCGAATACACGCGCACCCAATCCGGCGCAGGCGTCGGCCTCGCCGTGGCGCGGCAACTCGTGGACCTGATGGACGGCGCGATCATCCTCGACAGCACGCCCGATGTCGGCAGCACCTTCACGGTCTCGCTCAAGACCGCCACCGGGGGTGGATAATTCTTACCCGCCATACCGCCAGCGGTAGTAATGCTGCCCGATGTTGCCGAACTCGACGCGGAATTGCACGGGGTTGTTCGGGTTGTAGGTGAGCACGCGCCGCTCGAAAGCCTGGACGAAGACCGTCGTTGCCTTCCCGCCGATTGGCACTGTCGCGACGATCACCGGCGAGATCGGATAGCCGGGCGTCTGATCAATCGCGACCCCCGCATCGGTCAGCCGCTTGATGAAATCCTCGAACGGGCTATACACCACCTGACCATAGCGGTTGGACGGGTCCGAAACATACGTGAAGGTATCGCCCGGTGGCGGCACATCGAATTGCGCCGCGTAGGGCTTCGCGTTCTCGGCCGTGAGCGGCGTGAACTGATGATTGTCCCCGTAGATATAGGCGCTGTAGGTATTCGGGCTGCTTGGATCGTAGTATTCGGCGAACTTGCTCAGATCGGCATAGGTAAGCCCATTCGTACCGGGATCGCCGGCGATGTTGACCTGCGCCGGGCTGCGCTGCTCGAAGGTGCTGTCACCGAGTTGCACTTTGCCGCTCTTCAACTCGACGGTGAGTAGGCCGGTCGTGACCAGCCCCTGGGCGGGATGGGTCAGTTCCATTCGCGCCTTATCGAAATACTGCACAAGTCGCATCCCCTGGCCGGGATTGGTCGGCCCACTCTCCGAAAAACCGAGTGACCCCTCTTTGTATTGCTCGTTCTGCCCATCGCGCGCGGTTGCCAGAGGCCCCCAGAAGTTCGGGCGGACTGCTTCGCCCGATAGCCACTGCTGTTTAAACGTATCGGACGCGTACGACGTCGCCGCTTGCACGCCGACTGTCCCGATCCAGATTGCTGCCAGTGTCATCGAGAGCGTGAAAATCCATCGCGGACGCATGTCTGACCCCCTTCATCGCCCGCATCGTCGCGGATCCGTTCTGACGCATCCCTGTATACGTGCGACCCATTGTACCGGTTCACACCCACTCGACCATCATCGCCATTCCCCGCCCGATGCCGGTGCATACCGCCCGGACGCCGTATCATCCCGCGCTGTTCATGGAATTTTCCCCGTCTACCGCCCCGTAAAGGTTGGCGGGCGCTTCTCGCGGAAGGCTGCGACGCCCTCGGCGTAATCATGCGTGCGGCTGGCGAGTTCCTGCATATCCGCCTCGTAGTCAAGGATGTCGTCGAGATGCGGCATGACGGCGCGATTGAAGGCGCGTTTCGTCAGGCCAATCGCCCGCGTCGGCAGGACGGCGAGGCGGACAGCCAGCGCCCGCGTCGTCTCCATCAGTTCCGCCGCCGACACGACCTGGTTGACGAGGCCGAGACGGAGCGATTCTTCCGCGCCGATGCGGTCGCCGGTGAAGGCGAGTTCCGCCGCCTTCGCGTAGCCGACGAGCATCGGCAGGAAGAATGTCCCGCCGCTGTCCGGCACCAGGCCGATCTTGACGAACGCCTGCACGAACGAGGCCGTCTCGCTCGCGATACGGATATCGCACGCCAAGGCGAGGTTCGCACCCGCGCCCGCCGCGACGCCATTGATCGCCGCGATGACCGGCTTTTCCATCGCGCGGATACGCTGTACCAGTGGATTGTAGCCGTGGCGGAGGTGATCGCCGATGGACACCTGACGATCATCCTCCGACCGGGCATTCAGGTCCTGCCCCGCGCAGAAGCCGCGCCCCGCGCCCGTCAGGACGATGCAGCGCACCGCTGCATCCCGCTCCGCGCCGCGCAAGGCGTCCTGCAACTCCTGGAGCATCATATCCGTCACCGCGTTGAGCACGTCCGGCCGGTTCAGGGTCAGCGTCAGCACGCCATCGTTGGTATCGCTGAGGAGAGTTTCGTATGCCATGTTTCGCTCCGTTCTGCCAACTGCCGACTGGCTACTTCCCCTTCCACTGCGGCGGGCGTTTTTCGAGGAAGGCGGCCATCCCCTCGCGCATATCCTCGGTGGAGAAGAGGAGGAAGAAGTTCTTGCGCTCGGCATCGAGGCCCGCTTCGAGCGTCATGTCATACGTCTTGAGCACGGCGTCCTTGCCCATCATCACCGCGAGCGGGGGGCGCGCGGCGACCTCCTTTGCCAGGTGTGTGGCGGATTCGAGTGTCAGTTCGTTCGGCACGACACGGTTGACGAGCCCGGCGGCAAATGCCTCCCGCGCGGTGATCTGCCGCCCGGTCAGCACCATCTCCATCGCCAGCGCTTTGCCGACGGCGCGCGTCAACCGCTGCGTGCCGCCCGCACCGGGGATGATACCGATGAGGATTTCCGGCTGGCCGAAGCGGGCGGACTCGGAGGCGACGATCATGTCACACATCATCGCCAGTTCACAGCCACCGCCGAGTGCGTAGCCACTGACCGCCGCGATCAGGGGCGTTCGCACCTTGCGTATCCGCTCCCATCGGGCGAACTGATTGCGCTTGAGCATCTCGACCGCCGAGACGTCCGCCATCTCGCCGATGTCCGCGCCCGCCGCGAACGCCCGTTCATTGCCCGTTATCACGATGCAGCGCGCCGCGTCGTCCGCATCCAGCGCCTCCAGGGCGTCCACCAATTCCGTCATCAGCGGCCCACTGAGCGCGTTGAGCACCTTCGGCCTGTTCAGCCGCACCACCGCGATCCCCTCTCCCCGCTCAACGAGAATATGCTCGTACTCAGCCATCCAACCCCTCCGTAGGAATAAGTGGTTTGCCGCAGACGCCGCAGAAGTGGAATTCGGCGGGGAGGCCGGTCGCGCCACAGTGAGGACAGGTCTGCGTCCACGCGCCCCAGAGTCGCTCGCTCGATCCGCCCGATGCCGCGCGCTCACGCAGGCCGCGCACGTCCGGCATCCGCTTCTCAGTGAACGACATCATCCCCTCGTAGGTTTCCAACGCGGCGGTGTGCTCGGTCAGCCAGTCCCGCGCGTGACCGACGGTGAGTGACCATGAGAGGTTCCGCCAGAAGTTCGTCTGTTCCTTCGTGTAGCGCATGATCGCGGGGAGTTTATCAATCAACTTCTCGACCATCTCATCCACGGCGGCGTCCAGTTCGGCGCGCGGGACGGTGCGGTTCACCAATCCCCAATCGAGCGCCTTGCGCGCGTCAATCGGTTCGGAGAGCCAGATCATCTCCCGCGCCCGCCGGTCGCCGATGATCAGCGGCAGCCACTGCGTCGCGCCCGCCGCCGGGACGCTGCCGCGCGCCGTGCCGATCTGCCGGATCGTGATGTCGTCCGCCGCGACGGCGAGGTCGCACGCCATATTGAACTCGTTGCCGCCACCGACGACGAGGCCATTGAGGCGCGCGACCGTCGGCTTACCGATGTTGCGGAGGCGGTCGTGCGCCTCGATGAACGCGCCCATCCACTTCCAGTAATCGCGCGGGTATGCCAAAAAGTGTTCGCGCTGCTCGCGGAGGTCCGCACCGGTGCAGAAGGCGCGCTCCCCCGCCCCGGTGAGGACGAGCACCGCGACGGCATCATCGAACGAGGCGTCCTGAAAGGCGCGGCCCATCTCGGTCAGTGTCTGATAATCGAGCGCATTCAGAACAGCGGGCCGGTTGATCGTCACCGTCGCGCGCCACTCCCGTTTCTCATAGATGATGCGCTCGAAGCCGAACGACTCAGCGGGCTGCGCGGGGGGATAAACCATCGTGTACGCTCCTGCTTTGCGGTCATGTGCATCTGATGAGACGCGACGGAGGATACCGCAGCAACGAGCAACGAGCAACGAGAGGGGCGGCATTCCCCTCTCGTTGCTCATTGCTCGTTGCTTAGTTAGAGCGCGTCAATGTTGAACGCGGGCGGCTCCAGTGGCAGAGGTGGGGCGGCCTCGGGGTGGAAAGGCTCGAAGTTGACGGGGTTGCCCGCATAGTGGCACTCATGGCAAACCTGCCGCTCGCCATGCCAACGGCAACCGGCGCAGTATCCGCCACCGTAGAAGTAATCGAAGAGGCGCGCGTCCATCGTTGTCAGCGATTTGGCAGTTGCAAGGCGCAGGTATTCCGCGATCACGAGTCGTTCCAGGCCGCGCGGCATGCATTCCGGGTAGGGGAGGAGGAATGACTCGGACGATGCGCGATCCCGAATCGTGATGAACTCGCCCGCGTCGGTCTGTGCGCGTTGCATAACTTCAAAGAGATCCCACTCGACACCGGCCATCGCGGAGAGGTATTGGAGGAGGTGCGCCTTGTCAATCGTGCGCGTCGCGAGGTGGTCCAGCAAGGGACGGACACGCTGCACGACTTCCTGTGTCGCGAGATATACCATAGATTTCCCCCCGTCTTCTCTGTCGCGCGCCTATGCTATTGTCATAACTATACGTATATCGTACCACGCGTGGGGCTTCCCCACAATCAACGTTCCCACTGAACACAACAGGGATTGTTATGCGTATGCACAACCGCAAGATTGATGCCAGATTCGCAATGAGCAATGAGCAACGAGCAATGAGGCCAACTTCGGAGGCTCGGCGTTCAAGCAACGACCACGGCGGTCATCACAGATCACTCATTGCTCATTGCTCGTTGCTCATTGCTCCCTAGGTCGTGCGCGGTGTGCGAGGGAGGATGAAGGAGAAGCGCGTACCGCGACCCGCTTCGCTCTCGACCCAGATGCGGCCGCCGTGCGCCTCGACGAAGCCGCGAGCAATCGCCAAGCCAAGGCCCGCGCCGCCCGTCTCACGCGAGCGGGACTTCTCACCGCGATAAAACCGCTCGAAGATGTGTGGCAGGTCGTGTGCCGGGATGCCCTCACCCGTATCTACGACATCTACCTGCACGCCTTCGGCGACCGCGCGGGCGGTGACGGCGACCGTGCCATCGGCGGGCGTGTGCCGCAGGGCATTCTGTACGAGATTGGTGAGCACACGGCGGACGGCGGGTGTATCCATGATAACGGGGCCAACCATGCCCTCGACGCCACCGGCGATGTGAATTTCGCGCGCCGCTGCTTGCGCGGACAACCCTTCGATGACCTCAGCGATCAAATCGGGGATCGTCGCGGGGGCGAGCGAGAGCGCCAGTTGGCCCGCCTCGAGTTGCGAGAGTTCGAAGAGGTCCGTAATGAGGGCGGAGAGCGTGCGGATTTCGCGGCCCATCGTCGCGTGGAAGCGTGCGGTCGTCTCCGCATCCGTCACGACGCCATCAGTAATCGCCTCGATCATCGCGCGGATCGAGGAGAGCGGCGTGCGGAGGTCGTGCGAGATGGCGGCGACGAGCATCCGGCGCGCTTCGTCATCAGCGGTGCGGCGCTCGGCGGCTTCCTCCAGTTGCTCCGCCATGCTGTTGAAGGCGACGGTCAGCGCGCGTACCTCGTTCGCCGCGTCGGCGGTCGGCGGTGGGACACGCACCGTAAGATCGCCCGTCGCCAGCGTGGCCGCCGCGTCGCTGACGGCGCGCAGGCGGTCGGTGAGCGATCCCGCGAGCACCGCGCCGAGCGCGACGCTGACGACGACGGCGAAGAATGAAAGAAGCGAGAGGAGGAGCACATCGTGACGCGACGCGAACATGAGCAGCGCGGAGAAAAGCACGTTGATGAGCGCGACGACCGACCCCGCGACGAGCGCGCCGATGATCCGCGCCCGGATTGTCCGCAGCACGTCGGTCTGCATCAGCCAGAGGCCGACACCCATCACACCGAGCGAGAGCAGGCCGGAGACGGCAAGGAACGCGGCCGTCTTCCCCAGGTCAACCGCCCGTGGATGCCAGATCGCGACTGACAGCAATTCCACCACCACAAACGCGGCGCAGACTGCTGCCAATGCCGACACGAACCGGCGGCGCATCATGATGTTCAGGTCAGGGGACATGCCAGAAAGCGTCGAGCTATCTGGTGGTAGCAGGCTGCGACGAGATACTTCCCCTCCATGCTGCTTGCTGTCTCGCGTCACGCGTCCTCCTTCGGGGCACGGAAGCGGTAGCCGACGCCCCAGACAGTCTGCACGTAGGTCGGGTTGTCCGGCTCCGGCTCGACCTTCTGCCGCAGGCGGCGGATATGGACGGTGACGGTGCTCGCGTCGCCGTAAAACTCTTCGTCCCAGACACGGTCGAGCAGTTGCTCGCGCGTGAAAACCTGGCCAGAGTGGTGCGCCAGTTCGTACAAGAGGTCAAATTCCGTCGCAGTGAGGGTCGCTTCCTCGCCATGGACGAGGACGGTACGGGAACGGGGGTCTATCGTCAGGCCGGGGAAGATGAGCGGACGGGCGCCGGGATCGGCGAGCGGTGCATCGCTCGTCCCGGCGCGGCGGAGCACGGCTTTGACACGGGCGACCAGTTCGGCGGGGCTGAAGGGCTTCGTCACGTAATCATCCGCGCCGATCGTCAGGCCGACGATGCGATCCATCTCCTCACCGCGCGCCGTCAGCATGATGACCGGCGTCGGGTTCTTGACGGAGAGCGTGCGGAAGACCTCCATGCCGTCCTTCTTCGGCAGCATGAGGTCAAGCACGATCAGGTCCGGCGCGAACTCGTACGCGGCCTTGAGCGCCTCGTCACCATCTGCTGCCTCGCGCACGCTATATCCCTCGCGCTTGAGATAGAGCGAGACGACCTCGCGGATACTCGGTTCATCATCCACGACGAGAATGCGCTGCATCGGACCTACCTACCCCCAGCCCCTCCCGAAATGGAGGGGGTTGTCCTGTCGCTTTACCGTGACCGTACCTCAAATACCCTGACCCTCAAGAGGTTCATTCTCCCTTCCTTTTGGGGTGGGAGGCCGGGGGTAGGCACACCGTATCATCACCCTCTTACAGAATACTTACGCGGAGGTAGTGAAACAGATTCTCGCCCAACGCACAAACACCGCCCGGTGATGCGTCCGAGCGGCGTGTGCATCGTGTTTCTCCCGGCTATTGACGCCCTATCGGTATTCCGCTTCGAGGATTTCCTGCGTCTTCTCGGCGATCATGTTCCAGTCCGCATTCGCCTCCTTGGAGACGGTGACGAAGTCGTTGAGGAACATCAGCGTGCGCACGCCGGGGATGGCGAAGATTTGCTTCGCGACACTGGCCACTTTGTCCCCTTCCGTGACCATGCCGATATTGAAGTACGAGCGTGTCTCGTCCACGACGGTGCGGTTCATCACAAACTTCGCGCTGTTCGGGTTCGGCGTCCCTTCGATGTCAATCTGGAGTGGTTCCTGCTCTGCCACGGTCATCTCCCTCCTGCCATTCGCGTCGTATCTCACGGACAGGAGGATAAAGGAGCAATGCGCAATGAGCAATGCGTGACGAGTACCAAGGAACAAGAAGGTGGCCTGCAGCTCTTGTTCCTTTCGACTGGTTCGCTACGCATTAATCCCGCAGTGTCGGGTCGAGCGTGTCGCGCAGGGCGTCGCCGAGCAGGTTCGCGGCGATGACGGCGAGGAACAGGATGGCGGTCGGGATGAAGAAGGTATGCGGGGCGACGCGCAGGTTGTTGCGCGCGGTGCTGATCATCGCGCCCCATTCCGGCTTCGGTGGCGGCACGCCGAGGCCGAGGAAACTCAATGTCGCACCGGTCAGCAATGCGCCCGCGATCCGCAGCGAGGCGAAGACGACGATCGGCGAGACCATATTCGGCAGGACATGGCGGGACATGATCCGTCCGTCCAGCGCGCCGAGCGCCCGCGCCGCGCTGACGAACTCGCGTTCCCGGATCGAGAGGACGGAGGAGCGCGTGAGGCGGATGAAGCCGGGAATCTCCGTCACACCGATGACGATGATCGTGTTGAAAAAGCCCGGTCCGCGCGCGGCAGCGATCGCAATGGCAAGCAGGATCGGCGGGAAGGCGAGCATGACATCCACGACGCGCTGAACGACCCCGTCGAGCTGCCGGTAGAAGCCGGAGATCGTGCCAATCACCACCCCGACCGCGAAACTGATCAACACCGCGCCGAAGCCGATGGAGAGCGAGTACCGCCCGCCGTAGAGGAGACGGCTGAGGATATCCCGCCCCAGTTCGTCGGTGCCGAGGAGGTGCGCGCGGGATGCCCCCTGCCAGCGGATCGCGATGTTTTGCTCCGACCACGAATAGGGCGCGATCAGCGGCGCGAAAAGCGCGAGGAGAATGAGGAGCAGGAGCACGACTGCACCCACCACCCCCGCCCGGTGGCGCAGGAAGCGACGCGCGAAGGGATCTGGCGCGCGCACCCCCGCGACCGCATGCGGCAATCGGAACGTCCCGGCAGTCGTGGCGGTGATTGGTTCGGAAGACACGGGCATTCCTTACGTGTAGTGAATACGCGGATCAACGAGCGCGTAGAGGATGTCCACCAGGAGGTTGACGAGCACGAAGATCGCGGCAACGATGAGTAGGCAGCCCTGCACGACGGGGAAATCCCGCCCCTGAATTGCCGAGAGCGCCAACCGCCCGATCCCCGGCCACGCGAAGACGGTCTCCGTGACGACCGCGCCGGAGAGGAGGCCACCGATCTGCAAGCCATAGACCGTGATCACCGGCAGGAGTGCGTTTTTGAACCCATGCCGCAGGATGACGGCACCCTCCTTCAGTCCCTTCGCCCGCGCCGTGCGGATGTAATCCTGACTGAGCACTTCGAGGAGTGCGGAGCGGCTGAGGCGCGTCACGACGGCGATCGAGCCGAGCGAGAGCGTGATGCCGGGGAGGATGGCGTGCTTGAAACCGTCCGGGCTCCAGAGTGAGTCGCCGATCCCGGAGATCGGCAGCCAGCCGAGGCGGATACCGAAAAAGAAGATGAGGAGAAGCCCGACGGCAAAGACCGGCATGGTAATGCCGATCGTCGAGAAGAAGGTCACGATCGTATCGGCAGGTGTACCCTGACGTGTGGCGGCGAGCATGCCGAGCGGGACCGCGATGAGTGGCGTGATGGCTGCCGCCAGCGCCGCCAGCACCAGCGTATTTGGCAGTGCATCCCGGATGTCACTCGTCACCGGGCGCTTGCTGCGCAGCGACCGCCCGAGATCGCCATGCAGCACGCGGTTCAGATAATTCCAATATTGCTCCGGCAGCGGCTTATCCAGCCCCAATTCGTGCTCGATCTGCGCGACCGTGGCGGGCGGAGCGTCGGGACCCGCGATCACCTGCGCCGGGTTGCCCGGTACGAGATGCAGCACGAGAAAGACGAGGATCGAGACGCCCAACGCGATGACGGGCAAAAGCAGCAACCGCCGCAGAATGTATTGACGCATGACACCCCCTGGGTGCGCAGTAACGGCGAACAAGGAACAGTCAAAAGTAGCAAGGACGAGGACAATCCTCGTTCCTCGTTCCTCGCTACTCGTTACTCATTACGAGAGTGAGAGATCCAACATCCGGTAGAGCCAGCGCGAGGGATGGACTTTGACGCCCTGCACCTTTTTGTTTACGCCGACCGTTCCCTGCTCGTGGATGAGCGGGAGCGCGGGCGCTTGCTCGGCGAGCGTCTTCTGGATCGCCTCATAGTCCTTCAGCACCGCCGCCTTGTCCGGGTTGGAGAGCGAGTCCTGTAGTTGCTTGTCCATCTCCGGGTTGTTCCAACCGAAGCGGTTCGGTGCGGGCTGATTCGTCGAGAGGAAATAGAAGCGCAATACGTCCGCATTTTCGTAAAAGACACCGACCGTATAGCCGACCTGCTCACCACTGCGGGCGGCCGCGAACCACGCGGTCTCCTCGTACGGCTTACTGTCGAGTTTGATCCCTGCCTTTCCAAGTTGCTGCTCGAGGATCTGCGCCATCAGCACCGTCGAGGAGCCATTGATGTACCAGAAGGGGACGACGAGTTGCTGGCCGTTCTTCTCGCGGATACCGCCTGCGCCTGGCTTCCAACCCGCCTGATCGAGCGTGGACTTCGCCTTCTCCAGATCGAACGTCGCCGCAATGCCCTTGACACCCGGCCAATACCCCGGCGTTTGTTCTGAGAGCATATTGATCGCTGGCTGGCCGAGGCCGAAGTATGCTCCCTTGACGATCTCATCGCGGTTGATCGCATGCCCGATGGCACGGCGCACTATCACATCGTCCACCGGCGCTTTCTTCGTATTCAGACCGAAGTATGTCGTCTGGAGTTGGTTAAATTTCACGACGGTGACCTTGTCACCCTTCGTCAGCCGCTCCACATCCTGCGCGGGGAGGTCGCGCGTCACATGGGCGTTGCCCGCCTCAAACTCCGCAACGAGTGTCGCCGCTTCCGGAATGATGCGGAATTCGACACCGTCGAGATACGCCGGGCCTTGATTCTGGAAGACCGGGCCGGCCCACGCATAATCGGGGTTGCGCTCCACAACGAATTTCTGCTGGCGCGTCCACTCCTTGAATTTATATGGCCCGGTACCGTCCGCGACGGTCACGCCGTAATCCTTGCCTGCCTTCTCGACGACATCCTGATTGAGGATGACACCGTATGAACCGGCGATCTGATCAAGCAGGATGTTGTATGGCTTGTCGAGTTTGAAGACGACCGTTTGCGGATCGGGCGCTTCGATGCTGGTGATCGGTTTGATCGTGTAGGACGTCGGTGATTTGTCCGTCTTCTGCCACCGCTCATATGTGTACTTGACATCGGCGCTCGTGAACGCCTTGCCGGAGTGGAACTTGACGTCTTTGCGGAGTTTGAAGGTGTATGTGAGGCCATCTGGGCTGACGGTCCACGACTCCGCAAGGTTCGGTTTGAAGGAGCCGTCGAAGTCACGGTTAATTAGGTTGTCGTGCAGGAGTTGGAGATAGTAGGTTGCGCGTAGCGCCGTCGTGATATGTGGGTCGAGCGTTTCGGCATCGGCTTGCGATGCAACGATGAGCGTGCCGCCCTTCTTGCCGGTCGCGGCCGCCGGTTTGGTCGCCGCTGCCGCCGCAGGGGTTGCGCCACCGGCTGCGGAGGATGCCACACCGGTCGTTGCGGCGGGCGGCGCGGCACTACTGGCAGCGGGCGCGCTCGTACTCGCGCCGGTCGCGGGGGCAGTCGTCGCGCCTGCCGCCGGTTTGGGTGTATCCGTCGCACTACTTCCTCCGCAGGCGGCGAGGGCGGCGCTCGCACTGAGCGCACTCGTCGCCGCGAGGAAGCGCCGACGCGACAACACGAAAGAACCGGACATGCCGTCAGATGAGAAACGGGACATCGGTGTACCTCCTGGTTGCGATTGCATACAATGCGAGGCGTATTTCCCTGTGTTCCGAACCGTGCGATACCCTAGGGCAAGCGCACCATGCTGTCAATAGCAGTAGGTGACTATTCTGATGAAATATGTGCAAAAGTATGAAGGGGAAGGATAAGGTCATTACCGCAGGAAGAGCGCCCCGATGACGGCGAGCAGCGCGAGGAACATGACGGCGGCGAGGACGACCGCCCAGCCCATCTGCGTGAGGGGCATCGCGGAGGGGGTGTTGAACCGGTGCGGCGGGCGGTTCGCCTCCTTGAGGGAGCGGAGGCCCCGCGTGTTCAGTCCCCGCTTGACGCCGGGGGCAGCCGGGCCACGTGCCCGTACGACTTCATGCCGTTCGATATCGCGAATTTGCCCGCGCGGCCCGACCGGTGTTGCCATCGCTCCTCTATATCCCTTTCAGGGGCCGCTGCCGCCACTGGCGCGCTTTGCGGCACGATTCCTGCCGCTGGGTGAAGGTCAACCGGACGCCGCGAAAAGTCTGCGCAGACAGATACATTCGCACGACCGTTTCCGGCACCTGAAGAGTTGCCGCGATTTCCGGCACGCTCACACTCGCCAATGTTTTCCGTACGGTTCGCCCCGTCGCTGCCCGCTCCTGTCGCGCCATGCCACTCCCCTCTCAGCGCCGCCCCCACCGCACGGCATCCCCCATCCCGACAACCACCAGCAGGACCACCACGATCAGTGCGAGCAGTGGTGTGGACATGCCAATTCCTCGCCTCCCTAGTGTACGGACACTTTACGTATCTAGTATAAACCTTTTGTCAAGACAATGAAACGTTATTCGCCGGCACACGCGGCGAGCGATACGACGACCGCTCGGTCCTCGTTATGCGGTCGCGAGGAATGCGCGTATCGTGGCCTGAAGCATGGGATCGCGGGCGGCGACGATGCCGCCGGAGAGTCGCTTGTGGGAGCGCTGGTAAAGATATGTCTCACCGAAGACCGTGGTGAGCAGGCCGCCCGCTTCGTGGACGATCAGATCCGTCGCACAGTAATCCCACGGGTAGCCGCCGGAGGCAAGACCGTCCGCGATCATGCCGATATAGCCGTCGAACATCGTCTCCAGCGCCTTGGGGCGGAAGCCGAAACCCCGCCCGGTGAGCGTGAAGCGCGCCGGATCGCCCGTCCAGCGTGGGATGTCGGTCGTCAAGGTGTGGAAGGAGCCGGGTGTGGTACCAAGCCGCGCCGCCTCGAACGGGACGGGCGAGAAGCGGAGTGGCAGTGTTTTTCCGTCCCGCGTGACCGTCGCGCCCGCGCCGCGCACCGCGAGATAGCATTCATCCGTCATCGGATAATAGATCGCGCCGACGACCGGGCGACCGCCGATTTCCAGCCCGACCATCACCGCGAAGGTTGGTTGCCGTTCGACAAAGTGCGCCGTACCGTCCAGCGGGTCAATCATCCAGCAGCGCGCGGCCGCATGAATCGCTTCACCCGGCGCGATCTCCTCGGAGAGGATCGCGTCGTCCGGGAAGGCAGCAGTGAGCCGCTCGATGAGGATAGCATTGGCGGCGAGGTCGGCATCCGTGACGGGGCTGTTGTCCGCCTTCGTGTACACCCGCGCGCCCTGCGCGTAATGCCGCCGAATTGCCTCCCCCGCCTCCCGCACGGCCCGCACCAAAACATCCACTTCGCGCTCGTACGCCATTCAATGCTCCTTATTCAAAATCCCTCCTCCGTCATTGATGTGTTTCTCTTAGCCCTCGGCCGGGAGCCAGCGGCCGACGAGGGTGAGGAGTTCGCCCATCTTGTAGGGCTTGGCGAGGTAGTCATTGAATCCCGCGGCGAGGATCTCCTCGCGGTCGCCCTTCATCGCCATCGCGGTGATCGCGATGAGCGGCAAGTCCATCATCGTTGGCATCGCCCGGATCGTCCGCGCGACATCAATGCCGGAGAGTCCCGGCATCTGCACATCCATCAGCACCAGTGCGGGGCGCGCGGTGGTCAGGGTTTCGAGGGCGGCCTCGCCGCTCATTGCTTCCAAGAGGTGATAGCCGCGGGTTTTCAGGACCGCGTTGATCAGTCGCAGATTCGCCTCGTTGTCGTCTACTACCAGAATCGTCTGGCTCATTGTTCCTCCTTGCGCGCGGCGGGCGGCGTTACCGATACCACACGTCATTGTCTAACTATTCTGACTGCTTGATCGAAATATGCAAGAGATAAACTGACGCATATCATCGCGGAGATGCTATAGTACGTACAGACGTTTCTCGAACCGACCGCGTTGCCCCGCTGCCGTGCTTTGGTCGTAGCGAAGCCAAGGGAAGAGGGAGAGAGAAACGGCAGTTATTCAAACGAAATCGTGGTGAAGATCGCGAGCGTGGAAATGGCAGGGGAATCAGTGACGGGAGGTGCGGTGATGCGACGCGGGTGTTTCTTCCTCGGCCTCCTGCTCGTCGCGTGTGGCGGTGGTGGTTCCTCATCCCCCACGACGAATGCCGCTGCGACGACCACGCGGAGCGCCGAGCAGACGCAGGTTTCCGCCGTCCTGACCCCGGCCGCGAACGGCTCCGCCGTGGCACGCGGTACGGCGGGCGCCGGTTCTCCATCATCAAGCCTCCTCGTTCCCACAGTACAAGGGACGCGTCCGCCAAATATTTCCCCTGGCTCCGCTCCCGCCGGTACATCCCCTGCTCCGTCATCCGCCACGACGCAGGTGGTGAAAGTGACCGCGGACTCCGGCGCGAACCTGCGCGACAAGCCGGACACGAACGGGCAAGTGGTCGCCACGCTCGACTACGGCGCGGAGGCGATCGTGCTGGAAACGGATGTCA
>Ga0207416_1000780_pt1 | contig 49085 bp, 51 predicted proteins | sample PaiPotPPM11metaG_FD_184107 | JGI IMG/M metagenome (GOLD analysis project Ga0207416, IMG submission 184107) | Iron sulfur acid spring bacterial and archeal communities from Banff, Canada, to study Microbial Dark Matter (Phase II) - Paint Pots PPM... ...
TTGGCGTGACATCCGGCCTTCTCCTTGAGCCGGCGGTGTGACTGCATCGCCGGCTTCGTCTACGGCCACTACCATACGCCTCCAAACCATCCGCATACACCCTCACCCACAACCTTGGGCCATACCCAGCCCGTGCACGGCGGTTGACAATTCCTGAGGCCGCTGCTACGGTCAACGGCACAACTGCATACGCACGGCAGCGATCGGGAAGAGTACGCCGCCAGCGTGGCCCAGAGAGCCGGGTAAGGTGTGAGCCGGCGCCAGCGCAGCGGTCCCGTTGAGAAATGGGTATCGCCCGTCCTTCTCCCCTCTCCAAAGCCTTGGAGAGGGGCCGGGGGTGAGGCGACGGGAATGGACCCGTGAGCCGCGGCCCGAAACGGCCTGAAGGCGAAAACCTTCGCACCGGAGTAGGCGTCGCCGGGGTGGGCGCCGTTATCAATGCCCGGGGCATTTCCGCTGGTTGGCGGACGTGCTCTCAACGAGATGCCGCGGCTTCGCGCGAGCGAGGCACGGTAATCAGGGTGGCACCGCGAGATCCCCTCGCCCCTGCAAGCGCTGAACAGCGCTGGGGCGAAGGGGTTTTTTGATGCGCCGCGGCGGACCGGGCAGTTGGCCCGCGCGGCAGGACTCAGCGCCGAATCGGGCGCAGACGAAGGAGGCAGCCGGTGCAGACGATGGCGGAAACCAAGATCCTGTTGCCCGAAAGCGAGATTCCGCAGCGCTGGTACAACATCATCCCCGATCTGCCCAACCCGCCCGCGCCGCCGCTGCATCCCGGCACACACGAGCCGGTCGGGCCGGAGGCGCTGGCGCCGCTCTTCCCGATGGAGCTGATCAAGCAGGAGGTCAGCGGCGAGTGCTACATCGAGATCCCCGACGACGTCCGCGAGATCTACAGGCTCTGGCGCCCGTCGCCGCTGATCCGCGCCACGCGGCTGGAGCAGGCGCTGGGCACGCCGGCGCGCATTTACTACAAGTACGAGGGCGTGAGTCCGGCCGGCTCGCACAAGTCGAACACGGCGGTGGCGCAGGCCTGGTACAACAGGCAGGCAGGCATTCCGCGCCTGGCCACGGAGACCGGCGCAGGCCAGTGGGGTAGCGCCCTGGCGATGGCCTGCAACATGTTCGGCCTCGAGCTCAAGGTCTACATGGTTAAAGTCTCCTATCAACAGAAGCCGTATCGCCGCTCGATGATGCAGGTCTGGGGCGCCGATGTCGTCGCCAGCCCCAGCCACGACACGCATGCGGGCAACGCGATTCTGGAAGCCGACCCGGACTCGCCCGGCAGTCTGGGCATCGCCATCAGCGAAGCGGTGGAAGACGCGGCCACGCGCGAGGACACGAAGTACTCGCTGGGCAGCGTGCTCAACCATGTGCTGCTGCACCAGACCGTGATCGGCGAAGAGGCGCTGAAGCAGATGGCGCTGGCCGGCGACTATCCGGACATCGTGATCGGCTGTGTGGGTGGCGGCTCGAATTACGCCGGCCTGGCCTTCCCTTTCATGCGCGAGAAGCTTTCGGGCAAGAAGGAGACGCGCTTCATTGCCGTCGAGCCGGAGTCCTGCCCCAGTTTGACGCGCGGCCACTACGCCTACGACTTCGGCGACACGGCCAAGACCACGCCGCTGCTGAAGATGTATACGCTGGGCAGTTCGTTCATGCCGCCAAGCATTCACGCCGGCGGGCTGCGCTATCACGCGATGGCGCCGCTGCTCAGCCAGCTCTACCACGAGGGCGCAATCGAAGGGCTCGCCGTCCATCAGACAGCGGCTTTCGCTGCCGCGGTGCAGTTTGCCCGCACGCAGGGCATCATCGCCGCTCCGGAAAGCTCGCATGCGATTCGGACCGCAATCGACGAGGCGCTGCGCTGCAAGGAGACCGGCGAGGAGAAGGCGATCCTCTTCAACCTCAGCGGCCACGGCCACTTCGATATGTCGGCCTATGACCGCTACTTCGCCGGAGAGCTGGAGGACTACGCCTATCCGGCGGAGTTGGTGGCGGAGTCGATGAAGGGCGTGCCGGTGGTGGCGGGAACGTAGCCTCTCGGCCCTCACCCCTGTCCCCTCTCCCAATCCTGGGAGAGGGGGACTCAGACCGATTCTTCATCGGCTGAAGGCTAATGCGTTGGGAGCCTCGGGGTATCGAGAAACCCCACAATCATATCCAGCTAATCCAACGCCCTCTGCACCCACACCGTCCGATTGCCCCTCCCTCTCCATCCGACATCGCGCTCCGCGCGATTACACATTGGGAGAGGGAGGGGTCGGGGGTGGGCGAGGGCCGACCTGCCTAGAAAGCAGTCACGCTATGTATTTTCCGTCTCTTTCTGATGTCCGCGAGTTAGCTGCCTCGGGCGCCGGCAACCTGGTGCCGATCTACCGCGAGGTGACGGCCGACCTCGACACGCCCGTATCGGCGTTTCTCAAGGTGCGGCGCGGGCGGCACTCGTTCCTGCTGGAAAGCGTCGAGGGCGGCGAGCGGCTCTCGCGCTTCTCCTTCATCGGCACCGAGCCGTATCGCATCGTCCGCACCGGCCCGACGGAAGGCTGCGAGGTCGATCCGCTGCGCTTGCTCGAAGAGGAGCTGTCACGCTTTAAAGTCGTGCCGGTGGGTGATCTGCCGCCCTTCGACGGCGGCGCGGTCGGCTACCTGTCGTACGAGGCGGCGCGCTATTTCGAACGGCTGCCCGTGCCCGAGGCTGACTCGCTTGGCCTGCCCGAAGCGATGCTGCTGTTCGTCGACACCATCCTCGTCTTCGACCACCTGCGTCACCGCATCAAAGTTGTCAGTCACGTGCGGCTGGACGGCGACGTGGACGCGGCCTACCGCCTGGCACAGTTCAAGATCGACCAGATCGTGGAGCGCCTGCAGCAGCCGCTGCGCTACACGCCGCGCCTTGAGGGCGAATTGCACGTGAATGGGCGCGTCGAATCGAACGTGGGGCGCGAGGGCTTCGAGGCGAGCGTGCTGGCGACCAAGGACTACGTCGTCGCCGGCGACGTGATTCAGGGCGTACTTTCGCAGCGGCTGGCGCGCAGCACGCCCGCGCCGGCGTTCGAGGTCTACCGCGCCCTGCGCCAGGTCAACCCTTCGCCGTACATGTACTACCTCGAACTGGGTGATTTCGAGATCGTCGGCGCCTCGCCTGAGATGCTGGTGCGGGTCGAGGACGGGCTGGTGGAGACGCATCCCATCGCCGGCACCCGTCCGCGCGGCCGCGACATCGAAGAGGACGGGCGGCTGGAAGAGGAGCTTCGGCACGATGAGAAGGAGCTGGCCGAGCACACGATGCTGCTCGACCTGGGCCGCAACGACGTGGGCCGCGTCGCACAGCCCGGCTCGGTCCGCGTGACGCAGATGTTCGAGATCGAGCGCTACTCACACGTCATGCATCTTGTCTCGCACGTCACCGGCCAGTTGCGCTGCGAACTGACGCCGTATGACGCGCTGCGGGCCTGTTTCCCCGCCGGTACTGTCTCCGGCGCACCGAAGATCCGGGCAATGGAGATCATCGCCGAACTGGAGCCCGACCGGCGCGGCCCGTACGCTGGCGCCGTCGGCTGCTTCAGCTTCAACGGCAATCTCGATACCTGCATCACGATCCGCACGCTGGTGATGAAGGACGGCGTGGCCTATACACAGGCCGGTGCGGGCATCGTCTTCGACAGCGACCCCAGCGCCGAGCATCAAGAATGCCTCAGCAAGGCCCGCGCCCTGATCCGCGCGATCGACCTGGCCGAGCAGCAGCTCGAAGCGCTGCCGAGCGGGAGCCTGGGCTACTGATGCCGCAGATCGAGATCACCGCCGCGATCAGCGATGGCGCTTCGCTGCTGTTCCTGCAGCCAGAGGGCGCGGCGCCCGGCGCCGGTCTGGCGTTGCCGCGCTGCCCGCTGCGGGAGGCCGTCGAGATCGAGGAGGCGCTGGCCGAGTTTCTCCAGGAAACACTCGGCATCTCAGTCGTCGAGCAGAGCTTCATCGACACGCTCTACGAACCTGAGCCTGACGGCGCGATCGTCCTGAACAACGTGCAGCTCGTCACCGGATGGGAGGGCGCGCCAGTCGTCTCGCCCGGCGGCCCTGTACCTGTTTGGGTACCGCTGCCCGCCGTCGCGGCACTGAACCTGCCCTCAGACCTGAGGGCAGCGCTGCTCGGCGCCCTCGGAATCGCGGCCAGTCAGAACCCTGGGCAGCCGGTGGAAGGCCCGGCCGGCCGTGTCATCGTCATCACCGGCGCGGCGGGCGCGGGCAAGTCCACCGTGGGACGGCTGATCGCGGAGCGGAGCGATCGCAGCGCCCTGATCGCGCTCGACTACCTGGGCTGGGACATCTTCGCGCGCGGCGGCGTGCCGCCCGACTGGGACGGCCCCGAGCCCGGCCGTGCAAGACGGCAGATCCTGCTCGGGCTGCGCAACGCGGCGGCGCTGGCGCGCAACATCACCGCCGCCGGCTTCGATTGCGTGATCGAGGGCGTACTCGAGTCGACCGAGGAGTTGGATGCTCTGTTGGAAGCGCTCGGTTCCGTAGAGGCCTATTTTGTGACGCTGGTTCCGCAGCTTGATGAGTTGCTGAAGCGCGATCAGGAGCGAGCACTCGACCAGCAGATGGGCGAGCGCAGCGCCGAGTTGCACACCATTCTGCAGTTCAACGGCGAGCTGCGCGGCATGCGCGTGGACAGCACGGCGCTCAGCGTCGAGGAGACGGCGACGCTGATTCTTGAGTCGTTGGACGATGCCCGGGTGAACTGACGGTGCGGAGGCGGCGATGCTGCTCTTGATCGACAATTACGACAGCTTCACGTACAACCTCTACCAGTATCTCTGCGAACTGGGCGCCGATGTGCGCGTTGTGCGCAACGACGCGGTCACGCTCGACGAGATCGAGGCGATGGCGCCGGAACGCATCGTGATCTCGCCGGGGCCGTGTACGCCGAAGGAAGCCGGCATCAGTGTGGACCTGATTCAGCGCTTCGCCGGCCGCGTGCCGCTGCTCGGCGTCTGCCTGGGCCACCAGTGCATCGGCGAGGCGTTCGGCGGCGTGGTTGAGGGCGCTGGTGAGATCCGGCACGGCAAGCTCTCGCGCATCGCGCACGACGGCCGCGGTGTGTTCGCCGGCCTGCCCGACCCGATGGAGGCGATCCGTTACCATTCGCTGGCCGTGAATCCGAACAGCGTACCTGACGAGCTCGAAGTCACGGCGCACAGCGACAGCGGCGTGATCATGGGCGTGCGCCACAGGCGCTTCGCCGTCGAGGGCATCCAATTCCACCCCGAATCGATCATGACCCCGAACGGCAAAGACCTCTTGAAGAACTTCCTGGAAATGCAAGAGACGACCGCGATCGTGTAGGGGCATCCGCCCCCGCCACCGGCCGTGTAGGGGCGCATGGCGTGCGCCCTTCGCGCCGCAGGCGCGACACGGTGCGCCGCGGCCAGACAGAGAGGGACGCGCAGATGATCCGCGATGCGCTCGACGCGCTGATCAACCAGGACCGGCACCTGAGCGAGGACGAGGCCGCCGCGGTCATGTCCGAAGTCATGGCCGGCGAGACCACGCCGGCCCAGCTCGGCGCACTGCTGGCCGCCCTGCGCCTGCGCGGCGAAACCGTGGACGAGATCGCCGGCATGGCGCGGATCATGCGCGAGCGGGCGCTGCGCGTCCAGCATCCCGGACCGCTGATCGACACCTGCGGCACCGGCGGCGACGGCTCCGGCTCGTTCAACGTTTCGACGGCGGCGGCGTTGGTCGCCGCAGCGGGCGGCGTGCGCGTGGCCAAGCACGGCAACCGCGCCATGAGCAGCGGCTGCGGCAGCGCCGATGTGCTCGAGGCGCTCGGCGCCTGCATCGAGCTGGGGCCGCAGGGTGTCGCCGCCTGCATCGACGAGAGCAACTTCGGCTTCATGTTCGCGCAGGCGTTCCACCCGGCGATGAAGCACGCCGCGCCCACCCGCCGCGACCTGGGCGTACGCACCGTCTTCAACATCCTCGGCCCGCTCTCGAATCCCGCCGGGGCGCAGGCGCAGGTGCTGGGCGTGCCGCGGCCCGAGCTGGTCGAGACGATGGCCGCCGTGCTGGGCCGGCTCGGTTGCCGCCACGCGCTCGTCGTTCACGGCGAAGACGGCATCGACGAACTGACCCTGGCAGGCCCCACGCTCGTCTGCGAGTTGAAGGGCGAGACGATGACGACCTACCGCGTCACGCCGAAGGACGCGGGTCTGGAGCTGGCGCCGCGCGCCGCCGTGCACGGCGGCGCCCCCGCGGACAACGCAAAGACGATGCGCCTGGTGTTCGACGGCAGGCCAGGACCGGTCCGCGACTTCGTGCTGTTGAACGCCGGCGCGGCGCTCGTCGTCGGTGGCGCCGCGGCGAATATCGCCGAAGGCGTGACCGTAGCCGCGAAGCTGATCGACACTGGAGAGGCGGGCCGGACGGCCGAGCGCTTCGTCGCGGCATCGCAGCGGCACGCGCCGGCTGGAGAATGAGGAGAACCTGGTGACCTCCGAGACGATCTCCACCGGCACGATCCTCGACAAGATCGTCGAGGCGAAGCGCGACGAGCTGGCGCGCCGCCAGCACGAAGAGCCGTTCGCGCAGATCGACCGCAAGACGCGGCGCTTCGAGGAAACGCTGAACTTTGCTGAGGCGCTGCGCGGCACACGGCTGAAGCTCATCGCTGAAATCAAGAAGGCTTCCCCGACGAAAGGCATCCTCGATCCCAACCTGACGCCGCTGAGCCGCGCCCGTGCCTATACGTTGGGCGGCGCCGCAGCAATCTCGATCCTGACCGAGACGCCGCACTTCATGGGCAAGCTGGAGTATCTGGAGAGCATCCGCTTCGGCCTGGACCGCTACTTTCCCGGGGGGCGGCCGGCGCTGCTGCGCAAGGACTTTCTCTTCGACCCGTACCACATCTATGAGGCGCGGGCCTACGGCGCCGACGCCGTGCTGCTGATCGTCGCCATCCTGCCGGACGGGCTGCTGGCCGAGCTGTTGGCGCTGTCGAAGGAACTGGATCTGGGTGCGCTCGTCGAGGTGCACGACGAGGCCGAAGTCGAGCGCGCGCTGACGGCTGGCGCCGAGGTGATCGGCATCAACAACCGCGACCTGCGCAGCTTCACCACCACGCTGGACGTAACCGAACGGCTGCGCCCGTTGATTCCGCCGGACAAGATCGTGGTCAGCGAGAGCGGCCTCGCCGGCGCTGCCGAGGCAAAGCGCGTGCGTGCGCTGGGTGTGGACGCGGTCCTGGTGGGCGAAGCGCTGATGACCGCGAAGGACGTTGTGGCGAAAATGCGGGAGTTCATGCCCGAATGACCGCTTCGCGCACGCGCATCAAGCTCTGCGGCCTGCGCAGCGCCGAGCAGGCCGCCATCGCCGCCGACCTCGGCGTGGAGTTCGTGGGTCTGGTCTTTGCCGAGCGGAGCCGCCGCCGTGTGACGGTTGAACAGGCGCGGCGGCTGGTGGAAGGGCTGGGGCCGCAGGCCGGCACGCTGGAGCGGCTGCGGTGCGACGCCGTGCCGGCGGGCGGCTGGTTCCAGCGCTGCGCCGCCGCCTTCGATCTCGCCCTGGCCGAACGGCGACCGCTCGTCGTCGGCGTATTCGGCGACCAGCCGACCTCGTTAATCAATGCCGTGGCGGAGGCGGTGCCGCTCGACCTCGTGCAGCTTTCGGGCACCGGGACGTGGGAGCAGGCGTTGGAGATTCACCGGCCCGTGATCAAGGCACTGCACGTGCGCCCGGAAACGACGCCAGAAACCGCGATCGAGACGGCGGAAGTGGCGACGGCCGCCCTTTGCCTGCTGGACACCGCGGTGCCGGGCGAGATCGGCGGCACGGGCCAGCCGTTCGATTGGACGCTGGCCGCGCGCCTGGCGCCCAGGCTGCCGTTCCTGCTCGCCGGGGGCCTTGCGCCGGACAACGCCGGCCGGGCGGTGGCCTGCGTGCGGCCCTGGGGCGTTGACGTGAGCAGCGGCATCGAAACCGACGGCACCAAAGACCCGGCAAAGATGCGCGCCTTCGTCGCCGCCGTCCGCGCCGCCGACGCAGCCGGCGCTCAGACAAAGGATCGGTAGGGGCGGCCATAGCGAAGCGCAACCGTCGGAGACTTCCCATGCAACCGCCCGTCGCGCCCGCAGGCGCGAGCAGCGGCGCGCTGCCGAGCCTCAACGGCCTGTCCGGTAGGCCGGAATCGGTCAGCGAGGAGAGTACCCGTGACACAAGCAGCCAACGCCGCCAGGCCAGACGAACGCGGCCGCTTCGGCGGCTTCGGCGGCCGCTATGTGCCCGAAACGCTGATGTCTGCCGTCATCGAACTGGAGCGCGCCTACACCGAGTTCTCGCGGGACGAGACGTTCCGCCAGGAGCTGGCGCACCTGCTGCGCACGTACGTGGGCCGGCCCACGCCGCTCTACTTTGCCGAGTCGCTAACGCGGCGGCTCGGCGGCGCACGCATCTTTCTCAAGCGCGAAGACCTGGCGCACACCGGCGCGCACAAGATCAACAACGCCCTCGGTCAGGGGCTGCTGGCGAAACGCATGGGCAAGCGCCGTGTGATCGCGGAGACGGGCGCCGGCCAGCACGGCGTCGCCACGGCCACGGTCTGCGCCATGCTCGGCCTCGACTGCGTCGTCTACATGGGCGAGGAGGACATTCGCCGCCAGGCGCCGAACGTCGCCCGCATGAAGCTGCTGGGCGCCGAGGTGCGCTCGGTCACGACCGGCAGCCGCACGTTGAAAGACGCAATCAATGAGGCGATGCGCGACTGGGTGACGAACGTCGCCACCACCTACTACCTGCTCGGCACGGCCGCTGGCCCGCATCCCTATCCGGTGATGGTGCGCGATCTGCAGTCGGTGATCGGCCGCGAGGCGCGCGAGCAGATCCTGGCGGCCGAAGGGCGGCTGCCGGACTACGCCGTGGCCTGCGTCGGCGGCGGCAGCAACGCGATCGGCCTCTTTCATCCGTTCTACGAGGACCGCTCGGTGCGCTTCATCGGCGTGGAGGCGGCGGGCAGCGGCATCGAGACGGGCAAGCACGCGGCCACGCTCGTCGCCGGCCGGCCCGGCGTGCTGCACGGCGCCCGCTCCTATCTGCTGCAGGACGCGAACGGCCAGATCACCGAGACGCACAGCATCTCCGCCGGCCTCGACTACCCCGGCGTTGGCCCGGAGCACAGCTTTTACAAGGACACGGGCCGCGCCGAGTATGTCTCGATCACCGATGCCGAGGCGCTGGAGGGCTTTCAGTCGCTGTGCCGCGCAGAGGGCATCATCCCGGCGCTGGAGTCGTCGCACGCGCTGGCCTATGTGGCGAAGCTGGCGCCGACGCTGCCTCGGGAGCAGATCGTCCTCGTCAACCTCTCCGGCCGCGGTGACAAGGATATGGGCACCGTGGCCGGTGCGCTTGGTTTGGCGCTGTGAGGGCGAGCGTAGTGCAGGAGCCGCCGTTCCCGCCGGAGCCATTGCCGTCCCCCGGTGGTCTGCCGTTGCCGCCGTGGGGTTGGGTCGAGTGCGTGGCGGGCGTGGGCGTGGTGCTCGGCGGGCTGTTCCTCTCGATCATCGTGCTCAGCGTGATCCTCGGTGTGACCGACACAAAGACAGACTCAGTCAACGGGTTGTTGCTTGGGCTGATCCTGACGCTCGCGTTCGAAGGCATCCTCTTCGGCGTGGCGTTGGCGTTCAGCGCCGGGCGCTATCCGGGCGGGCTGCGGCTGCTCGGCTACTGCTGGCGCCCGCCGACGGAGTGGGTACGCTGGACGTTCTCGGCGTGGGGGCTGGCGTACGTGGCGCTTTTCGTCTACATCGCCGTCACGCAAGTCCCCGGTCTGCAAGAGTTCCAGCCGCAGTCCAACGTGCCGAGCGGCATCTTCGATCACGCCCTCACGATTCCGCTGGCAACCTTTCTGACCGTGATTGCGGCGCCGATCGTGGAGGAAACGTTCTTCCGCGGCTTCATCTTCAACGGACTGCGGGGCAGGCTCGGCTTCAGCGGCGCGGCGTCGCTCAGCGGGTTGCTGTTCGCGCTCGCCCACGCGCAGGGCACGCTGATCATTCCGTTCACCGTGATCGGCGTGATCCTTGCCTGGACCTACTACAAGGCCGGCACGCTCTGGGCCAACATCGGCGCCCACTGCTTGTTCAACCTGGTCAGCGTCGTGCTGGCGTTCGGGGGGAAGTGAAGCCGGCCCCTCACCCCCGTCCCCTCTCCCAATCCTGGGCGAGGGGCGATCGTGCGGAGCACGACTCGGACGGCGCCGGGTTAACCGCAAACTGGTGGGAACGCTTCGCGCTGGATCGTCTCCTTCTCCCAGGATTGGGAGAAGGAGATAAGAGAGGATGAGGGCCGACGGGCCGCACAGCCACGGAGGTATCGACTATGAGCCGCATCGCCGCGGCCTTCGAACGGATGCGGGCGGAGGGCCGCACCGGCCTCGTCGCCTTCATCACCGTCGGCTATCCGGACCTCGGCAGCACAGTGGCGTTGGTTGAGGCGCTGGCCGCGGGCGGCGCCGACGCGATCGAGCTTGGCGTTCCGTTCTCCGATCCGCTCGCCGACGGCGCCACAATTCAGCGCGCCGGCTGGCAGGCGCTGGAGCAAGGTGTCACGCCGTGGGCCTGCCTCGACGTGGCGCGGCGCCTGCGTGAACGCGGGCTCACGATTCCGCTGCTGCTGATGGGCTATTACAACCCCTGGCTCGCGGCGGGACTCGAAGCGTTCGCGCGGGCCGCCGCCGAAGCCGGCGTGGATGGGTTCATCGCCGTGGATCTGCCGCCGGAGGAGGCGGATGAGTTTCTGGCCGTCACGCGGCCGCTCGGCCTCGACCTGATCTTTCTCGTCGCGCCGACCAGCAGTTCGGAGCGTCTCACCGCCGTCGCAAGGGTGGCCAGCGGCTTCGTCTACTGCGTCAGCGTGGCCGGCACCACGGGCGCCCGCGGCGAGCTGCCGCCGGAGCTGCCGGCGTTCATCGCCCGCGTGCGCGAGCACACGAGTTTACCGCTTGCAGTGGGTTTTGGTGTCTCGCGGCCGGAACACGTTGCACAGATCGGTCAACTGTGCGAAGCTGCGGTCATTGGCAGCGCAATTATCGATCAGATCGATAACGCTGTCCCCCACGAGCGCGTGGCTAAGGTTCGGGAGTATGTGGAGGCTGTCACCGGTCGCAGGAGGAGCTGAGGTTCCGGCCGCGCAGAGCCAGGCGCCGCGTGCGCTCACGGGTTCTGCCGGCCGTACCTATGGCGTCGCCTCCGCGACCGGCGTCTTTGGGCCTGCCTGACGCACGGCGCACTCTGCACCGACGTTCTCACAGAGGCGGGTTCATGACGGTATGCCGCGGCATCAAAGGCGCCACCACGGTCGAACGCAACGCGCGCGACGAGGTCCTCGCCGCCACCACCGAACTGCTGCAGCTCATGATCGAGCGCAACGGTATCGATCCGGACGACGTGGCCAGCGCTCTGTTCACCACGACGACGGATCTCAACGCCGAGTTCCCGGCCGTGGCGGCGCGTCGCATGGGTTGGTCCGAAGTGCCGTTGGTCTGTGCGCACGAGCTGGACGTGCCCGGCAGCCTGGGCATGTGCCTGCGCATTCTGCTGCACGTCAACACGGAAAAGACGGCGCGGGAGATTTCGCACGTCTACATCCGCGGCGCCAGAGTGCTGCGGCCGGATCTGGTGGCCCGCTTGCAGTAGGCCGGCGTTCTGGCACGCTCATACAGATCGCGGCGTGCGTGCGCTGCATGGAATCAACAGTAATCAGGCTCGCGAAGCCCGTGCAGGTGCGCGGCGGCGGCCTGCACGGGGAAGGCGAGGAGGAACGGGATGATCGTCGTGATGAAACAGGAAGCGACCCGCGCGGACATCGACCACGTGGTCGCTCGCATCGAGGAACTTGGACTCGGCAGCCATCTGATCGAGGGCGCCGAGCGCACCGTGGTTGGCGTGGTGGGCAAGACCTACCCCGAACTGCGGCCGATGTTCGAGACGCTGAACAACGTCGACGAAGTCGTGCCGATCAGCAAGCCATACAAGCTGTCGTCGCGCGAGTTCAACCCGCCCGACACCGTGATCGACGTGAAGGGCGTACGTATCGGCGGCGGCGAGACGGTGGTCTTCGCCGGACCCTGCTCCGTGGAGAGCGAAGAGCAGTTGATGTCCACGGCCCGCGCGGTGAAAGCCGCGGGCGCGCACGTGCTGCGCGGCGGCGCCTTCAAGCCGCGCAGCTCGCCCTACCAGTTCCGCGGGCTGGGCGAAGAGGGGCTGAAACTGCTCAAGGCCGCCTCGCAGGAGACAGGCATGCCGGTGATCACCGAGGTGATGACGCCGGAAGACGTCGATCTCGTGGCGCAGTACGCCGACATTTTGCAGATCGGCGCCCGCAACATGCAGAACTTCCACCTGCTCGAAGAGTGCGGCCGTTCGAGCAAGCCGGTGATGCTGAAGCGCGGCCTCGCCGGCGAGATTCAGGAGTGGCTGCTCTGCGCCGAGTACATCATCGCGCAGGGCAACAAGCAGGTGATGCTCTGCGAGCGCGGCATCCGCACCTTCGAGACGGCCACGCGCAACACGATGGACATCAGCGCGATTCCGCTGATCAAGCGACTCTCGCACCTGCCGATTATCGGCGACCCCAGCCACGGCACGGGCAAGTGGTATCTGGTCGAGCCGATGGCGAAGGCTTCGGTCGCGGCCGGCGCCGACGGCGTGATCATCGAGGTGCACCCAAACCCGGACCACGCGCTCAGCGACGGCGCCCAGTCGCTGACCTTCGAGAGCTTCGCAAAGACGATGGCCAGCTTGGAGCGCATCGGCACCGCCCTCGGCCGCCCATTGGCCGGGGTGGCCGCAGGGGCGTGAGGGAACCGACCGACCCGGACACCCGATCCGCCCACGATGGGCGGATCGGGTGTCCGGGCGCTTGCTGTCCTCAGATCGCATCGATCTGGCTCGCTGGGTACGAGGCACCGCAGCAGTCTGCTTCAGGACATCAGAACAGGCCGTTCGCAATGCGCTGCAGCTCATCGAGGGTCAGGTTGTCCGCTTGAATCGTGGTGACCACACCATTGTCCGAGACGACGATCGCCGTCTGACCCAGACCATTGGCCAAGATAGGACGCGCGATGGCGGCTGGATGCCCGGCGATGGTTCCTGCTGACCACCGTTCGGCGGGAATAGCGATCCGCACTGACGGCTCTACGAGGCCACGGGAGATCATGAAGCCGCCGCCGCGCTGGCCCTGCGCGAGGTTAGCCGGGATTGAGTAAGTGGCATCGACGCCGATAACAACACTCTGCCCATTCGCATTCTTGCAGACCGTAGCGGTCCCACCCCAACCGCGCCGTCTGGCAAGTACTTGGGATGGACAATCACGGGAGCGGCCGCGGCGGGGTCGACCTGGTCCAACGCACGTTCCTGAGCGCTGCCCGGCTGGCAAGCGACGTCGGGTATTGTGAGAGCTGTCGGCCCAACCGTAATGCCGTTAATGGTCTGATCGTATACCGGCTTAAGCCGGTCGGCCTCAAGATAAGGCAAGGCCCACCCGCCTTTGGTCGTGTCTGGATTTGGGGGCAGCGGGGTCGGTCCCAGCACTGGTGTCGCCTGGCCTAGCCGTGCCGTACCCGATGGCGCCGCAAGCGCAGCCGTGCTCTGCGTGCCCTCAGGACTGTGCAAAGCCCGAGTGGCGCTGAAGCTGCCAACGGCAGTAGCTATTACAAGAACCACGGGAATGATGGGACGCCGCAGGCTCGGCATATGCATGTTCCGGCCTCCATACGACCGAGACGACCGAGCGGAATACAACCTCGCCGCCACTCTGCACAGCTCAGTGTAGCGGCTGCGCCGCGGCGACGGCTGCGCGCCCGGTGGCGCTATACTGCGCGCAACGCACGGTGAGGCGCGGAGGCGGTGATGACGGCTGTGAGCTTTGGCATTTTCGATCACCTCGACCGGCGCGAGGCGCCGCTGGCACAGACGTTTGAGGAGCGGCTGCAACTGCTCGACGCGGCCGACGCGGTCGGCTTCCGCACCTATCACCTGGCCGAGCACCACCAGACGCCGCTCTCGATCGCGCCGTCGCCGGCGGTGTTTCTCGCCGCCGCGAGTCAGCGCACGCGGCGGCTGCGCCTCGGCCCGCTCGTCTACCTGCTGCCCATGTATGACCCCTTACGCCTGATCGAAGAGATCTGCATGCTCGACCAGCTCTCGGGCGGCCGCTTCGAGCTGGGCGTCGGCCGTGGCATCTCACCGTTCGAGCTGGCCTATCACGGCGTCGACCCGGAACGCTCGCGCGATCAGTTCCACGAAGCGCTGGACGTGATCACCACCGGCATGTCCACCGACCGCCTCAGCTTCAAGGGCCGCTTCTACCGCTACGACCGCGTGCCGATGGAGGTCTGGCCCGTGCAGCGGCCCTACCCGCCGCTCTGGTATCCCACCACATCCGAGGATGGACTGCGCTTCGCCGGCCGGCACAGCATGAACGTGGTGCTGGCGGGCCGGGCCGACGGCGTGGCCGCGCAGGCCGCGATCTATCGGGAAGCGTGGCAGGCGCATCAGGGCGAACCGGGCCGGCTGAACGGCCACGTTGCTGAGCCGCTGCTGGGTGCGAACTACAAGCTGTACGTGGCCGAGACAGACGACGCTGCGCTGGAAGTTGCACGGCCGGCGCAACGCGCGCACCACAACGCCCTGGCGAAGCTCTGGCACGACTTCGGCACGGAGCCGACGGGGCGCGGCTTCACCGACGACATCGACCTGATGATCAGCCGCGGCACGGCGCTGGTCGGCTCGCCGGCGCGTGTGCGCGAGCAGGTGGCCGAGTATTTCGATCGGTCGAACTGCAACTACCTGGTCGTACAGGTGCATTTCGGCGGTATGACGCACGAGCAAGCACTGCACTCGCTGCGACTGTTCGCCGCGGAGGTGATGCCCGCCTTTGCCGGCAGCACGGAGCCTGCAACGGCGGCGTCCTGACCCACGACTGACGCGGGCTGTTATGTCATAATTCCGCTATGAAGGCGATTGCCACCGGTGGACAAGCTGCATGACGGGTCTGCTCGCGCTGCAGCATCATCCGTTTTCCGTCACGCTCGACGTTTTTGAGGGGCCGCTCGACCTGCTGCTGTCGCTTGTCCTCGCGGCAACGCTGGAGATCACCGAGATTTCACTGGTGCAGGTTACAGGCCAGTATCTGGCGCATGTGCGCCAGACCGAGGCGATTGACCATCGTGACCTGGCCGAGTTCGTCGCCATCGGCGCCCGGCTGATCGAGCTGAAGTCGCGGGCGCTGCTGCCTTCACCACCGCCGCCCGAGACACAGGAGGAAGACGAACCCGACCCGGAAAGCCTGGTCGAACTGCTGCGGCGCTATCAACAGTTCAAGCAGGCCGCGGCGCTGCTGCGCGAACGCGAGGAGGAGACGCTGCGCGCCTTTCCCCGTTTGGCGCCGCCGCCCGACGTGCCGTCGCTGCCGGGGCTCAGTCACACGACACTCGAGCGGCTGGCAGCGATCGTCGGCAACGCGCTTGCCCGCGCCGAGCCGCCACCCGAGCCAGAGCGCTATCCGCTCCCACGCTTCACCGTGCGCCAGAAAATGGAGGAGATCGCGCTGCTCTTGCGGCTCGGCGGCCGGCTAAGCGTCGAGCGCGTCGTGGGCGCCTGTCGCTCACGGGATGAGGTCATCGTCGTCTTTTTCGCCGTATTGGAAATGGCGAAGTCGGGGCTGCTGGCGCCGGTCCAGCCTGAGCCGTTCGGCGACATTCTGCTGCTGCCCTGCCTGCCCGCCGACGACGGCGCGGGGCGAGACGGCGGGCGCGCGGGCGGACAAGCCGATGGCGAGATCACCAGTCCGCGCGCGGCAGCCAGGAATGGCCGCTCAGAGCCCAAGCTTGCCGGGGTTGAGGACAGCGAAGGGATCGGCCGCGCGCTTGATCTGGCGCAGGAGGTCCATGCCTGAGCCGAGCTCGCGCGGCATGAGTGCGGCCAGCCGCAGCCCCGTCCCGTGGCAGTACTCCATCGAGCCGTCGCAGTCCTGCGCCAGCCGCAGGGCCGCGTCGATCGCGGCGGCGAAGGCCTCGCGGTCTTCCGGCGAGCGGCTGCGGCGAAACAGCGTGGCGCTGAACAGCTCGGGACCGTTCCACAACCCCCATTCGCCGATGGACACGCCGCGCTCCAAAAACAGCCGCTCGGCCTGGGCCTTGAACGCCAGCACGCGCGACGGCGGCAAGCTGACGTGGATGAAGTCGAACAGCATGTCCTGCGGCAGCCAATCGGACTGCTCGGCGGCCGTCTGCTGGCGTCGGCGGATCTGCTCTGCGATCACGTGCCGGTCGCGCCAGAACCGCCGCGCCCGTGCGGCGGGCAGCCGCACCGCGCCGTGCGTTTCAAGCAAGGCGCGCGCGCGTCGCACCACGGACCGAACCTCCTCCTTCAGGCCGTGGAAGCCGGCGAAGAGGATGCCCGGCTCGTCGGCGGGCGTGGTGAGCGCGTCGATGGCGCGGTCGCCGGCGTACGTCTGGCCGAAGTCGATCACGGCCGGACTGAAACCGGCGGCGAACAGCGCCTCGATCGCGCGATAGCCTTCGTCGAAGCCGGCGAAGCGGTATCCCAGCAGCGCCTCCGCCTCCGGTGTCGGGAACACGCGCAGCACAACCTCGGTGATCACGCCGAGTGTTCCCTCGGCGCCGGCAAACAGCGCCCGCAGCCGCGGCCCGGTGGAGGAGCGCAGCGCCGGCCGCGCGCGTACGATCGTGCCGTCGCCCAGCACGACGGTGAGGCCGAGCGCCTGATCGCCCATCGAGCCGTAGCGGCCGCCCATGTACCCCAGCCCGTTGGTCGAGAGCGTGCCGCCGACCGTGGCGATCGGGAACGTCCACGGGTCGTGCCCGACGATCAGGCGGTGCGGTTCCAGCGCCGCTGCAAGGTCGGCGAGCACCACGCCGGCCTGCACGTGCGCGGTGCGGTCTTCGGCTGAGACGGCGATGATGCGGTTCAGCGAGCGCGTGTCCAGTACCACGCCCGGCTGTACGACGCGCACGCCGCCCATCAGCCCGGTGCCGCCGCCATACTCGATCAGCGGTATGCGCTCCCGGCCCAGCACACGCACAATCGCCGCCACTTGCTCGGTGCTTTCCGGCCGCACCACGGCCAGCGGCGGCTCACCCGGCGGTACGCTGGCCGGCACGCCGCGCGAGCGCTGCAGGAAGTCGCGCTGAAAGCGGGCCAGCTCGTCCGGCCCGGTGAGCACGCGACCGTCGCCGGCCGCCCCGCGCAGCGCTGCGCGGAGCCGTTCGCGAGATTCAGCCTCGTTCGGGCCGGCGAGCTGCCGTGTTGCAGGGCGAACAGCGCCTGGCGGTTCGGGTGGAAGGATCGGATCGCGGCCGTCGCGCAGTGGCATGCGCTCAGTATATCGAGCCGGGCGTCGGGCGCGTGTCATCACCGCGGTCGTGCCGGCGTTCCGCGGTCGCTGGCAACGCCGTGTTGCCGTCGCCGCTGCCGCCGCGCATGCCGCGGAGCAACCACACGACCGTAACGAGCCAAACCGGCAGAAAGGCCAGCGCGTAGCCGATCTGATTGCCGAAGGGCTGCGGGCCACGGCCACCGGGCGGCGCGAGCAGCGCGTAGCTCAGCAGCTCGTAGATGCCGGCAGCCGCCGCGGTCAGCCCGCCGACGGCGGTAATCAGCGCGAGGATCAGCGGCGTGCCCCGCACGATCCAGCCCGGCGAGCCGGCGCGTCGCCGGCGCACGGCCCGCGCGATCGCCGTGTGGCCGGCCACCACGCCGGCGCCGACGATCAGCAGCGTCAGCCCCTGCACCAGGTCGTCCGCTCGGTCGTGCTGCCGATCGGCAATGGTCGGCCCGTACGGCCGGCCCGTCTCGTATGAGAAGCTCAGGTTCGCATAGCCGAGCCCGGCCTTGATCGCCGTCGCGGCGCCCGTCATCGCCATCAGCGCCCCGACGACGATGAAGAGATGGGCGTAGGCGGAAATCGCCGTAATCACGGAAAACGGTTCGCCGGCGGGCCGGCGAACCGCGGCCACGATCCCCCAAACCAGGCCGCCGAAAATGAGCAGGGGAAGCAGGAAAAAGAGCGCAGTCATCGCGGACTCCCTTCGTCATTACGCTGTACGCTCAGCCTCGGCCCTGGGCGGCGGTCACGGTGAGGTGCGAATGTCCCATTCGGCGCGGGAGTGATGTCCCATCTGGGCTGACCGCCGCGCGGCGTGTGGCGTTGCGGCCATGCGGCGTACAATCGCGCTGAACTCCTGTCCGCGCATGAGCCAGTGATGACGGTTTCGAAAGAGCTACGCCCGGTGGAGACCGACGGCGGCGCCGAACGCCCCGCCGGCGCCCGGCGGCTGGCAACCGCGATCGCGGCCGGCGTCTCGATGGCGCGGCGGCTCAGTGCAGCCATGCGCGCGGCCGGCGCAACGCCAAGGCACGTGCGCGCCCTGGCCGCGCACGGGGTTCGCCTGCTCCAGCGGCAGGCGCCGATCGTGCGCCGTCTCCCGCCGGCCGTCAGCATCGGGACAACGCCGGCGCCGCGCGGCGCCGAGACTGAGCCTGCTCCCGCCGATCCTCACGCCTTCGAGGCGGACGAAATCGCGCGAAGCGGCTTGTTCGAACCGGCCTTCTACTGCAAGCAACTGCTGCGTCGCGGTCTCCTGGTCGACAGTCCTTCAACAGCGTCCAGCGATGGACTGCTTCGTCACTTCCTTGAGCGTGGAGGCGCCGCCGGCATCGCGCCGCATCCGCTGTTCGACGCGGCTGAGTATTTGCGCGCGAACCCCGATGTCGCGGCCGCGGGCATGAACCCACTCACGCACTATCTGCGCCACGGCTTCCGCGAAGGCCGCCGGCCCGGCCGCCTCTTCAATCCGGCCTTCTACCTCGACGCCAATCCCGATCTGCCGCGCGGCCTGAATCCGCTCCAGCACTTCGTGGAGCACGGCATTGCCGAGCAACGCCGGGCATGGACGAGCGCAGACGCAGACACTTTGCTGATCTCCCCGCGCGCTGATGCCGGCCTCGGCGGCTGCCTCGACAGCCCGCAGAGGCCGTCCGGCGATGCGAACGCCTCGTGGGAAGGGCTGACGTTCGGGCTCTACGCGCACAGCGAAGGCAGCTACCGCTTTCACGAGCTGCGGGACCTGCTTGCGCACGGTCTACGCCAGTGCGGCATCACCCCGGTGCTCCTGGACGAGCGTTCAGAGCCGCTCCCCAACCTCGCCGCCCACCTGGTCATCGCACCCACGAGTTCTTCTTCCTCGGCCACGGCCAGGAGCTGCGCGATACCTTTCCGTTTGGAGACGCGCTGCTGCTGAACACCGCGCAGCTGGCGTCAACCGAGCTCGTGCGTTGTCTACCCCTGTTCTGGCGCGCGGCCGCGGTTCTCGATCTCCATCTGCAAACCGCTGCCGCCCCGGGCGAGCTGGGCATCGATGCCTGCTTCCTGCCGCTCGGCTTCGCGTCCGACTTTCAGCCATACGCCCGCGTTGAGGAGCTGCCGGACATTCTTGCCGTTCGCGGGCTGCCGGCGAGCACACGCCAATTTGCGCCGGCCGGGCGCGACGAGTTCCGCGAGCGCCCGATCGATTTGCTCTTCATCGGCGCGCCGAGCGAGCGCCGGCGCCGCTTCTTCGCCCAATCGGCGGCGGCCTTCAGCCGCTTTACCTGCTATCTCCACCTGCCGGAAACCGGCACGCAGCGCGTCTCCGATCCGACGGCGCTGAACACGTCTGCCGCTGTCGGCCTCGCTCAGCGGGCCAGGATCGTGCTCAACCTGCACGATTCGGAGGCGCGGTACTTCGAGTGGCAGCGCATCGTCCACCACGGCATCTGGCAGCGGGCGCTGGTGGTGACCGAGCCCTGTACTCCGGTCGCGGGCCTGCGCGCCGGAGAGCACTATCTGGAGTGCCCGCGGTCCGAGCTGCCCGATCTTGTCACGTGGCTGCTGCGGACGACGTCCGGCGCCGCACGGGCTGAGACGGTCCGCCGCCAGGCCTACGCTGCGCTGATCAACGACTTCGATCTGCGCAACTGCCTGCGATCGGTGCTGCCCCGGCTCGTGGCGGCGGTAGAGCGATGAACGGCGGTGCTGGAGCCCAGCCGCCGTCCGACGCGGCTTCGGTCACGACCCTTTTCGCTCACGGCGATCCCGGCAACGGTGAGATCACGGTCGCCGTGCCGCTGTACGACCACGAACGCTTCATCATCCCGACCCTCGATTCCGTTCTCGCCCAGAGCCTCGCGGGAATCGAGCTGACAATCGTAGACGACGCCGGACCCGGCGCCGCCTGCGCTACCGCGTTTGAGTGGCTGGAGCAGCACGGCAACGCGTTCAGCAGCGCTCGCCTGCTCAGGCATGACCGTAACCGCGGCAGCGCGGCGGCTCGCAACACGGCGGTCAACCGGGCCCAGACCGAGTTTGTGTTCATGCTGGACTCGGACAACATCCTCTTTCCCACGTGCCTCTCGCGCTGCCTCGAGGCGCTCCGCTCATCGGGAGCGGCCTTCGCCTACCCGATGCTGGAGGTGTTCGGCGAGGAACAGAACGTCATGGGGCTCGGGCTGTGGGATCCGCACCGCCTGGCGTACGGCAACTACATCGACACGCTGGCGTTGGTCCGGCGGGAAGCGTGGCTGGCCGTCGGCGGCGCGACCCTCATGGCCGTTTCGGGCTGGAACGACTACGAACTGTGGTGCAAGTTCGCGGAACACGGCTACTGGGGTGTGCAGGTGCCGCAGATCCTGGCCCGCTACCGCGTACACCGGGGTTCACACCTGCGCACGATCACGAACCATCCCGCTAACATCGGCCCCCTGATCGCGGAGATGCAGTGGCTGCACCCCTGGCTCAGGTTGCCCACGCCGCCGGCCGCGGATGACGCCGAAAGCGCCGTCGCGCCCGGCCCGTGAAGACGGCACGGGATCCGGACGGCCGATGCCGCCGCCGGTTCCGGCCGCGGGCCGCGGCCTGTGCCGGCCCGGCCCGACGGCGTACAATCAGCACTGTTGCTGACCCTGCGCGAGCGTCGAATGTCGCCTTCCCGTTCTCCCAGCACGCAGCCGGAAGCGGCCGTCAGGGGCCGTGCGAAGCCGGGTGGCGCGCCGCTGCCCCTGCTCGACCCTGCCTCGGCGGCACTGCTGCACGGCCAGTACGACAACATGCTGAGCTGCATCCGCTGCGGTCTCTGTTTGAGCGTATGCCCGACGTACCAGATCAGCTTCGCGGAAGAGGAAGGTCCGCGCGGCCGCATCGCCATGGCCCGAGCCGTGGCGGAGGGCCATCTGCCGCTGACGCCCGACATGGTGGAGCACTCGCAGACCTGCCTGCTCTGCGACGCCTGCACCGCCATCTGTCCCGCCGGCGTACACATGGAGCCGCTCGGCACGATGATGCGCGAGCTGTTCCTGCGCGATCGCCCGCACGGCCGGCGCGAGCGGCTGCTGCGCTGGTTCGTCTTCCGGAAGCTCTTCGCCGATATGGGGCGCTTCCGCCGCGTCTGCGGACTGGGCCGCTTCTATCAGCGCGGCGGCGCGCGCTGGCTGCTGCGCAGGCTGGGCGTGTTCCGGCTGTTTGGCCTGACGACGCTGGAGCAGCTCGTGCCGGCCATGCCGCACCGCTTTTTGGTGCCGCGTGGCCAGCGCTGGCAAGCGGCCGGCGGCACGCCAAACCGGCAGATCGGGCTCTTCGCCGGCTGCATCATGAGCACGGCATATGCGGAGACCGACCGCGCCACGGCCCGCATGCTCGCGCGCTCCGGCGCCGAGGTCGTGGCCGTTGCCGATCAGGGCTGCTGCGGCGCGCTGCACGTCCATAACGGCGAAGCGGAAGGCGCGCGGATACTGGCGCGGCGCAACATTGACGCCTTTGCGCGGCTGCCCGACGCCGCCGTGGTGGTGAATGCGGCGGGCTGCGGCTCGACACTGAAGGGCTACGGCCACCTCCTGCGCGACGATCCGGCCTACGCCGAGCGGGCCGTCGCCTTTGCCGCGCGCGTGCGCGACGTGAATGAGGAGCTGGCTGGCGCGGCGCTGCCGGAAGCAACGACACGGCTCGACATAACGGTCACGCTGCAGGAACCCTGCCATCTGGCGCACGCGCAGCGCATCCGCGAGGCGCCGCGCGCGCTGCTGAAGGCGGTGCCCGGCCTCTCGCTCGTCGAGATGGACGAGCCGGCGCTCTGCTGCGGCAGTGCCGGCATCTACAACGTGCTGCATCGCGATCGCGCCGACACGCTGCAGGCGCGCAAGATCGAGAATGTGCGCACGAGCGGCGCGCCGGTCGTGGTCACGTCGAATCCGGGCTGCCAGCTGCAGCTCGAAGCCGGGCTGGCGCAGGCCGGGCTCGGCGGGCGCGTGCGCGTACGTCATATCGTGGACGTGTTGGACGAGGCGTACGGCGGAGCTTCGGCCGGAGACGTGATCGAGGAGCCGGCGCGATGACGCGGATCAGCGGAGCCCGGCCGTGCTGAGCGAGGCGCTGCGCGCGGAGCTGCGTCGGATCGTCGGTTCAGCGCAGGTACACGACCAGCCCGGTCAACTGGTGGCGTACTCGCTCGACGGCACCTTCGCGCAGGATCCGCCCGATGTGGCCGTAACGCCGGCCACCACCGACGAAGTCGCGCAGATCGTGCGCCTCGCCGCGCGCGAGAAGCTTTCAGTGCTGCCGCGCGGCGCCGGTACCAGCCTGGCCGGCGGGGCCATCCCCATCGGCGGCGGTATTCTGCTGTCGCTGGCGCGGATGAACCGCATCATCGAGATCGATACCGCCAATGCCGTCGCGATCGTGCAGCCGGGCGTGGTTACAGCCGACCTGCAGGCCGCGGTTGAAAAGCTGGGCCTGTTTTATCCGCCCGACCCCGCGAGCCTCAATCAGTCCACGCTCGGCGGCAACGTCGCCTGCAATGCCGGCGGACCGCGCTGCCTGAAGTATGGCGTGACCAAAGACTACGTCCTCGGCCTCACGGTCGTATTGGCGGACGGCAGCGTGCTCAAGCTCGGCGGCAAGCTCGTCAAGAACGTGACCGGCTACCAGCTCGTGCAGCTCTTCGTCGGCTCCGAAGGCACGCTTGGGGCGATCACGGAGATCGTCCTGCGCCTGCGACCGCTGCCGCGCCAGCGCAGTACCGCCGCGGCCTACTTTGACACGCTCGAACATGCCTCTGAGGCCGTCGCCGCGATCATCGCCGCCGGCATTCTGCCCGTGACATTGGAGATGATGGATAACACGACGATCAACGTCGTGGAAGACTATCTGCAAATGGGCCTGCCGCGCGACGCCGAGGCGATGTTGCTGCTCGAACAGGACGGCGGCGACGAGGCCGCGGCGCGGGCCGACGTGGAGCGCATGGCCGAGGTCTGCCGCTGCCATGATGCCGTCTCAGTCGAGGTTGCGGCCGGACCGGCGCAGCGCGACGCCCTGTGGAAAGCGCGGCGGGCCGTCTCCGGTGCGCTGGGGCGGGTGCGGCCGAACAAGCTGGGCGAGGACATCGCCGTGCCGCGCAGCGAGGTGCCGGAGATGGTGCGGCGCGTGCGCCAGATCGCCCGTGACACAGAGCTGCCGATCGCCGTCTTCGGTCATGCCGGCGACGGCAACCTGCATCCCAACATCCTCTTCGACCGCCGTATCGAGGGCGAGATGCAACGGGTGGAGCTGGCCGCCGCGGCCATCTTCCGCGCGGCGCTGGCGCTGGGTGGCACGCTCTCCGGCGAGCACGGCATCGGCTCGCTGAAGAAGGAGTTCCTCGAAGAGGATTTGGGGCCGGTGGCCGTGGGTCTGATGCGCGGCATCAAGCAGGTCTTCGACCCGCAGGGCATCTTCAGTCCGCACAAGGTTTTCCCCGAACGCGGCGGCTCGGCCCGCGCGGACTTCCTCCGCGCCCTGCCCTCGCTCGATGGCTGGACGCCGGGATAGCGTCTCGCCGCGCCAGTCCCGGCCGGCGCGGTGTGTGAATTGCCCGGCCGGTGACGTAACGCGGCCGTCGCTTCGGCATACCATGTCAGCGGAGCATGAAAACGCACTCAGGGAGGGCTGGCATGCGGCTCGAAGGCAAGGTGGCGCTGGTCACGGGCGGGGCCACGGGCATCGGCAGGGGCATCTGTGAACGTTTCGCCAAAGAGGGCGCCGATGTCGTCGTCGATTACGTCGGCAGCAGCGATCAGGCCGATTCGCTGGTGCAGGATGTGAAGCAGGCCGGCCGCCGTGCCCTCGCGGTCGAAGCGGATATCGCCAGGGCCGAGGATGTGGCGAAACTGTTCGAGCAGGCGATCGCGCAGATGGGCCGCATCGACGTGCTCGTGAACAACGCCGGTATCGAGAAGCGCATGCCGTTTCTGGAAACGCCGATCGAAGAGTACGACAGGATCATGGCGGTGAACCTGCGCGGCGCCTTTCTCTGCGCACAGGCGGCCGCGCGCGACATGGTGCAACGCAAGCAGGGCCGCATCATCAACATCTCCTCGATTCACGAGGATCTGCCGTTCCCCGGCTTCACGCCCTACTGCGCCTCGAAGGGCGGCATGCGCATGTTCATGCGCAACATCGCCGTGGAGCTTGCGCCGCAGGGCATCACGGTGAACAACATCGCGCCGGGCGCCATCGCCACGCCGATCAACACCGCGACCTTGCAAGACCCGGAGCTGATCCGCGAGCTGAACGCGATCATCCCTGCCGGTCATCTGGGTACGCCGGAGGACGTGGCCGCCGTCGCCGTCTTCCTCGCCTCGAATGAGGCCGCCTACGTCACCGGCAGCACCTACGTTGTGGACGGCGGCATGATTCGCTTCGCGAAGCCGCTGTAGGCAGGCCGTGAGCGGCACCACAATCCCCATCCCTTTCGCCCTCATCCAACCGGGTTCAGCGGATCTGCCGAGCTGCGAAGGCGTATGGGAGAGCACACGTCCCTGCGGAGCTTGGCGCCGGCCAATGCGAGCTGCGGCCCCGGTCGCCGGTTCGGCCGACGGCGCCGCGGACCGTGCTCAATCCGCCGCCCCTGCCGGCGAAGAGTCGACCGACGGCCGGTTGTCCAAACTCTGCCAGAGCAGCAGCAGCGCAGCGCTGCGGTATGGGCGCCAGGGTTCCGCGATCGCCTCCATCGCGGCGGGCGCAGGCAGCGCCGCCAGGCCGTAGTGACGCATCACCGCGCTGCGGATGCCGAGATCGCCGGTGGAGAGCACGTCGGGCCGGGCAAGGGAGAAGAGCAGGATCATCTCCGCGGTCCAGCGGCCGACGCCCTTCACCTGCGTGAGCTGAACGACAATTTCGTCGTCGCCGAGGGCAGGGAGCGCCGCGAGATCGAGCGTTCCATCCGCAACGGCCTCGGCCAGGCCGTGCACATAGCGCGCCTTGGCGTTGGACAGACCGGCGGCGCGCAGCGCCTCGTGGTCGGTCCGCAAGATGGCTTCGGGCGTGATCTCGGCGCCCGGCGCGACCGTGTCGTGCAGCCGGCGCATGATCGTGTCGGCAGCCTTGCTGGAGAGCTGCTGGCTGACGATCGCGCTGACCAAATCGTGGAACAGGCCGTGCTCCGGTCGCGGGGGGCGCGGCTGGAACTGATCCAGCAGCGCGGCAAGCACCGGATCTGCCGTGGCAAGATGGCTGAACGCGGCGTCGAGATCGAGCTGGTCGGATCGGCCCATCGGCGGTGCTCCAGGCGAGAATGCACCGCGGTTTCGCGGCACGCGTCCCGAGTCTAGCACGCCTGTTCGCTTCCGCGCGCGTTGACAGGCCGCCCGCGCGGCGCTATTGTCCCGTGTACCCCACGTCCCGTCGGCCCCGCGGCGGTCCGGAGTGTAACGCCATGGTGACGGTCGATCCGCGCATCAATTTTGCACCCGCGACGTTTGAGCAAGCGGCGCTTCCGCCCGGCTTCATGGACTTCCTGAGACCGCTGCACCGCGAGTTGACGCCGCGCCAGCAGGCGCTGGTGCGAACGCGCGCCGCGGTGCTGGCCGAGGCGCACCGTGGCCGCCTGCCGGTGTATCTGCCGCCGTCCGAGGCGACGCGCGGCGACTGGCGCATCGAGCTGCCGGACTGGAGCCTGGATCAGCGCAACCAGATGACCGGCCCGGCCGACGACGCCGAGTTGGTCGTGAAGATGCTCAACTCCGGCGCGCCCGCGGTAATGCTGGATCTGGAAGACTCGATGGCCAACACCTGGCCGCACCTGATGACCGGCATCGAGAACATCCGCCAGGCGCTGCGCGGCGAGCTGGCCTACGAAGACCAGAGGCGTGGGCGTACGGTCGGTATCGAGCCGGGCAGCACCGTGATCTTCACCCGCGCCCGTGGTCTGCACTTGAGCCAGGGCGGCGTTTTCAGAGACGAGTTGATGGCGGCGGCGCTGTTCGACGTGGCGCTGGTTTGCTTTCAGGCCGAGCCGGAGCGGCTGCGGCACCCGCTCTGCTTCTACATTCCCAAGTCGGAGTCGGCCGAAGAGGCGCTGTGGTGGCGCGATCTTTTCGACGCGACCGAGGACGCGCGCGGCTGGCCGCGCGGCTGGATTCGCTGCATGGCGCTGGTGGAGGCGCACCCGCTCGCCTTCCAGATGGAAGAGTTCATCTACAACCTGCGCGAGCACATCATCGGCTTGAATCTGGGCCGCTGGGACTACATGGCCAGCCTGATCCACTTCAACCTGAACGATCCGGCCTGGGTGCTGCCCGACAGGAACACGATTCCGCACGACGTGCCCTTCTTCCAGAACCTGCGCACGCTGATGCCCGAGATCTGCCATAAGCGCGGCGTCTTCGCGATCGGCGGCATGACCGCGCTCTACCCCAGCCGCACGGACGCGGACCTGAACGCCCGCGCCCTGCGTGTGCTGGCCGAGGACAAGCACAACGAAGCCGCCTGCCTGATGGACGGCGCCTGGACCGGCCACCCCGACCAGAACGAGATCGCAGTCAAGCAGTTCCCGGCGCCGAACCAGCTCGCAGCGCGCCGGCCAAACGCCGATCCGCACCCCGATCTGCGTCCGCTGCCGGCCGGCGTGGGGCGGCACTCGCTGCAGGGCACGCGCGCCGCCGTGCGCACGGTAATTCGCTATCGCCACGGCGTGCTGAGCGGGCGCGGCGCCAGCCTGCTCGACGGCTACATGGAGGACCTGGCGACCGACCGCATCTACCGGCTGATGATCGCCCAGCGCACGCAGCACCACGAGGCGGTGACGATCATGGACGACGCGGAGTTGCCGCTCGTGCATACGCCAGCGCTGATCACGCGGCTGTTCGACGAGGAGCTGACGAAGATCCTCGCGGAGCTGCCCGCGGGCGCGACGGAAGCAGAGCGAGCGCGCTACCGCGAGGCGCGGCGGCAGAGCGAGGAGATGATCGCGAGCGGGCGGCACGACCCGGTCTGACGGCGGAGGGGGTGGGATTCGAACCCACGGCGGCGCGAAACCGCGACGGTTTTCAAGACCGTTGCCTTCAACCACTCGGCCACCCCTCCGGAGGTGCGCGGCACTTATGGTAGCAGGCCGCCGAAGCTGCCGAAAACCTGCGTGCGCCGCTTGCCAGATGCGTTGTTACGGGATTACACTCATCGCAAGAGAAACGTTGCGATGTGGTGAATTGACGCTTCGTTATGACGCGCAGGGGCAGCGCTTCGTCGGCGAGCGCATCTCGGTGCCGGCCGATGTTTTCGCGACGGTGCAGCAGGAGCTGGTGCGCAGCGGCGGCGTCCCGGCCGACCGTGCCTTCGCCCTGTTGCTCAACGAGCTGGTCTGGAAGTACGACCGCCGCGCCATCGCGGTGTAAGAGGGGCCGCCCGGCGAACTTGCGACCGCCGCGCACGGTGCCTCCGGGCGGTCTCGGACCAGCGATACACGGTTAGCGAAATCCTGACTGAGGCCGTTCCCCGGTCCCGCGCCGCGGGAGGCCGGCGATGCCCGTGTGAGCCGTCAAATCTGCTTTGCCAGTCCTGTTGATCGTTCTTGATGCCAGCGCTCGATCTCCTGCCGGTAAACGCGGCGCGTGCGCCGGCCGCGCGGCGCCGCGTTTTGCGGGCACTTTCGTGGCGTGCGGCCACGAGGCGGGCGTGGTACGCTCGGCGGCATAACGCAGCCCATCGGCGCGGCGGAGGTGCGTCTTGGCCGTGTATGTGAAGGTATATAAGCTCAACGGGGAACCACTTGCCGACATCGAGGCCGCTTCCGCCGGCATCGAGCGGCGGCAAATTCAGTGTTGGGATCTTCCCGGTCCGGCGACTGGCGAGATCTGGACGCTGCTCGTGCTGAAGGATCCGAACGAGAGGGACGTGGCGGTTTTTCGCATGGACCAGATCTGCGGCTACCGGTTGGAACAGCGATACACACCGGCGACATAGCGTGGCCGCGCCCTCGGCTCAACGAGATATGCGCCCGGAGCCACGGCCAGACCAACCCACTGCATGGAGCTGATGATCCGGCTAAGAAGGCGGCCGCCGCGGTCCAGTTTGGCCTGCTTTCCGGTACCCCCGGGCGGACTCGAACCACCGACACGTGGTTTAGGAAACCACTGCTCTATCCACTGAGCTACGGGGGCAGGGCGGCGCGCCGCCCGTTCAGTATAGCGGACGGCGTTCGCTCAGCCCGTTGGCGCGGGCTGCGCGGCAGGCAGCGGCTTGAGCTTGCCCACCGCAGCGGCCGCGCTCGCATAGCCTTTGCCTGCGAGCAGCGTGTCCAGCTCGGCGGCGACGCGGGCGTAGATGCTGGTGCCTTCCTGCATGTAGGCCGTGCCGAGCTGCACCGCGCTGGCGCCCGCCAGCAGGAACTCGAACATGTCCCGTCCCGTGTAGGCGCCGCCCACGCCGATGATCGGGATGGCGCCGCCGGTCAGCATGTGAAAGGCGCGCACGTTTGCCAGCGCCACGGGCTTGATGTACTCGCCGCCCAGGCCGCCGAAGCCGCCGCGCGGGTGGATGACCGGCGTCTCGCTGTCGGTGTCGATCACCAGCGCGTTGCCGACCGAGTTGATCAGGGTCAGGAAATCGACGTGGTTGCGCGTGGCGATCGCGGCCATGCGCTCGTGATGCACCGGGTCGAAGTAGGGCGGCAGCTTCACGCCCAGCGGCCGCCGGCAGACGCTTCGCACCGCGGCCAGCACTTCGTCCGAGTGCGCGAAGTCGTAGCCCACCTGCGGCTCGCCGGCGACGTTGGGGCAGGAGAGATTCACCTCGATCAGGTCGAAGCCCGCATCGGAGGTTGCCCGCACGATCGTCACGTAGTCGTCGAGCGAGAAGCCAGCGATGCTGGCGACGACCGGCTTGCCGAACTCACGCAGGCGCGGCAGCAGCCGGCAGTATTCTTCGTAGCCCAGATTCGGCAGACCCATCGAGTTGATCGAGCCGAGCGGCAGGTCGCGGTAGCGCGGCTCGGCGTTGCCCGCCCGCGGCTGGCGCGTCATTGACTTGGTCACGGTCGCGCCGGCGTCTGAGCGGCCCAGCGCCGAGAGCTGCTCCAGCGTGGTGCAGTTCGGCCCGGAGGCGTTCATCACGAGCGGCGCGATACGCACGCCGCCGATCTCCGCCACGAGTTCCGCCATCGCTCTGCTCCAGTCTCGCCGCCGCACACAGCCTGCGGCAGCAGGGTAGCAAAAAGCCGGCTGTTGCCAGCCGACTCCTTACGTCTTGCCGATCGAATTGTTCGGGGTGGAGATAGGGGGATTCGAACCCCCGACCTCTGCGATGCGAACGCAGCGCTCTCCCAGTTGAGCTATATCCCCCTGCTGGTGTTGCCCGAAGATCGTAGCAGCGGCCGCAAAACGCTGTCAAGGAATGGGCGCCGCCAGCGGCTCGGCCAGCAAGTCGTAGGGCATGGCGCCGGTGATACGTACGGGCACGCGGCTGCCCGGCGCAAGCTCACCGCGCACCAGTACCACGCCGTCCACTTCGGGCGCGTCGCGGTAGCCGCGTCCCACCGAGATCACCTCGTCGCCGCGCTTCTGCCGCTGCGCCGCCTCGATCAGCACCGTCATCTCGCTGCCCACCAGCGCCCGGTGCTTTTCGTGCGAGATGCGCTGCTGCAGCTCCATCAGCTCGTCGCGGCGACGCTTCTTCACGCGCTCCGAAAGCTGCCCCGGCAGCGTGGCCGCGGGCGTGCCCTCCTGCGGCGAGTAGGTGAAGACGCCGACGTGGTCGAAGCGCGCCTCCTCCACGAACGCTTTCAGCTCGGCGAATTCCGCCGCGGTCTCGCCGGGAAAACCGACGATCAGCGATGTGCGCAGCGCGATTTGGGGCATCGCCGTGCGCAGGTCTTCGAGCGTGCGCCGCACCATCGCCATATTGCTCGGCCGCTTCATGCGCCGCAGCATCGGTACGCTGGCGTGCTGCAGCGGCATGTCGAGATACGGCACGACCGAAGGCAGCTCAGCCATGGCGTGGATCAGCGGCTCGCGCACACGGCCGGGGTAGGCGTACATGATGCGCAGCCAGGGCTGCTCGGGCAGCGATTCGACCAGCAGTCTCAGCAGATCGGCCAACGCATCGCGCTTGCCCAGGTCTTCGCCCCAGGCCGTGCTGTCCTGCGCTACCAGCACCAGTTCACGCGCCCCTTCCGCGACGAGGCGGCGCGCATCGGCCACGATTGCCCCGGCGCTGGCGCTGGTGAAGCGCCCCTTGATCTGCGGGATGATGCAGAAGGTGCAGGGCGCGTCGCAGCCGTCGGAGATTTTCAGATAGGCGCTGGTGCGGTGTTGCATCGGCGAGGCGGTGCGCGGAATGTCCCACGGCGCGGCGGCTTCGCCCTCGGCCAGCGCCGCCACCTGCTCCCACTGCTCGACACCGAAAACGTGGTCGACCTCCGGAATCTCGCGCGCGACCTCATCACCGTAAAGCTGGGTCATGCAGCCGGCGGCGACGAGCCGCTGCCCCGGCTTCTTGATCGCCGCGAGCCGCAGGATCGCGTCCACCGACTCCTCTTTCGAGGCATCGATGAAGCCGCAGGTGTTGACGATCAGCAGATCGGCGTCCGACGGCCGCGGCGTCGGCACATGTCGCCTGGCAAGCAGCCTGCGTTCAAGCCGCTCGGAATCGACGGTGTTCTTGGGGCAGCCGAGGGTCACCAGGTGATAGCGCACGCTGTCGTCCGTTCTCTTCTGCTGCTAGCGTACCGTGCGCGGCGTGCCCGTCGCACGCGGCGTGGCCGTGGCGCGTGGGGTTCCGGTTGTTTGCACGCCCGGCGTCGCCGCGGCCGCGCCGCTGTTCACGATCAGGGAGACGGCGGAGTTCGTGGTGAGCACGGTTCCGGCCGCGGGATCCTGCCGCAGCACAGCGCCGGGAGCATCGGCGCGGTTGGTGCTGGTGATGCCGATGATCAACGGCGTAATCCCGACCTGCTGCAACTGCGCGAGTGCGTCCTGCTCGCTTTTGCCAACCAGCTCGGGCATCTTGCCGGCGCTGCGCGGCGGCGCAGTCGGACTCATGCCCGGCTGACTGCCGGCGGGCAGGCCCGCGTTGGGCCGGTTCGCCTGGCTACCGCTCGTATTGCTGCCGGCCGAGCCGCCGGCTCGGCTGGCCACGAAGCCGATCAGCAGGATCACCGCGACGGCCAGCGCGACCGCCAGCAACGCCGGCGTCGCGGACGCCTGCCTGCCGCGCACCGCCGTACCGCGCGAAAGCGGGCCGGGCGCCCGTCCGCTGCGCGACCCGAATGGCCGCCGCACGACGCCGCGCTCCGCCGCGCCGCGCTCGCGCAACGGCCGCGTGCGTCGCTCGAACTCGCTGCGGCCGGTCTCGATCGGCGGCTCCGAACGCGCCGCGGGCTGCTCGGCGGAGGACGGCCAGAGGCCGGCGATCTCGTCCGGGTCGAGTCCGAGGTACTGGCTGTAGTTGCGCAGGAAGCCCCGGGCGAACACCGGGGCCGGGAAGACGCTGAAGTCCTCGTCTTCAAGCCCTTGCAGGTAACGGCGGGCGATGTGCGTTACGCGCTCGGCTTCCTCCAGGGAGACGCCGCGCGCCGCGCGCGTTTGCTGGAGGATCGCTCCCAGGCCGGTCATCCGCGCTCCGGACTCGGTACTGGACCGGGCGCCGCGGATCAGGCCTGCGGCGCCTTCGCCGCGTTGAGCTTGCGCATCAGCCGCGACTTGCGGCGCGCGGCGTTATTCTTGTGGATGATGCCCTTCTGCGCCGCCTTGTCCAGCGCCCGCAGCGCGAGTTGCACGGTGGTGGCCGCGGCGTCGGCCTCACCGCCGGCAAGCTGGCGCTCGGCGCGATGGACGTAGGTCTTAATCATCGTGGTTGCGGCGCGGTTGCGCATACGGCGCTTCAGCGCCTGCCGCATCCGCTTGGCCGCCGATCGCGTGTTCGGCAAGATTGCTCCCTCACTGCTGCACTGCACTCGCGCGGGGCCGGCGCCGCGACTCGCGCGCCGACGGTCCGCTCGCCGATCTGAACAATTACAGCAATGATACGAAGCGGTCCGTGCTGTGTCCAGCAAGCTCGCGCCGGGCAGATGCCGCCTGGCTCGGCACGATCGCTGGTGTGGCGCGTTGACGCTGCGCTGCGCCGGGCGTAGCGTCGGGACGGGTGCAACGACCCGATGGAGGCGGCGATGCGCATCGTGCTGATCGGTCAACAGGCATTTGGCGAAAGCGTGCTGACGCGGCTGCGCGAGGCCGGGCACGAGGTCGCTGGCGTCTGCGCTCCGGCCACGAAGGAAGGCGCCAGACCCGATCCGCTGCGCACCGCCGCCGAGGCCGCCGGCCTGCCGGTGTTGGAGACGCGGCGCCTGCGCCGGCCGGAGGTCTTCGAGCAGTTCGCCGCGCTCAAGCCGGATCTGAACGTGATGGCCTTCGTCACCGACATCATCCGCGAGAACGTGCTCACGCTGCCGGGGCAGGGCACGATCCAGTATCACCCGTCGCTGCTGCCCCGCCACCGCGGCATCGCCTCGATCAACTGGGCGATCATCCAGGGCGACGCCGTGACCGGGCTGACCGTGTTCTGGGTCGATGAAGGTATTGACACCGGCCCGATTCTCTTGCAAAAGGAGGTGGCGATCGGCCCGGACGACACGGTCGGCTCGATCTACTTCAACAAGCTGTTTCCGATCGGCGTGGACGCGATGGTCGAGGCGATCGACCTCGTGAAGGCGGGCAACGCGCCGAGGATCGTGCAGGACGAGAGCAAGGCGACCTACGAGCCGCCCTGCACCGAAGAGCACACGCAGATCGACTGGAACGCGCCCGCCGACCAAACCTACAACCTGATCCGCGGCAGCAACCCGCAGCCGGGCGCCGTCACGGGCCTGAACGGCGTGGAGCTCAAGATCTTTGATGTCGAACGCGTCCAGGCAGCGAGCGGCGCGCCCGGCTCCGTCCTGGCCGTGGACGCCGCCGGCGTGCTCGTCGCACTGAGCGCGGGCGCGGTGCGGCTCAAGCGCGTGACGCCGGAGGGTCAGGGCAAGATCGCAGCCGCGGACTGGGCACGGGCCGCCGGCGTGGCAGCGGGCGCGCGGCTGGGCGGGTAGAACGATGACGGCGCCGCATACCTGCCACGTCTGCGCTGATGCGATCGACGACGGCGCCGGCGTACCCTGCACCTGCTGCGACGGTTGGTTCCATCTGCCGCTCAACACCAGCACGCCCGGCGCCGTCTGCGGCCGCCGCACGCTCAACTACACCGCCGAAGGCGCCTGCGGTGTGCTGTACGTCTGCGCGCCGTGTGAGGCGCGCCTCGCCGGCGAATACGGCGCCTCGAATGCGAGCGCTGCCACGTAGTAGGATCGGGCGCTGCATCGGTCAGTAGTTGATGCGGCGGCGCAAACCTTCGGCTTTGACCACGGTGATGCGCTGGCGGCCGAGCGTAATCAGGCCAGACTCTTGAAAGCGGCGCAGGCACTGGTTCACGCTCTCGCGTGTGGCGCCCACCATCGAGCCGATCTCCGCCTGGCTCAGGTTCAGCTCAATGCGCCGGCCCTCCGGCGTATCGACGCCATGCGACTCGGCCAGCTCGAGCAGCCGCTTGGCGATGCGCGCGTCCAGGTTGAGGAAGACGATGTCGGCCACATCGCTGGTCAAGCGCCGGATCTGCGCCGCGAGCACGCTGAAGATCTGGCGCGACACGCTGGGGAAGCGGTCGATGATCGCGAAGAAGTCGTCGCGATTCAGGTTCAGCGTCTGCGTCTGCTCCATCGCCACCACGTCGGCAGAGCGAGGCATGTCGTCGAACAGCGCCAACTCACCGAAGAACTCGCCCGGCCCCATCACCGCCAGCAGCGCCTCCTGACCTTGTTCAGAGACGGAGACGATCTTGACCCGGCCCGACTCGATCACACAGAGGGCGCGGCCAGGGTCGCCCTCGTGGAAGATCACCTCGCCATCGCTGAAGCGACGCCGGCGCACTTTGCCCGCGATCGCTTCGATCACGGCCGGGGGCAGGTTGGCGAAGAGCGGAACGGACGCCAACGCGCGGACGGTGTGGTCGCTCTGCACTGCGGTGCTGCTCCTCGGCGGCGGCGGGCGCCGCGGCGCCACATAGCTCGAACGAGCGCGTTTGCGCCCGGCTTGCTGGCTTACTCTACACGGCGCGGACCTGCTCTGTCAGCGCCGTGCGCCGGTGGCGCCGCGTTTCGGCAGCGTTGACCGCGCGCAGCGCCCGCCTCTAGCATGGCCGGCAACAGCAGTGACGCGGTGAACGATGCGGCGCGAGACGGCGTTCGAGGCATCCGGCGCGGTCAGTACAACCGCGGTCGCCGGCGCGGTGCGGCCGCGGTTGTGGTCGGCCTCGTTCGCGCTCCTGCTCGGCGTCGTCCACCTGTATTTTCTCAGCTACGCGCTCTACTTTGCCGCCTTGCCGCTCTATGTGAAGGGCGCGCTGCGCTGGCAGATCGGCCTGGTCGTCGGCGTGCCGTTCATCGCCTCGATGCTGCTGCGGCTCTACACCGGCCGCATCGTCGATCGCGTCAGCCGGCGCCGCTTGCTGGCCGCGGGCGCTGCGGGCTGTGCGGTCGCCTCGCTGCTGCAGGCGCTGAGCGCGGACATCTGGTACCTCTCAGCCGTGCGCGTGGTCTACGGCGTGACGGCGGCGTTTCTCACGACGTCGATCATGGCATCGCTCGCCGACGTGCTGCCGGCGCCCCGTCGCGGCGAGGGGATGGGCTGGTATGGCGTCGTCTACACGAGTACGAGTCTGTATGGACCGGCGCTGGGCCTCTGGCTGGCGCAGTCGCTGGGCTACGGCGCCTTCTTCGGGTTCGGCGCCGTGCTCAACGTCGGCTGTCTTGCTCTGGCGCTGCTGCTGACCGAGACGCAGACGCCGCGGCAGCGCGCGGCGCCGCGCGGCAAACTGTTCAGCCCCAGCGCCCGCCTGCCCATGCTCACCTTTCTCTCGCTCACGATCCCGGCCGGCGCGGTCACGGCCTTCCTCGCGCTCTATGAGAAGCAGCGTCATGCCGGCGATCCGGGCGCCTTCTTTGCGCTCTACGGCGCGACGCTGCTGCTGGGCCGGCTGGGCGGCGGCTGGGTTGCGGATCGCTGGTCGCGGCGGGCGGCGATCGTGCCTGGCCTGATCGTCACCGGCGGCGCGATGCTGCTGCTGAGCACGGCGGGCGGCGCCGCGGCCTTCTATCTTGCCGCGCTGCTCTACGGCGGCGGCTTCGCTTTCGGTCACACCGGCCTGACGATCCTGACGATGGACCGCGCGCCCGCGGCCGAACGCGGCGCGGCAATGGCCACGCTCACCGGCGCCTGGGACGTGGGCACGGTGCTGGGCGCGTTTGTGCTCGGCTTCTTCGCCGACGCCGGCGGCTATGCAGCGCTGTTCGCGCTCGTCGGTGTGCTGCCGCTGGCGCAGCTCGCCGTTTTCCTTAGCTGCCTGCGCGCCGAGACGCGCACGAGGCGCCTCACGCCGGCGTAGGGCGTTCGCGTGCGCTCACGCCCCGCCGCTCCGCGGAGAGCAGTCAGGCCGGCTCGATCGTCGGAGTAACGAAAAGCTTGCACTGACCATAATCGCGCGGCCGGTGAACGGGGCGTCCACGTACCATACGGCACAAGCGAGGATCGCGGTCACAGGCGGCATTCTCGCCGGAGAGCGTACGCGATACGCAGGGGGCGGCAACTTGCGAGGCGCCGAACGGAGCGCCCAGGGAAGGTGCGTCTGCCATGTATTCCTGCGTGATCTGCCACTTCGCCGTGCCGCTGGACGACACGGTGATTAGCGGCCGCACCGGTCGCTGCATCTGCCTGCGCTGCTACGTGCGTGAAACGGGCTCTGAGCAAACCATGCCCGCCTGGCTGACGCGTGATCTGCGCACGACGCTGAGCGCCATCGGCGGCGACTGAGGCGCGGGTCGAGTCTGTGGCATGCGGGGCGCCTGTTACAGTCGCAGCGCGGCTTCCAGCTTGTGCGTGTCGAGCGTGGGTCCGACCGCGGCGAGGGCGAGGTTGTCCGGGCGAAAGACCTTGGTGGCGATTCGCTGCACGTCCTCGGCGGTCACGCTCCTGAGGCCGTCCACGATCACCTGCACGGGCTCGATCTTGTTGACCATCAGCAGGTTCTCGCCCGTGCGTTGCGCCAGGGCCATCGAGCTTTCGAGTCCGAGCCGGAAGCTGCCGGCAGCATAATCTCGTGCCTTGGTCAGCTCGGCTTTGCCCACGGGCTTGTCCACGAGCTTCTTCAGCTCCGCCATGATCACCTTGACCGCCTTGACCGAGTTCTCCGGGCTGACGCCGGCTGAAACCGAGAAAGCGCCGGTATCCATGTAGCGTGCGGTCGAGGCGCCGACCGAGTAGGCGAGGCCGCGCTTCTCGCGCACCTCGCGGAAGAGGCGTGAGCTCATGCCGCGGCCGAGTACGTTGGTGAGAATGGTGAGGGCAAACCGATCGGGGTCTTCACGCCGAATGCCGCGCATGCCGATCGCAAGGTTCGCCTGCGCCAGGTCGCGCTGATCGACCTGCATGCGCTCGGCACCCAGGTCGGGCGCGGCCGGCGGCACGCAGGGCACATCCCGGCCATCCGCTGTCCCCCAGCATTTCTGCGCCAGCTCCATTACCTGATCATGCGTCACGTTGCCCGCCACGCTGAGCACCATGTTGTTCGGCACGTACCAGGTGTCCAGATGATCGCGCAGATCCTGCCTGGTGATGCCGCCCACGATCTCAAGCGTGCCCGCGATGCTCCAACCGATCGGCTGGTCGCCGTAGACGGCCTTCGAGAGCAACTCGCCCACCCAGGCGCCTGGCTGGTCGTGCGTGCGGCGGATCTCCTGCTGCACCACGGTGCGTTCGCGCTCGACCTCAACCTGCTCGAGCAGCGAGTGCTGCACCATGTCGGCGACGACATCCATCGCCAGGGGCAGCATCTCGTACGGCACCTGATTCCAGTAGCACGTCAGCTCTTTGGTAGTGTAGGCGTTGAGCACGCCACCGGCGCCCTCGATCTGGCCGGCGATGATCGTGGCGTTCGGGCGGCGCGAGGTGCCCTTGAAGAGCATGTGTTCCATGAAATGTGACACGCCGTTGACGCGCAGCGCTTCGGCACGTGAGCCCACGCCCACGAATACGTTGACGCTGGCGGACTGCGCCGTCGGGATCGGCGTTGTGACGACGCGGAGCCGGTTCGGTAAGGTCGAGATCTGCCAGGGTTCAGCACCCTCGCTCGCCGCCATCCTGCCCCCCGCTGTACGCGCACGATCAAACGGCGCCCCGGCGGCCGGAAGCCGCAGCGCAGGGCGCCCGCCGAGAGTATAGGCAGCGCCCGAATGGCGGGTCAAGACGACGTACGGGCGCTGAGCCGCTGGACGATGGCAGTTCATACGTGCAATAACGCCGCCTGCGACCGATCATGAGTGCGGCCGGGCAGACGGCCTGAGGGGCGCGGTGAAGACAGCCTGGAGGCTCGCCAAAACGTCCGCCCTCGCCTACGCGAAGGATAAGGCGAGTTCCTTCGCGGCCGCGATCGCGTATCACACGCTGCTCTCGATCTTTCCTCTCTCGCTCTTTGTCATCGGCGTTGCCGGCTACTTCATGACGAAAGGACAGCGCAACGCGCTGGTCAAAGACCTCGCGCAGGCGCTCGGCGGCAGTTCCAGCGCGAACATCGAGCGGCAGATACGCCTCGTCACCAATGGCCGGGCGGGGATCAGCATCTTCGGCCTGGCGGTCGCGCTGTGGTCGGCCAGCGCCATCTTCGGTTCACTGCGCACCGGCTTGAACGCGGTCTGGAAGTACGAGCGACGCCGCTCGTGGCTCACCGGCAAGGCACAGGATCTGATCGCGGTGTTCGGTTTCGGGCTGCTGCTGTCGATCGCCTTTGCCGGCACGTTCGTGCTGACGCTGCTCTCAGCGATCGCCCACCGCCTGCCGGGGGCGCGGCTCGGCGATCTCGCCACGCTCGGTTTCAGCGCGCTGTTCTTCCTCCTGCCCTTCGCCGTCAGCTTCTTCACCTTCGGCGTGCTCTACGTCGTCACCTCGCCGCCGAGCGTCCATTGGCGGCGGGTGTGGCCCGGCGCATTGGTGGGCGCCGTGGGCTTTCAGGCGCTCAACCTCGGTTTCAGCGTCTACGTACGCTCCTACGGCCGTTTTGACAAGGTCTACGGCTCGCTCGGCGCAGTGATCGCCTTTCTGTTCTATGCCTATTTGCTGGGCAGCCTGATGCTCTTCGGCGGCGAGGTTGCGCATCAGTACGCGCTGCTGCGGGCGCCGTCAGCAGAATCGTCACTTCCCGCCGCCGACGCGCTGGTATTCGTGCCGCGTCCCCGCGTCTGACCCCTGGTACTCTGCCCCGTGGTTGGGATGCGCAGACAATCCGCGGGTGAGCATCGTCCCACCCGCGCTCGCCGCCCGTTGGAGTAGACCGCAGGCGGGTGCCACAGGTTCTTTTGTCCAGCCTGCAGGCGGGCGTGCTATGATCGCGCCACGCCGACACGTCCGTGTTGAGGAGAATGGCGATGCCTTCGACGCCCGTACGCTATATGGTCGTCGATGACCATACGCTGTTCCGCAATGGCCTGGTCAGCCTGCTGCAGCAGTTCGATGACATGCAGCTCGTGGGTGAGGCGAGCGGCGGCGCCGAGGCGGTCGAACAGGCGAAGAAAACCGCGCCCCAGGTCGTGCTGATGGATATCAGCATGCCGGGCATGACGGGCACCGACGCCACGCGCGCGATCCTCGAGCAGTCGCCGGAGACGGCAATCTGCATTCTTACCGTGTCCGAGCAGGATGAGGATCTCTTCTCCGCCGTGCGTGCCGGCGCCCGCGGCTATCTGCTGAAGGACACGGAACTGAACGCGCTGCACGACGCGATCAGAGTGCTGGCCGAGGGCGGCACCTCGATTACGCCGGCGCTCGCTACCCGCCTGCTCGAAGAGTTCGCGCGCGCCAGCCCACCGCCGCGCGCCAGCGGTCCGGGTCTCGACCAGCTCACCACGCGCGAGCGCGAGATTCTTGAGTACGTGGCCGCCGGCTGGCGCAACCAGGAGATCGCCGATCACCTGCAGATCGCCGTCAACACCGTGAAGGTGCATCTGCGCAATATTCTTGAGAAACTGGATCTGCGCAATCGCCAGCAGGCGGCGGCGTTCGCGGCGCAGGAAGGGCTCGTCGGTCCTCCGCCCGCCGGTCGCCACGCCGGCGCCGATGACGAAAGCGGCGAACAGCAAGACGGCGGCACGGCGCGCACTCGCCGCTGATCGTCTCGCCCGATGGAGCCCTGTCCCGATGCGTGTCCTGGGAATCGAAACCTCATGCGACGAGTCGGCGGCGGCGATCGTCGAAGACGGCCACCGTATCCTCGCCAACACCGTGGCGACGCAGATCGATGTCCACCGCCGTTACGGCGGCGTGGTGCCCGAGGTTGCCTCGCGCCAGCATCTGCAAACGATCATGCCGGTCGTCGAGACCGCGCTGCACCTTGCCGGCTGCGGCTGGGATGCGATCGACGGGATCGCCGTGACGCACGGCCCAGGCCTCGCCGGCTCGCTGCTGATCGGCGTGAACGCGGCCAAGGCGCTCGCCTTCGCGCGGCGCAAGCCGCTCGTGGGCCTCAACCATCTCGAATCGCACATCTACGCCAACTGGCTGGACACGGACACGCCGACCGAGCCGCCGGTCTTTCCGGCGCTCTGCCTCGTCGTCTCCGGCGGCCACACCGATCTGATCGTGATGGACGGCCACGGCCGCTATCGCCGCCTCGGCCGCACCGTGGACGACGCGGCCGGCGAGGCGTTCGACAAAGTGGCGCGGCTGCTGGACCTGGGCTTTCCCGGCGGCCCGGCGATCGAGAAGATCGCCGCAACCGTGCAGAAGCGGGATCTGGAGCTGCCGCGCGCCTGGCTGCCGGGAACCTACAACTTCAGCTTCAGCGGCCTGAAGACCGCCGTGTTGAACCTGAGCCGCCGGCCTGAGCACCCCGACACGCCGGCGGTTGCGGCAGCCTTTCAGGAGTCGGTGATCGACGTGCTCTGCGCCAAGACCGTGCGCGCGGCCCGCGAGTTGGATGTTCGCCAGATCCTCGTCGCCGGCGGTGTGGCGGCGAACGGTGCGCTGCGCCGCGAGCTGACCGCGCGGGCGCCCGTGCCAGTGCGCGTGCCGCCGCCGAAGTATTGCACCGACAACGCCGCGATGGTCGCGGCCTGCGGCTACTTCCACTTCCGCACCGGCGAACGCAGCCCGCTCACTCTCGATGTCGAGCCCAGCCTTGCCTTCGCCAGCTAGCCGCCCGCTGCGCTACCAGCGCTGGACTAGCTGCCGCCACTGCGGTCTGCCCTACGCGCTGCGCCACGCCGCGCCGCGCCGCGGCCACGGCTGCTCCGTCGCCTCCGGCTGCCTGGTGATCATGCCGTTTCGACGTTGCCCCGCCTGCGACGCGACGGTGCACGAGGTGTGCCCGGACGAGGCGCTCTCGATCTGCCCGGCCGAGCAGGGGCCAGCGCGGCGGTCGGCGCCGTGAACGACAGCGGCCGGGCCGGCTGAGGCTCGTCCGGCGACACGAACAGGATGCCGCAACGTGTATGAACGCCGTGTGATCGCCCGGCGCCGCTTCGAAAGCATGGTGCGGCGCGCCGTGCGCAGCATCCCGGCCGAGCTTGCCGAGCGGCTGGAAAACGTCGATATTGTGGTCAAAACGCGGCCTTCGCCGGCCCAGCTCAGCGCCGGGCGCGTACCGGATGGGCATACGCTGCTTGGCCTCTATGTCGGCACCGATCTGACCCGCCGCGGCGGCGAATACACCTTTGCGATGCCCGACCGCATCTTCATCTTTCAGGAGCCGCTCGAGCGGCTCGCACGCGGCGAGGACGAGCTGACCGCTCGTATTCGCCAGACGGTGCTGCACGAGATCGCGCACCACTTCGGCATCAGCGACGCCCGCCTGCATGAAATCGATCGGTACTGAGCGTGAGATTCCCCAACGGCAAACCGCGGTCCTGCGTGCTTGCACCGGGCGTGCTGGGCGGGTAGCGAAACCGGGAATAGGGCACAACGATGGGCGTGCGCGACTGGGTTGGCCGCTGGTTCGGCGACTACGAGCAGACGCCGCATGGTCCGGCGGCCTGGTCGCCGGGGCCGGGCCGGCCGCGTCCGCATACGATTCTCTACTGGGCGCTGGCGATTTGGACCGGTTTGAACGCGCTCGCTCTGCTGTTTTCGCAGGGCAATGTTACGAAGGCGCTGGCCGGCGGTCTGAACGACCACGCGGGCCAGCATTTGCTCGGCGTGCAATTTCTGCTGCTGGCGATCGTCTACGGCGCGATCGCCCGCCGGCCCGGCTGGCTGGAGTGGCTGCCGCTGGTCGCCGAATGGCTGATCGCGGCCGTGCTTGCCTACGACTGGCTCGCGGGTCACCGAAACTTCGGCGCCACGGCGGTAGCGATGCTCATGGCGCTGGCCTTCGCCCTGCTGCTGGCGGGCTTCCGCCTGGCCGGCGAGACGACGATTCACACGCAGATCACCGCGCCGGGATCGCAGGGCTCGTTCGGCGGCGCCGTGCACGGCGACACGCCGACGGAGCGGCTGTCGCGCCGCGCGGACACGCCGGCCTCAGAGCCGACGGCCGAGCCGGCCACGCCTTCGCGCAAGCCCGACGACAACCCTGACGACCGCGTGCTCGGAGCCTGAGCGCGGCTCCCGCTCTCCCGGTCATCTGCGATCTGCGATTCAGTACCGTGAGACGTTGAGCTCGTCCATGCGGCCGGTGACGAGGAAGACGACGCGTTCGGCGATGTTTGTTGCGCGGTCGGCGATGCGCTCCAGATTGTGCGCTGTCCACAGGTGATAGGTCAGCGGCGTGATCGCGGCCGGCTCAAGGATCATCTTGTTGATCGTCACGGCATAGACGGTATCGTACAGCGCGTCTACCTCATCGTCGCGCATGCAGACGGCCCGCGCCGCGTCCATATCGTGATTCACAAACGCGGTCAGGCTGTCGTGCAGCATCGTGCGCGCCTTGGCAGCCATCTCGGGAATGTGGCCGAAGTCCTGCCCGTACGCTTCGCCCACCATCAGCAGACAGATGCGGCCGATGCCTTCGGCGTGATCGGCCATGCGCTCCAGATCAGAGATGATGTTTAGCACGGCGACCAGGGCGCGCAGGTCGGTTGCCAGCGGCTGCTGCGTCGCCATCACGTGAATGCATTGCTCTTCGATAGCAAAGCGCCGGTGGTTGATACGCGGGTCGTCTTCGATCACGCGCCGCGCAAGCTCGACATCGCGGCGCAGAAGCGCGTCAACGGCGCCCTCGATCGCCTTCTCGGTCATGCTGCCAAGCACCAGAACCTCGTCCTGGATCTGCTGCAGCTCGCGCTCAAACAGCGTACGCACCATCGCGCTACCTCAACGGTTCGGGCGGCACTCCAGACCCGTGTGCAGTGCCGAGATTGTCTGCCACGTCCATTCCAGCGCCGCGACCATCGCCCGCCGTCCACTCCTGCCTGGCGATCGATGCAAGAGAGGCGGCCGTCGCCGCGGCGTGGCCGCGGGGCAATGCGCGGTGACGGTGTGCTGCATCGTAAGCCCCGCTGCCAGCAATGGGAACACCAGACGGCGTAGATCAACGCCGGCGCGCTGCCTGTGAGGGCAGCGCTTCAACCGGAAGGCGAGACCGCGGCGTTCGGCAACGACGATTGTGCGCACCGGCTGCCGCCCGCGGCGCCCTGGCAGATGGTTTCAAAAGCGGCGGTCAGACGCCGTTGCATGCCCAGGAACGGGATCGCAAGCCGCTTTTGAAACTATATCTAATAGCGCAGGCAGTAGCCGACCTGGCGCACCGTGTGCAGCAGCACGGGGTTGCTCGGATCGTCTTCTACCTTCTCGCGCAGCATGCGCATGTGGACGTCCACGGTGCGCGGCTCGCCTTCGAAGTCGTGGCCCCAGACGCGTTCGAGCAGCATGTCGCGTGTGAATACCTGGCCGGGGTTGCGCGCGAGAAACAGCAGCAGGTCGAACTCGCGACGGCGCAACTCGATCGGCGCGCCGCGACGCAGCACCTGGCGCTGCCGCGGCAGGATCTGGAGTGGCCCGGCCACGATTGGCCGATCCTCCATGCTGCCGATGCCCGAACCGGCCCGGCGCAGCAGCGCCCGTACCCGCGCCACCAGCTCGCGCATGCCGAACGGCTTGGGGATGTAGTCGTCGGCGCCGAGCTCGAGCCCGCGTACCTTGTCGGCTTCGCTGCCTTTCGCCGTAAGCATGATGATCGGCAGGTTCGAAACCCGGCGGATCGCCCGGCAGATCTCCAGCCCGCTCATGCCCGGCAGCATGATATCGAGCAAGACCAGGTCGACGTCCTGATCGCGGAAGACGTCGAGCGCCCCACGGCCATCCGGCGCCCAGTGCACGCGGTAGCCCTCGCGTTGCAGCGCCACGCGCACGGCCAGCGCCAGTGTACTTTCGTCCTCGACCAGCAGGATCGACGCGGCGCGGACTTCGGCGGCCGGCTCGGGGGCGATAGCCGTCACGGCGCGGCTACTCCGGCATGCCTGGCGGAAACGCCATGTTCAGCCGCTGCAAGGGATCGTCGCCTTTGACGTTGTCCACCGCGTCCAGCTCCCGCTCGATGCGCGGATCGAGCTGTTCCAGCTGCGTCTTGAGCGAGCGGTGGTAGGCAAACGCGGAGAGGAGCCGTTCGGAGCGAGCGCCGCAGGCTGGGCAGAGCGGCAGCGCTTCGCCGTCCGCCGCCATGCGGCGCGCGAACTGGCTGAAGCGATTGGCGCAGACGGTGCAGCGATACTCGTAAACAGGCATAGGTGCAGCGCTCGCCCGGCTCAGGAGCGGGCGATGGCGGACATCTTCTCGACGCAACTCGGGCAGAAGACGACGCTGCTGCCGTTGGCCGGTGCGCTCGTTTCGGCGCCGCAGGCCATGCAGTTCGCGATGTAGGCGCCGGGGGCGCTGCCGCCGTCGAAGGAGCGGGCGGAGATGCTCGCATCGCCGCCGCGATCGTAGTCGTCCCGCCGGCCGCGCGGCCGGCCGGAGCGGTTGTTGGCGCTGCCGCGGCTGGGAGCGCCCTGGGCGCGCGGCCCGGCGTAGGTCGGGTTGGCGGAGCGAGCGCCCGCGCCTGCAGGGACCGCATCGCCACGCTGCGCGCGGCGTGCGGCGCGGCACGACGGGCAGCGCTTGGGCTCGTTGCTGAAGCCTTTCGAGGCGTGAAACTCCTGGTCACGCGCGCTGAAGACGAACGTTGTCTTGCACTCTACGCAGGTAAGGTTCTTGTCAGAATACGTCGTCACTCGACGGCCTCCTGGAGCGAGTCTCGGTCATGTGGTCATCGAGTGGGCGGCGGACGTGGCGCGATTTGACGCGTCGCGCGGCGCGATGCCGGAACCCGTTTCCCGCACGAGCGTAGCACACGCCGACGATGCGTCCAACCCCTGTGCGATTCTGCACAATCCCACTTGCGGCGCGGCGCGTCTACAATGTCAGCCGGCACGCGCCAACTGGCGGCCGGGAGCTGATATGCCGGTATCGGTACGCGGCATCGATCGGGAGCTGCGCCGGCGCCTGCACGCCGCCGGCCGGGATGGCCTCGCCGAGCGGGCGCTCGACCGTGTTGCCCTCACCGACGACGGCAGCACGATCTACGTTCACATCTTCATGCGGCCGGATTGGCCGCACTTCCGCGCCGGCGACGCCTATCCGCTCGCCTTCGCCGACCATCCGGAGCTGCAAACGCTGGCGCAGTGGCGCAGCTTCCTGCGCGAAGCGCACCTGCTGCTGCGCGACGACTTCGGCCGCATCGTGCAGTGGCTGGAGGGGCGGTAGCCGGACACCTAACCCTGATTTCGTTGAAGCGAAGTCTGTCATCGGAAATCTCCGACGGTGGCGCTGCGGTTATGCAAAGTCTCCGACGGTTGCGCTGCGCTCTGGCCCGACACAGGAAGGGTTTGGTTTGAGGACATCCGATCGGATGGAAGGCCAGCCTGCCGCGTGTCCCACAAGGACACCGAAGCCCGCTGCCGTCGCACGGTGAATGGAACGCTCCAGACGTCCCTTCCCGCCTCGGGAAGGGACAGACCTCGCTTGCGAGGTCAGGGTTAGGTGCCCCGGAATCCTGACGACGGCAGCGCGATCGTCGCCGTACCCGGAGCGCAGATCTCACCGTGTTGGTTCTCTTCCCAGATCTCGCAGTCGGCCAGGTGCTCGCCGCCCTCCGCGTAGACGCGGGTGACGCGGCCGCGACAGCTAAGCGTATCGCCGGCGAAGCCGGGGCGGCGGTTGCTCCAGGCGAACTTCTTCAGCACGCCGAAGGGGCCGATCCAGTCCATCAGCATCTGCACGAGATAGGCGCCGTGCAGGTGCCCTTGCACCAGCACGTCGGTGTGGCCCTCCGCCTGCGCGTACTCCTTGTCGTAGTGGATGCGGTGCGCGTTCCAGGTCACCGCGCTGTGGCGGAAGAGCGCCACCTGCGTCGGATGCTTAACGAGCGGCGGGATCTCCATCCCCTCGCGCACAGCTTCGATGTAAAGCCGCTGTTGCGGCATAGCACTCTGCGTCATCGTTCGCAGCTCCGATTCAGCGCATAATCGCCGTCTGGCGGCAGGTCACGAGCAGCTCGTCGCGCTGGTTGAAGTAGCGCTGCTCGGCGATGATGAGGACGAAGGGACCGCTCTTGCCCTCGCGCTGCTCCATGTCCGTGGCGCGCGAGACGCAGCGAATCACGTCGCCGGGCCGCACCGGCTGGTGAAACTCCAACTGCTGGCCGCCGGCCATGCGCCGGCGCGCGTTGCGCTCCGCCTGCTCGTTGCGGCGCAGGCCGAGGCCGTCCACGCTCAGTTCGGCCTCTTGCGGCCCGAGGCCCCAGGTGATGACCGCGGTGAGATAGTTCGGCGGTGCGATGATGCCGCCGTAGGGCGTCTGCCTGGCGTACTCCTCGTCGAAGTAGAGCGGGTTCAGGTCGCCCACGGTTAGCGCGTAGCGCTGGATATCGAGCAGCGTGATCTCGCCCAGCAACGTTTCGTGCTCAACGCCGATCTGGGCGCGCAGCTCGTCGGTGATCAGGCTCTCCGCGGTCATCTCGTCCTCCCGGCGCGATCAGGCGAAGGCGGACACGTGCGTCAGCTCGCGGCCGATGATCAGCTTCTGGATCTGCGAGGTCCCCTCGTACAGCCCCAGCGCGATCGCGTCGCGCAGGTAACGTTCGACCGGGTACTCGCCCACGTAGCCGACGCCGCCGTGAACCTGGATCGCGTTGCGGGTGGCGCGCACGGCGCATTCGGCGGCGTAATACTTCGCCATCGAAAGCTGCAGCGGCGTCACCGTGCCACGGTCCTTCATGTCGGCCGCGCGCAGCACCAGCAGGCGGGCCGCGTCCGTCTCCGTCGCCATGTCCGCGATCAGCTCTTGCACCAGTTGGTGCGCTGCGATCGGTTTGCCGAACTGCTGGCGCTGCGTCGAGTATGCGACACAGGCATCGACGCAGCCCTGCGCCACGCCCACGGCGCAGGCGGCCGTGCTCAGCCGGCCCGCGTCGAGCGCCGTCATCGCCACTTTGAAGCCCTGGCCGATCTGGCCGAGCATATTTGCGCGCGGCACGCGGCAGTCTTCGAGGAACAGCGCCGACGTGTTTGAGGCGCCGAGCCCCATCTTGCCCTCGATCGGCCGGGCGCTGAAGCCGGGGGTGCCGGTCGGCAAGAGAAACGCGCCGATGCCCTTCGAGCCGGCGCCGCGCTCCGTTTGTGCGAACAGGATCACGAAATCGGCCACACCGCCGTTGCTGATCCACATTTTTGCGCCGGAGATCGACCACTCGTCCCCGTCGGGCCTGGCGAACGTCTCCATTGCCGCCGGGTCGCTGCCGTGGTCCGGCTCGGTCAGCGCGTAGGCGCCGATCCATTCGCCGGCGCAGAGCTTCGGCAGATAGGTCTGCTTCTGCTCCTCGTTGCCCCAGCGCTCGATCGTCTGCGAAACGAGCGAGATCTGCACCGTGAGCGCGGAGGTGAAGACGGAGGCGCTGATCTTGCCGATCTCCTCACAGATCAGGCAGTAGGAGACGCTGTCGATGCCGGCGCCGCCGTACTCTGCCGAGATCGGCCCGCCCAAAAGACCGATCGGCGCCATTTTGCGCATCACCTGTTCGGGGAAACGCTCGTTGTGCTCGTTCGCCTTGACGTAGGGCGCGATCTCGCTCTGGGCGAAGCGGCGCGCCGTGTCGCGGATGAGCTGCTGGTCCTCGCTGAGGCTGAAGTCCACGGCACGCTCCTCTGCTGCTGGCGAGTCGCCGTGCTCCGATCGTAGGGCGTGATCGGGCGCAGTCAAGCGCGGCCGCGCTGCCCTGATCCATACCGCCCCCGTTTGACCGCAGTAGGACAGGATGCCAGAGTGATCGCACGGCATCGCGCCGGTCAGCGGGAGGCAGGCGATGAATCTCTGGAGGTCGGGCGCACTCCGCGCCGGCGTGCTCTGCGCCGGCGTGCTGGTGCTCGCGGCGTGCAGCAGCAATAACAACAAGAGCAACAACAACGCGCCGGCGAACGCCAATACGGCGACGAAGCCCGCCACCACGGTCGTCTCGACCGCGGCGCCGGCCGGAACATCGCACGTCGCCACTGTGACCGCGACCGCCGCGGCCGCCGGCGGCGCGGCGAAGACGGTCAAGCTGGGCGCCGCCTTCAGCCTGACCGGGGCCGCTGCCCAGTACGGCGCGACGCAGAAGAACGGCGCGCAGCTCGCCGTCGAGGAGATCAACGCCTCGGGCTATGTGCCGGGTGTGAAGATCGACCTGACCGTGGACGACGATGCCAGCACCAAGGATCAGGCGATCACCGTCTTCCAGAACTTCATTACGCAGGACAAGGTTGCTGCGATCCTCGGCCCGACGCTGAGCAACTCGGCGCTGGCCTCCGACCCCGTCGCGCAGCAGGCGAAGGTGCCGGTGCTGGGCGTCTCCAATACCGGTACGGGCATCACCGAGATCGGCGACTTCATTTTCCGCGACTCGCTGGCCGAAGCCGATGTGGTACCGCAGACCGTCGCGAAGTCGTCGCAAAAGCTCGGCTACAAGAGCGTCGCCGTGCTCTACGCCAACGACGACGCCTTCAGCAAGGCCGGCTACGACGCCTTCAAAGGCGCGCTGGACAAGCAGGGCATCAAGATCGTCGATACCGAGACGTTCTCCACCAGCGACAAGGACTTCTCTGCCCAGCTCGCCAAAGTCAAAGACGCGAAGCCCGACGCGATCGTGGTTTCGGCGCTGCTCGATCCGGCCGTCGGCGTGACCACGCAGGCACGCAAGCTGGGCATGACGCAGCCGATCATCGGCGGCAACGGCTTCAACTCGCCGGCCTTCATCACGGGCGCCGGCGCGGCAGCAGAGGGCGTGATCGTCGGGGCAGCGTGGAACTCGGCCAGCACCAATCCGCTGAGCCAGAAGTTCATCGCCGCCTACAAGGCGAAGTACAACAGCGACCCCGACCAGTTCGCCGCGCAGGCGTATACGGGGGTCTACATCCTGGCGCAGGCGATGAAGATCGCGGGCAGCAGCGAGCGCCAGGCGATCCGCGACGCCTTGCCGAAGGTGAAAGATTTCGACACGGTGCTCGGCACGTTCAACTTCACCGACAAGCGCGACGCCTCGCACGACGCCGTGATTCAAGTCGTGCAGAGCGGCAAGTTCGTGCCGCTGCAGTAGCACCATCCATCGATCTCCCCTTCCCCTAGTATTGGGGGAAGGGGCCGGGGGATGGG
>Ga0207416_1000781_pt1 | contig 49005 bp, 46 predicted proteins | sample PaiPotPPM11metaG_FD_184107 | JGI IMG/M metagenome (GOLD analysis project Ga0207416, IMG submission 184107) | Iron sulfur acid spring bacterial and archeal communities from Banff, Canada, to study Microbial Dark Matter (Phase II) - Paint Pots PPM... ...
GAGCACATCGATGCTTTCATCGCAGCATACAACGAGACAGCCGAGCCATTCGCCTGGACCAAGAAAAAGGTCTATCAACGGCGCTTCAAAAATCGCCGTATCACCCAACTTTGATTCCGGGTACTAGCATCGCCCGAAGCCGCGCTGCTGCGTCACCAGGACGACGATACCATCCGCCGCCTGGTCGTCGCGCTGCCGCTGCCGTTCCGCGAAGCCATCGTGCTGCGCGAGGTCAACGAATTGTCGTATCAGGAAATCGCCGAGGTTGCCGGCGTTCCGGTGGGAACGGTGATGTCGCGGCTGGCGCGGGCGCGCTCGATGTTGCGTGCGGCGTGGAACGCGGCCGACGGCTCGATGTCCGAAGCGGTGCCGAGAGGCGTGCCATGAACTGCGCCGAATGCGAAGTCCTGCTGCATGCGCTCATCGACGGCGAGCTCGATGCCGGGCATGCCCGCGACGTCGAGGCGCACGTGGCGACTTGTTCCGGCTGCGCCGAGAAGCTCGAAGGCTTCCGCGCCATGCGCCAGGCGATGGCTGCGGCGAACCTCAAACAAACGGCACCGGCGCATTTGCGCAGCCGCATCGAGGCGGCGCTGCCGTTGCCGCCGGCGCAAGTTTCGGCGAAAATCGTCACCCCACGTAAATTCTTTCAACCGTCCCGGCGCTTGTTCTTTGGCGGCTTCGCCGCCGGCACGGCGCTTTCCGCAGCGCTTGCGGCGACCCTTGTGCTCACCGTCTTCACCAACGATCGAGAACAGACCGTCGCCGACGAGGTAGTCTCGGCGCATATCCGCTCGCTGCAACCCGGCCACCTGATGGACGTGGAAACGAGCGACCAGCACACGGTCAAACCGTGGTTTGACGGCAAGGTCGACGTCGCGCCGCCGGTGATCGACCTGACCGCCGAAGGATTTACGCTGCTCGGCGGCCGCCTCGATTACATCGACGGCGAGTCGGTCGCCGCGGTCGTCTACAAACGCCGCAAGCACGTGATCAATCTGTTTGTCGCACAACGATTGGGCGCCACGCACGGCAATGTGGCCGACCGGACGGTCCAAGGCTACAATGTCCGGCATTGGTCGGCCGGCGGCCTCGACTTCTGGGCTGTCAGCGACCTTGATCCGGCCGAACTCGACGAGTTCGTTGCGAAAATCTCCGCGGCATTCCGCGGCACCCCCTCCTGACTGGCCTGCGTCGCCATTACCGGGTAAAAGCCAAGCCGGCATACGAGCGTTTGAAAAAGCGCCGCCGGCAACCCATTTGGCCTGGCAACGTTGAAGCGTCAGTTATGGATCTCGGTCATGGATCAACGCGTCGATAACGAGCGCCGCATCGATTCGTCGCCCGGCCAGGAAGCGAAGCCCGCTTCCGGCAGGGCGACGAAGAAGCGGCCGCTGCTCGCAACCTTGCGCCAACGTCGAGGCTTGGCTGTCGCCATTGTCCTCGGCTCCGCCCTCGCGATCCTGGCGACAATCCTGTGGTGGCTGCACGCCAGGAATTACGAAACCACCGACGATGCTTTTATCGACGCCCGCACGGTGCAGATCAGCGCCCAGGTCGCCGCCGCCGTCGTCAACGTGCCGGTGACCGACAATCAGGACGTCGACGCCGGCGCCGAACTGGTCCGGCTCGACGACCGCGACTTCATCGCGCAGCGCGATCAGGCCAAGGCGAGCGTCGACAATCTCGTTGCGCAAATCGCCGCGCAACGGGCCAAGGTCGCACAAGCCGACAAGCAGGCGGCGCAGGCGCAAGCCGCAGTGACCTTTGCGCAACAGGAAGCGGATCGTTATCAGCAACTCGCCAAACATGGCACCGGCACCGTCGAGCAGGCGCAGCAATACTCTTCCAACCTGCTGCAAGCGCAGGCGTCATTTGCGGCCGCAGCGGCCAATACCGTCGCCACCGAGAAGCAGAATGCGGTGCTCCAGGCGCAGCTGGAATCCGCCAAAGCCCAGCTGGCGCAAGCCAACGCCAATCTGTCGCGCACCATCGTTACGGCGCCGGTTGCCGGACGCGTCACTCAGCTCACTGCCGCGAAAGGCGGCTATGCCGCCGTCGGCCAGGCGCTGATGATGTTCGTGCCGCGCGACCTATGGGTCACGGCCAATTTCAAAGAGACGCAGCTCGACCTGATGCGGCCCGGCGAGCCGGTCGATATCGAGATCGATGCCTATCCCGGTCGAACTTTCAAGGGTCACATCGCCAGCATCCAAGCCGGCAGCGGCACCGCGTTTAGCCTGTTGCCGGCGGAAAACGCGACCGGCAACTACGTCAAGATCGTGCAGCGTGTGCCGGTGAAGATCGTTTTCAATAAACCGCCCGACGTGCTGTTAGGCCCGGGAATGTCGGTCGTTCCGACGGTGAAAGTGCGATGAGCGACCGGTCGCGGGCGGCCGGCTGGGATGCGAGCCGTTCGGCCGCAGGCGATCGCAATCCCTGGCTGGTCGCCCTCGTCGTTTCGCTTGCGACCTTCATGGTCGTGCTCGACACCGCCATCGCCAACGTGTCGCTGCGTTACATTGCCGGAAGCCTCGCCGCCAGCATCGACGAGAGCACCTGGGTGGTCACCACCTATCTGATCGCCAATGCCGTGGTGCTGCCGGCGAGCGGCTGGCTTTCCAACGTCGTCGGGCGCAAGCGCTTCTACATGATCTGCGTAGCGCTGTTCACGATAAGCTCGCTGTTCTGCGGGCTGGCGTCGAACCTCACGGCGCTGATCGTCTTTCGCATTCTGCAGGGCCTCGGCGGCGGCGGCATGCCGACCAGCGAGCAGGCGATCCTCGCCGATACCTTTCCGCCGCAACGGCGCGGTCAGGCTTTCGCCCTGTACGGGGTCGCCGTGATCGTCGCGCCGACCGTCGGGCCGACGATCGGCGGCTGGATCACCGACAACTTCTCCTGGCATTGGATCTTTTTCATCAATGTGCCGATCGGGCTGTTGTCGCTGGCGCTGGTGCATTGGTTCGTCGACGAGCCCGAAGTGCTCGAACGCGAGCGCGAAGCGCGCCTCGCCGGCGGATTGAAGGTCGATTGGATCGGCTTTGCACTGATCGCGGCGACGCTCGCTTGCCTCGAAGTCGTGCTCGACCGCGGCCAGATCGACGATTGGTTTCACTCCAGCACGATCATTACGTTTTCACTGCTTGCCGCCGTTTCGTTTCTCGCCTTCATTCCATGGGAGCTTAATCAGGAAGACCCGATCATCGAGATTCGACTCTTGTTTCATCGCCAATTCGGCATGTCGTTCTTTGTCATGCTGATGATCGGCGCGATCCTGTTCGGCTCGAACCAGATCATGCCGCAACTGTTGCAGACGGTATTTCCTTACACCGCGACGCTCTCGGGTCTCGCCATGATGCCGGGCGGCCTCGCCATGCTGGCGATCATGCCGATCGCCGGCCTGGTCACCGGCCGCTTTCAGCCGAAATACCTGATGGTGCTGGGGTTAACCGGGATCGCGCTGTCGATGTGGTACTCGACCACGCTGACGCCGGACGCCAGCTTCGATTATTTCGGCTGGGTGCGCGTCTATCAGACCATCGGGCTGCCGTTTTTGTTCATCCCCATCAATACCGTCGCCTATGATGGGTTGCCGGCAACCAAGACCAATCAGGCGTCGGCGCTGATGAACGTCGCCCGCAATCTTGGCGGCAGTATCGGCATCTCGCTCGCCAACGTGGTGCTGACCCAGCGCGCTCAATTTCACCAGTCGCGCCTTGCCGAGAATACCAGCCCGGCCTCGCCGGTATTTCAGTCCACGCTGAAGTCGGTCACGAACTACTTCATCCAGCACGGCGCCCCACCCGGCGAGGCACACAGCCAGGCGATGGGATTTTTCGGCCAGCTCATTCAAACTCAGGCAACGATTTTGGCCTATATTGACGTATTCCACGTCTGCGCCATTGCCGCGGCGGTGATGATCCCGCTGGTCCTGATCATGGTCCGGCGGGTGCAATATCAAGGGCAGATGGCGGTGGGACACTGATGTAAGGAATTCGCGGACGGCCGGCGGAATTTCCCTGCCCGAACTGTGTTAGTTCACCGGCGCAAGCGGCGTCCGGGCATGGCGCGCACGGTGCAGTCGGATGATGAGGGAACGTCGATGACCTTGCCCGGGAAGTCAATCATAAATCGTATCGTCGCTCCGCTGTGCATATTGGCGATGCTCGCACTCTTTGTCGGCGCCGCCGCGACGGACCCGGTGACGGTAAGCGTGACGATGTTCGACTACAAGTTCGTACCCGACCATCTGACCTTCCGGCACGGCGTGCACTATCGGCTGCATCTGGAAAATCACGGCAAAGAGACGCACGAGGTCACGGCCCCGATATTCTTCGCCGCCGCCAAAATCGACAATCCGAATGTGCTCAATCGCGAGCGCACCGAGGTGGTGATGCAGCCCGGCGACGTCAAAGATGTTTTCCTCACCCCCGGCAAGCCCGGCACCTACGACCTGCGCTGCGCCGACCACGATTGGTACGGCATGGTCGGTGGCATCACCATCGAATAGCGCCGCAGCATCGACCGACACCGTCGGGCCGTAGCATTGCCGCCAAACCGCCTTCATCGCAGGCACGCTGCCGAAAAATATAACGGCGCGAGGCGTTTTGCGATCTAGCACGCGCTATCGTCCTGCTTGGCATCCAGTGAATGGGTCGGCCGCCAACGCCGCGCACTGCGCCGAAAGCCCAATTCCCGGGAGCCCACCGGTACCCGGCGGTGCGCATGCGCTGAAATGTCCTGACTTCGCCAAACTACGGCACCAATCTTGCTTAGACTGGTTATCGAGGAGGCTGTGGGGCTGACAAGCGCAAGATCTGGGAAGAAAGGAGTCGCCAATGTGTGACTTTAGCCTTCAGAGCGTACGATCGAGACCGGCCAAGGTCGGTGACAAGCTCGTGACGCGTGACTTCGGGACCGGAACCCGCGGGTTTTCGGCTTGCGACGACCCCGGCATGGCGGTCTGCATTCTGCCCGGTACGGAGCTGGCCTTTGCCGGCGAAGTCGCCTGCCTACCGGCCGGCCTGCTCGGCTGGAAGACGAAGACGATCAACTACCAGACGGCCATCTTCCGGCAAGTCAACAAGGACAAGATGGCCGCCCATCACGACGCGATGGAGTTTCCTGATGGGCGCACCGTGCTGCTGACATTGTTGTGCGAAGGCCAGACGGCAACGGTTCTGCAATTGCCGGCACAGCCGAAGACCGAAGTAGAGACGCGCGAACAGGAACGCGTCAGCTACGTCGGTTGAAACTTCGCTGACAAAAAAGCCGGCCGCCCGATAGGCGGCCGGCGCTTCGGCGCGACAGCAGCGATTGAAAGTCCCGAGCGGATTTGCCGCACGGAAGGCGTGTATTTTTTCGGCTCTTTATTCTCGCGACTGAATTCATACCAGCCAGCCCATTCCAGCCAGTCCATACCAGCCAGTTAGTCCAGGAACGCCGCGCAGGCGCGGGCGTTTGGCCACAAAGGCCCGATCGCCCGGGTGGATGCCGATCCGCCCGGATTTCGTCGTGACTCGAAGGCGGAAGAAGAGGAAAATTACCCTTGAGTCCCCTTTGGCCGGCAATCCTGCCGGCCGGTCGTTCTGCGGCACCCATCACAAAGCGTCCGCCAAGAATACGCAATGAATGAATCGCGCGACCAGCCTGCGACTGCGAATCGCTCCCCTATCGAGCCGTCAGCCGCGCCCGTCGCGCCACCGGATGCCGCCAAGCCGGAGACCGCGGAGCTGTCGACCGGCGCACAGTTCCTCACCGTCTTTCCCCCGATCATGTTGCCGATGTTCCTGGCGGTCGCCGACCAGACCATCGTCGCCACCGCGCTGCCGGCGATTGCCTCAAGCCTCGGTGAAATCGAACGCGCATCCTGGGTGGTGGTGTCATACCTGATCGCCAACACCATCGCGGCTCCGGTCTATGGCCGTCTCGGCGACACATTCGGCCGGCGCTTGATGATGGTGCTGGCGCTGGCGCTGTTCATGGTTGGCTCGGTGCTTTGCGCGCTGGCGCCCAATATCGAACTCCTGACGGCGTTTCGGGTCCTCCAAGGGTTCGGCGGCGGCGGCCTGATGACGCTGTCGCAGGCCCTGATCGGCGAAGCGATCCCGCCGCGCGAGCGCGGCCGCTACCAGGGCTATCTTGCCGGCATAGCGGTGAGCTCCAATACCTTCGGCCCGGTCGCCGGCGGCTATCTGACCCAAGCGTTCGGCTGGCAATCGATCTTCCTCATCAACATTCCGCTCGGGCTGCTCGCGGTCATGTTCGTATTCCGCATTCCCTCGCGCCAGGGCGACCGCCGCCGCACCACCTTCGATGCTCCAGGCCTGGTGCTGTTCATCTTCTTCGTCGGCCCGGTCATCCTGGCGCTCGAACAGGTGCAGCGCATGCAGTTGAGTGCGCTGCCCATGGCGCTGGTAATGCTCGCCGTCGGCCTGGTGTCGCTCGGCCTGCTGGCGTGGCAGGAACGGCTCACCGCGGCGCCGCTCATTCCGCCGAAACTGTTCAGACAGGCCTCGATCTGGCGCGCCGACGCAATGGCCGCTCTTCACGGCGCGGCGCTGGTATCGCTGATCACGTTTCTGCCGATCTATCTTCGCGCCGTCCGCGGCGCTTCGCCGTCCGAGACCGGCCTGATCCTGCTGCCGCTTACGGCCGGCATCGGCATCGGCTCGATGATCACCGGGCAGATGGTGACCAGAACCGGCTACACCGCGGTATTTCCGACTTTCGGATTGATGGGCGCCACCACAGGCCTGTTGTTCATCGGCTTTTGGATTCCGCATCTGACGACTGCGGGGATGGCGTGGGCGTTCTGCGCCATCGCGCTGTTCATGGGTTCGGTGATGGGTGTCGTCCAGGTTACGGTGCAGGCCGTGTCCGGACCGCGGCTTCTCGGCACCGGCGCGGCCATGGTACAATTCTCCCGCTCGGTCGGCGCCGCCTTCGGCACCGCCGCGGTCGCCGCGATCCTGTTTTCCATTCTCACGGCAACGGACCGCAGCACGGCGACGTTGTTCGGCACCATCATCGAGCAAGGACCCGAGGCGATCGCCGCGCTCGATCCGGCACGGCAGGCGATGGTGCACGCCGAGATCGGCGATGCCTTCCGCGCCGCGTTTCTGACGATCGCCGCGTTTACGGGATGCGGCACTTTGCTGGCCTGGTCGCTGCCGCTGCGTCGTCTCTAGCCTGCCGAGATCGCGGCATTGCGGCGCGCCGCCACACGCGGCAGACTCCACGGAAATTCGGGGAGGCAGCGATGATCGTCGACGCGCAAGTTCATCTGTGGAAGGCCAGCACGCCGGACCGGCCGTGGCTGCCGGGGCGCGTCGCTCAGCTTCCCGAGCCGCTCCTGATCGAAAAGCTCGTGCCAATGATGGACGAAGCCGGCGTCGGCCGCGCCGTGATCGTGCCGCCGTCCTGGGAGGGCGACCGCAACGACTACGCGCTCGAAGCCGTACGCCGATTTCCGACGCGGTTTGCCGTCATGGGTCGCATTCCGCTCGCCGACCCCCAAACGGCGAAGCTCCTGCCGGAGTGGAAGAAGCAACCCGGCATGCTCGGCATCAGGGTGACATTTCACCCGCCGCAATGGCCTTGGCTGAGCGACGGCACCACGGATTGGTTCTGGCCGCTTGCGGAAAAATTCAATCTTCCGGTGATGTTCTACGGCGCGCCGATGCCGCAATTCGCACCCGTCGCGGCGCGCTACCCGGGACTGACGATGATCGCCGACCACCTTGGCGTCACCGGCGACGTCGTCAAAGCGGGCAAGCTCACCGAAGCCGTCAAGGAAACCGCGGTGCTCGCCAAATATCCGAATGTTTCGGTGAAGCTCTCGACCACGCCGTTTTATTCGTCGGAGTCTTATCCATTCCGCGATATGACAGTGCATATCCGCCGGCTGTTCGACGCATTCGGCCCGCGCCGTTGTTATTGGGGCACCGACCTGACGAACTCCTATGCCAAAGCCACCTACCGGCAGCGCGTCACCCACTTTACCGAGACGCTCGATTTCCTCTCCGCGGAGGATAAAGAGTGGATCATGGGCCGCGCAATTCTTGAGCGGCTCGGCTGGGCGTAAGCTCGACCGATGACGAAAATCCTGCTGACCCGGCATGGCTACGTCGCAGGCATCAGGCCCGAACGGTTCCGCGGCCGCGAGCCGCTCGACCTCACCGCGCGCGGCCGCGAGGAAGCCGCAGCCGTCGCGCAACGCATCGCGCAAGCCTGGCGGCCGAGCCAAATCTATACGAGTCCGATGGGCCGGTGCATCGAAACCGCAACCGCCATCGCCAACGCCTGCGGCATTGCCGCCACGACATGCGACGATCTCAACGACATCGATTACGGCGCATGGCAGTTCAAGACTTTCGACGAGGCCAAGGCGCAGAATCCCGCTTTGTTTGCTGCATGGTCCGCCACTCCGCAGCTCGTGCGTTTCCCCAATGGCGAGGCGCTGCAGGACGTCGCGGCGCGGGCTGCGAACGCGGTGCACATGGTGCTCGCACGCCATAGCGAGGAGACGATCGTGCTGGTCGGCCATGACAGCGTGAATCGCGTGCTGCTGCTCGGCTTTCTCGATCTGCCGCTCTCGGCCTATTGGCGCATCGCGCAGCAGCCCTGCTGCCTCAACGAGATCGATATCGGCGGTGAAAAAGTCTGCGTCCAGAGCATCAACGCGACCCAGCATCTCGATGCCGTCGCAACGGAGCGCGGCTCGCGATGACTTCGCCGCGCGGATCGGTCCAACCATGAGTTTCGTCGGCCGTTCGCTGCCGCGGCTTGAGGACCGGCCGCTCGTCACCGGGCAAGGGCGCTTCGCCGCGGACGTTGCGTTTGCGCATCAATTGCACATGCGCGTGGTCCGCTCCGCCCACGCGCATGGCCGCATCGCCGCGATCGATGCCGACGCGGCGCGCGCCGCGCCCGGCGTCATTGCGGTCTGGACGGCAGCCGACACAGCCCAAATTCCGCCGATCGATTTTCGTCTCACCCGTATCGAGGGGCTCGAGCCCTACCGTCAGCCAATCCTCGCCCGGGAGCGCGTGCGCTATGTCGGCGAACCGGTCGCGGTCATCTTCGCCGCCGACGCCTACGCCGCCGAGGACGCCGCGGATCTGGTGACTGTCGAGATCGAGCCATTACCCGAACTGCTTGCCGCCGATGCGGCGCCAAGCGAATTCGACATCGGCCATTCGACCGAAGCCGGCATCGTGCGTAAGGGCTATGGCGACATGGCGGCGGCCATTGCCGAGGCGCATGAGATCGTCGCGCTCGAACTCAAGATCGGCCGCCACAGCGGCGTGCCGCTGGAAACGCGCGGCGCCGTCGCGCGATACGATGCGGCGCGCGACGTGATCGAGCTTTATGGCGCCGCCAAAGTGCCGCATTGGAACCGCGACAGCCTGGCGCGCATGCTCGGGCGGCCGCCCTCCTCCGTGCACCTGCATGAAGGCCATACCGGCGGCGGCTTCGGCGTGCGCGGCGAGCTTTATCCCGAGGACGTGCTCGCCTGTCTCGGCGCCTTGCGGCTCAATCGGGCGGTAAAGTGGGTCGAGGATCGCCGCGAGCATCTGATCGCCGCCAATCATTCGCGCCAGCAGCATTTTCGCGTTCGCGCCGCAGTCGACAAGACGGGCCGGCTCCTCGCCATCGACGGCGAGTTCTTTCACGATCAGGGCGCCTATGTGCGTACCCATGCCGCGACCGTGCCTGATCTCGCCGCCACCATGATGCTCGGGCCCTATCGCGTCGGGGCCTATCGCATGGTCGGGCGCATCCGCCTCACCAACAAGACGCCGTGCGGCACCTATCGCGCGCCCGGGCGCTACGAGAGCACGTTCGTCCGCGAGCGATTGTTGGATGCAGTTGCCGCGCGCCTGCGCATCGATCCGGTCGAAATCCGCCGCCGCAACCTCATCGCAGCAGCCGAAATGCCCTATGCCCGCCATCTCGACACACTCGGCACGGAAATGACCTACGATTCCGGGGATTATGCCGGGCTTCTCGCCAAGGCGCTTGCCGCCATCGGCTGGGAAAAGCTGCGCGACGATCTAAAACGCCGGCGCGCGTCAGGCGAAGCGGTCGGCGTCGGACTTGCAATGTTCGTCGAAAAGAGCGGGCTTGGACCTTACGACGCCGTCCGCGTTTCCATCGATGGTTCCGGAACGGTCGAAATCGTGACCGGAGCGACTTCGGTCGGCCAGGGCATGGAGACCGTCCTCGCGCAAATCTGTGCCGACGCGCTCGGTGTCGATTACCGGCGTGTGCGCGTCGTCCACGGCCAGACCGATCGCATCGCCTATGGCATGGGCACGTTTGCATCGCGGGTGACGGTGATGACCGGCGAAGCCACCCGCATTGCCGCGGCAAAGCTGCGCGCCAAGGCGCTCGCCGCCGCGGCCGGCCTGCTGCAAACCCCCGTCGAAACGCTCGACGCGATCGACGGCATGGTGGTGCGCAAGAGCGCCGCCCACGTGCCGTCCAATGGGCAGTCCAATGGGCCATCCAAAGGGCCGTCGATCTCGCTCGGCGAAATCGCGCGCGCCCTCAGTCCCGGCTCGAAGTTTGTCGGCGATGCTACACCCGGTCTCGCCGCCGAGGGCTTGTTCGAGCAGTCGCACATGAACTACCCCTACGGAATCCAAATTGCCGCGGTGCGCGTCGACCGCGACACCGGAACGGTCGCGGTCGAGCGCTTTTTCGTCGCCTATGACATCGGCAAGGCCGTCAATCCGATGCTGGTCGAGGGCCAGATTGCCGGCGGCGTCGCCCAAGGCATCGGCGGCGCGCTGTTCGAAGAGTTCCTTTACGATCCACGCGGCGAGCCGCTCAGCGTTAGCCTTGCCGATTACCTGATGCCGACGGCGCGCGAAATTCCGCCGATCGAGGTGCTCATCACCGAGGACGCGCCGAGCCCGCTCAACTCGCTCGGCGTCAAAGGCGCCGGCGAAGGCGGCGTCAATGCGGTCGGCGCCGCCATCGCTGCAGCCATCGACGACGCGCTCGGCCGGCCCGGCGCGGTGACCGAGCTTCCGGTCACGCCGCGGCGGCTGCGGCAAATTCTGCAGTCGCTCAGCTTGTGCTGAGCGGCAGCGTTATTTGTTCCTCGCCGCGGATGCAAAGACGATCTTGACTGCCGCGTTCAAATCCGGCTTCGACGCCGACGTATCGAGGCCGACGCTGGAAATCTTGCTCGTCAATTCCTTTTGCTCGTTAGCCGGAAGACTGGTCAACTCGCCGCCGTGGTCGGTCCAGTTCTTGTAGGACGCGACAAAGAACTGCTTCACGAACGGGACGATGTCGGTCGACACCGAAGTCGCGTCGTCGCGGACGATTTTCTGCAAGTCCGGCGGCAATCCATCGAGCCATTTTTTGCTCAGGACGACGATCGAGTTCAGATAGGGCTGCTCGGTGTTGATGACGTATTTCGCGGCATCCAGATAATGAAACGTCGTATAAACGGTGATCGTGGCAAGCGTCGCGTCGATCGCACCCTGCTGCAGCGCCGGCAGCACGTCGGCCAACGTCATCGCCACTGGCGAGGCGCCCATCCGCTTGACCATTTCAAGCTGGAACGGCGAGGCCAGCACGCGAATCTTCAGCCCCTTGAAATCCGCCAGATCATGGATCGGCTTGCGCGAGGCGATCGAGGACGGCCCGATGGGAGCAAGTGCTACCCCCGCCAATCCCTTGTTGGCGCCCAGTCCGAGCATCAGGTTGCGGACCGCCGGGTCGCTGATGACGCGGATATCCTGGTCCTCGCTGCTGAACAGCCCCGGCGCGCTCAGCGCCTCATAGCGTTCGTCGACACCGACCAGGAACTCGGGCGGTCCCATCCAGCCCTGGATCGATCCGAATTGCACCCCCTCGATCTGACGGGGGATGGAGCCGAGCTGACTTGCCGGATAGATTTCCGCTTTGATGCGACCGCCGGAATCCTTCTCCACCGCCGCAGCAAATCGAATGAGCCATTCGTGCTGCGTGTCATGGATCGTGGCGGTGCTCAGCTTCATGATAATGGGATTGGCGCCCTGGGCGGTAGCCGGCGACGACAGCGCGATGATGCCCGTCACCGTCAGAGCAACCAACGTTGCGACGGATGCGCGTAGACCGCTTGTTCTTTCCTTCATAATTTCCTCCCCAACCTCGACAATGCCGCACCAGCTCGACGCTGCGCGTGTCGCAAGCCCGTGAAGCTGCCATAGGAATTGAAGCACGTACAGAAGTCGATTCGCCGCGTCCGATAATGCTATTCTGAAAAGGGCTTCGGACCGCGAGGCGGGCGATGAATGGAATACGGTTGACGGTGCGGATCGATTTCGGCTCCGCTGGGGCGCTCGGACCCGGCAAGGTCCGGCTTCTGGAGGCCATCCACGAGACCGGCTCGATTTCGCAAGCCGGCCGCTCGCTCGGCATGTCCTACCGGCGCGCCTGGCTCTTGGTCGACGATCTGAATCGCTGCTTCCGCGAGCCGGTGGTCGCGACTCAGCCCGGCGGCGCGCGTGGCGGCGGCGCGGCGCTCACCCGGTTCGGCCGTGAACTGGTCAAAAAATATCGTTCGATCGAAGCCCAAGCGGCGGCTGCGGGGAAGAAACAACTGCGCGATCTGGGGGTGGCTTGGCGCAGTCGCAACCCCCGCATGCAGAGACGCCTGAAGAAGCCGGTCCGGGCTGCTGCGACCGGATAATTGGGGCTTACGCGATGGGCTGTGGCGCGGCGGTCGGCCTCTATTCCTTTTTTGGCCTACATCGTGCTGCCGCTGACGTGGCGGCACTATGAGCATCACAAGACGCTGGCCGGCGTCACCATGATCGCTGGTCGCCATGAAGAATGTGGCCTGGAACGCGGTCGCAAAGTCGATCATGGCGCAAGCGCTGCCGGGTCCGAAATGATGACGAGATCGGTGCTCATGCCGGCGGCGGCCGATGCGCGAGCCAGCAGCCGCTTTCGGCGGCGGCGAACAGTTCGGCGAGAGCCGCATTGACTGCGTCGGGTTCTTCGCTGGTGATGGTGTGCCCCGAACGCGGGATGACGAGCAGCGCCGCGGTCGGCGCGGCGCGCTTGAGAAAGATGCTGCCGTCGAGGCAGGTCTCGTCCTCGTCGCCGACGATAACGAGAAGCGGCACCGAGAATTTCTTCAGGTCGGCTTCGAGATCCCACAGCGTCGGCCGCTTGCTTTGCAGCATCGTCATGGTTAGCGCATGACCCTGCGCCGAGTGTTCGCCGAGCATGCGGGAGAATTCCGCATAGCCGCGCGGGTCCTTGTATTTTTGCGCCTGACGCGTTGCGCCGTCGGCATAGATCGCCGCGGCCTGCGCCATGCCTTTCTCGGTGAACATTTTCGCGGTGTCGGCGGCTTGCGCGCGCATCGCCTGGCGCGCGGCCGGATCCGGCAGCGAGCCCCAGCCGCAACCGGCCGCGGTCACCGAGATGCATCGATCGGGATGGCGCATGCCGATGTGGAGCGCGGTATAGGCGCCCATGGAATGGCCGACGACGTGGGCCTTGGCGATGCCGAGCGCATCCATCAGCGCGACCGCGTCGCCGCGCGCGATATCCTGACCATAGCGCGCCGGATCGCCCGGCACATCCGATGGCGGGTAGCCGCGCTGGCTGTAGGTGACGCAACGATGCGACCGCGAAAAGCGGCGCATCTGCGGCTCCCAGGTACGGTAGTCGCCGGCAAACTCGTGCACGAAGACAACAGGCGTCCCGGCGCCGGACACTTCGTAATACAAATTCACGCCGTCCGCCGTTTCAATCTTGGGCATGGCCGGTGCCTTACTGACGCAACGGCATCATGCTACGAAAATTCGGGAGCCGACGGCAAACAAACTCCGCCGCGGCTCTGCAGAAAAAGAAAAGGCCGCCCTCGCCGGGCGGCCCCGCATGCCGGATATCGCGTGCGACGAATAAGCGCTCGCTTACGCCATCCAGAACGGCTTGTTAGCTTCACGATGCGCGTCGCAACGCGTGATGCCGATGTCGCGCAATGTCGCGTCGCTCAGCCCTTCCAACTCTTGGCGCGAACGCGCCCGGCGCTGCCACTCGGCGATACGGCGAGCAACTTGATCCCAGCTGAACATGCGGTGAGTCCGGAAATTGGTCATTGTGGTGGTGGTCATGGCTTGCTCCATATCCGGCGGTTTTGCGTTGATTGCACCCTAGACTGAGTTTGCAATGCGAAATGTGATCGCAAACACAGTTTGGCGCTTTTCATATAAGCTATTGATATAGTTCGTCTTTTACAGCCGACGCGGCGGTAGTTGCGGTGCTTTTTCCACCGCCGTCAGGCGGCCTTCGGCTCGGACGGCAGCGCGATCTCGCAAATCCCGGTCACCGGATCCGGCAGCAACGCCGCCGTCCGGTCGTAACCGACGACGCGCAACAACCCCTCGGCCGGACACATGGCCACGGCAAGCCGGGTATAAGGATTGAGAACCGGTTCGCGCACCCAATCGAAACCCGGCGCCGACACCGCACCATCCCATCGCGTCAGCGACTCGCGACGGGCGCGGCTATAGCTCGCGGCATCCGCAAACGAACTGGTCAGGAAGCGGCGGGTGCCGATGCGGCCTTCCCAACCGTCGCGGCACGGCACCCAGTCGTTGGCGGCGCTGGTTTCTTCCTCGCGGGTGACGAAATCGGTTTCGGTGCGTTCTATCACGCAACGCTCGTCCGCAGCACACCCCGCCAACACGTAGATCACGGGGCGCGCCACCGGCGTCGTTTCCAGCATGCGGCGCGCCGCGGCGAAATCCCGGCAAAGCTCGAACACCCGGCGCAACAGTTGATCCGGCGGCATCAGACCCGCCGAGCGCCAGATCGCGTGCGCATTGGCCGCAAAATCGTACGGCCGCAGCCAACGATGCGCGGTGCGCCGGCGCATCGGCGCCTGGTTGACGCAAGCGGCAAAGCGGGACGGCGCCATGGCAGTCAGCGCGCCGACATAGCCCGGCCAAGTGACGCTGAAGAAATCGCCGCATTCGCCTCGCATTTGCGCCACTTCGACATGGCGGCCGAGCCCGAGAAACGGCCAATCGAGGGTACGAAGAATCCACGGCGCGCCGCCATGCTCGACCGCAAGCGACGTGCAGGCCCATTGATAGGACGCGTTAAGGAGCCAGACGCCGGAGAAACCGAGCGCGGCTGCGATTTGGCCGATCTCATCGACATAGGGCGACCGCGAGCGCTCAAGCCAGCGCCGCGACGCCCGATCGAGCGCCGGCACCAGCGGCATGGACGCGCGCGGCAGAAAGCCGAGACAGGCGTCGCGCAACGCCCGTGCCCGTGCTGCGCTTTTCTCGGCGTGGCGCGGCGGTCCGCCGTCACGCAGATCGACGACTGGAATCGTTTGCAGCACAGTCATGGCGAACCCGCGAAACGAACGAGGAGAATCGAGCGCAATCTAGATCAATTTGCCGGCCAAATGCCGACCGTGGTGTCGTCGCTTCCCGATGCGAGGCGCCGCCCGTCGGGCGAATAGGCAAGCGCCCGGATGCTTCCGGCATGCCCGCTCAGCGAATGCGCAAGCTGGCCGCCGGCGGCATCCCAGATCTGGACGCTGGTGTCGCCGCCGCCCACCGCAAGGCGCCGGCTGTCGCCCGCGAAGGCGAGCGCGTTCACCGAGGCCAGTTGCGTCAGAAGAGTCTGCACCTGCAGCAGTTTCGGATTCCAGACGACCACCATGCCGCCGCTGCCGCCGGCCGCGATCTCCCGGCCGTCGGGAGAGTACGCCACCGACAGGATTTGCCCGGACGGACTCCTGACCGTTCCCAAGGCCTGCCCGGTATTGCCGCCCCAGGCCCGCACCGTGCCATCCGCGCTGCCCGAGACGATGGTCGCACCGTCCGGAGAATAGGCCACGGATGTCACCGCCTCGCCGTGCCCGTTGAGGATGTGCAGCAAGGCGCCGCTGCCAACGTCCCAGATTTTCACGGTAGCGTCGGCATTGCCCGCGGCGATCCGCGTGCCGTCCGGAGAAACCGCGAGCGACAGGACCGCCGGCAGGACATCCCAGCCATACGTCATTTCCGGCCGCAGCGGACGACCGATGCGCTGGCCGCTGTCGATATCGCGAATAATAATGATGCCGTCCTTGCCCCCCGAGACGATGCGCTTGCCGTTCGGCTCGAACGCAATCGCATAAACCGCCTCCGATTCGCCACGCAGCGTGTGGCGCAACAGCCCGCTGGCCGCGTCCCAAATCATCACCGATTTATCGGAGCTGCCGGCCGCGATCAGTTCCGAGTTGGGCGAGAAGGCCACGGAACTAACTGGACCGGCATGGCCGGTCAGGGAGAGCAGACGACCCTCGGCGCCGGCGGAGCCGTGCCTGAAAACGCCGAATAAAATGCCCAGGAGCACAAACGCGGCCGCGCCGGCGATGCCAATGCGAACGATCCGTCCCTGCCGGTCTGCCGGCCAAAAGGCGCCGGGTGCGACCTTGGGCACGACCGCGGCAATCGATAACCGCTCTTTACTGGTTTTTTCGGGCGCCGCGACCGTGGCGCAGGAGCCGGTATCCTTTTTCCCCGGCACATCGAGGACCGCAGCGCCCTGCCTCAAACCGGTGTCCGATCGCGAACCGCCCGATGCTATCTTGGTCTCGCCGCTCGGCGGCGACTTCGGCGGCTGGTTCAGGATGCCGTCGATCGACTTGATCAGGCGCTCCATGTGATGGTCGAAATCCTGTCCGGTATCGACTCGCAGCGCATTGCGGAACGCAAAATCCTTCAAGCTCGGCGGCAATTGATCGGAACTCGGCATCGTCGTGCTGCCGATGAGAATGGGAATGAGCGGCGTCCGCCGGCGCAGCGCGGTCTCGATTTCGACGCGGACCGCATCGGACTCCAGCTGGATCCGCGCGCCGCCGCCACCCGTGGCGCCGAGCCAACCCGGCCCGACCACGGCGAGCAAAATACTGGTTTGACGCAGCATTTCATTGATATGGACGCGAAAATCGATGCCCGGCGGAATGCTGTCGATGTCGCGAAAGATGACGTCCCGACCGTAATAGCTGGCCAGCCGATCGAAAATTCGGCCGGTCATCGCCTCGGAATCGGCGCGGCGGTAGGAAATGGCGATTTTAGGCATCGGCCCCCAGCCGGTCGTGACGCATTCCGACCCCTCGAATTCAGCCCGGCAATCCTCCGTCGCCGCAAGCCGAAATAGCGCACCCCCGGCTGAAAATCATAGCACGACTCCACCCCAGGGCAGCGGGGGAACGAAAACGCCGCCCCTCGTTCGAGCGCCGTTCCAGCGCCGGCGTTAAAGCTTAATCTTCCGACCGGGAGCGACTTTGCCGACATGATCGGCTTTTCGCGGCCTGCGCTCAGCGGCCGCCTCACCGGCTCGATTGCGAAAACCCGATTCCTCAGGCAAAATTCGATCCGGCAACGGGGCCGGCAAGACGAGCGCCGCTACGCTCCGTACGGGAGAATTCGATGCGCGGTATCGGCAAATCCTCCGTCGGCAGGTCTACTCGGGCAATATCTAGGCCTTTGCTCCTGACCATGGCTTTCGTCTCGGCGTCAGCCGCATTTGCGCTGCTGCCGAACCAAGCCTCCGCTCAGTTCAATATCGACGGCATCATCCGCGGCGCCATCGGGCATGGCGGCTATGGCTATGGCTATCGCCGGCCGAGCCACCACTCTTCCCACGAATCCTCGCATCATGAGTCCGCCGATAAGGGCAAGGATTCGGATAATGACGCCGCCGACAGCAAAGCCGGCAAAGGCATCAAAAGTACCGACGTGGGCAATAACGGCGACCACAGCGCACATGGCGCGGGAAGCTCACAATCGGCCGCCTCCGACACGCCGCCGCCGCCGCCCAATGGCGGCCCCTCCGGTTCGGGCGGACCGGCCAAGCCGTCCGACAGCGACGTGCCGGCTTTTTCGCCGTCGCGCTGATCGGCATTCGTAGTCTGAAAATTCATGGTCTGAAAATTCGTAGTCTGAAAATTCGTAGTCTGAAAATTCGTAGTCTGAAAATTTACTTGCCGGTGCTGCTGGCGCTGTTGCCGCTGACTTTCGGGCTCAGCCGGTCGTAGGCGCGTTGCGCCTCGACGCTGCCGTTGCGCGCCGCCTTCTGATAAAGATCGACGGCATTCTGGTCGCTCTGCGGCGTTCCCAGGCCTTTTTCGTTCATAAATCCAAGCCGGAACTGCGCGTCGGCGAATCGCTGATCGGCAGCCTTGGTGTACCAGTCGAGCGCCTTCTGATAGTCCTTATCGACGCCGCGGCCGAAGAAATACATGTCGCCGAGATTCTTCTGCGCCTTGGCGAGACCGTGATCGGCGGCTTTCCGATACCAGACCACCGCCTCGGCGTCGTCTTGCGGCACGCCGTCGCTGCCGGTCGCAAGCAAAATCCCAAGCAGATTTTCGGCGTCCGGATATCCGGCGCTCGCGGCGCTGCGATAAAGCTGGACGGCGTGTTGGATATCCCGATCGGCGCCGATGCCCTTTTCGTACATGTAGCCGAGCCGGTACTGTGCGTCCGGGAAGCCCTGATCGGCGGCTTTCAGATACCAGGACACGGCCTTCACGGCATCCCGCGGCAGACCGCCGCGGCCGTACAAATACATGTCGCCGAGATTCGTCTCTGCCTTGGCAAATCCCTGTTGCGCCGAATTTTGATACCATTCGACGGCTTTGATATCGTCCCTCGGCAGGCCGTCTTCGCCGTCCGCATACTTCACGCCTAATGCGTTTTGTGCCGCCGGATCGCCGCGATTGGCGGCGGCGATGATGTCGTCGAGCGGGCCCAACGCTGCCGGCGCGCCGGGCGGATTGGCCGGTCCGGGAACGGCGGCCGGAAGGTGCGCCGCCGGCGCCAGCGCCACTGCCGGAGCGGTCAACGCGGTCGGGATGACAGGTTTGGTCGATGCCGGCGCCGCCGGCGTGACGGCGGCAATGGCGACCGGCTTCGGCTTCGACGACGGCAGCAGGATGAAGCCGATAACGGCGAGCCCAACCGCCAAGGCCGCGCCGGCGCCCAGCGCGGCAACCCGCAGGTCAGGCGACAGCCGATCCAGGACCGGCAGCACCGCCGACGGCGCCGCCATGAGTCTTTGCCACAGCGACGGCTGAACCGGCGCCACCTCTATCGGCACTGCCGGAGCTTCCAGAAGCCGCGTATCGTTATGCAGGATTTTCGGCGCATCCATTCGCAGCGACGATGCGCCGAGCGCATCGCTGAACGCGCGGGTCGAGGGAAAGCGCTGCGCCGGCTTCTTGGATAGCGCCTTCAACAATGCGGCCTCGACCCGCGGCTCGAGCCCCGGTACGCGCGGGATCAGGCGATCCGGCCGCTGGTTGATCTGCGCCTGCATCAGATCGTATTCGCTGGTGGCGGAAAACGGCGGCTTGCCGGACAGCATCTCGTACAGCACGATGGCGAGGCTGTAGAGATCGCAGGTCTCGTCACCCTCTTCGCCGCGCAACTGCTCCGGCGCCATATAGGCGAGCGTGCCGACGATGCTGCCGCTGCGCGTGAGCCGCTGCGAGCCGCGCATCCGTGCGATGCCGAAATCCATGATTTTCAGCACGCCGTTTTCCGCAATCATCAGGTTCGACGGTTTGATATCGCGGTGAATGACCCCCATGCTGTGGGCATAGGCGAGCCCATCGGCGGCCTGCGCAATGATGGCGAGGCTCTCGCGCGTCGGGATCGGCGCGTTGCGCTCCTTGAGCACGTCATCGAGGGTGTGACCGCGCACCAACTCCATGACCATGTAGAGGTTCTTGTCGTCGGGGATGAGCGAGTAGATCGTCGTGATATTGGGGTGATTGAGGCGGGCGAGGCTCGTCGCCTCGGCGCGGAAGCGTTCGACGAAGTTGGTGTCGCTCAAGAGCTCGGGCCGCAGCGATTTCAGCGCAACGTCGCGTTGCAGCACGGTATCGAATGCCGCGTGGACCTGCCCGATACCGCCTGCGCCGAGCAATTCGCCGATTTCGTATTGGCCGATTGCTTTGTTCATTGTTGTCAGCCGGGCGGGTTCGCCGCGCGATCCGGACGTCCGTCGGCATCGGACTTCGGTGCGGCTTCGATCGGAATTTTGATGCGGCGGGTGGTCGGCTCGGACGCGGATTTTTGCTCGACCGCCTCCGCCACGCTGAATATGCCAAGCGATGCGTTGTCGTGGCCGCCGGCGGCGAGCGCGGCCGCGATCAAGGCATCGCAAGCTTCTTGCGGCGCCAGGCGTCCGGCGATGTCGGCAATCTTGGCGTCGGGGACGAGACCGCAGACGCCGTCCGAGCACAGCACCATAACGTCGCCGAATTCGAGCGGCAGGCCGTTGGCGCCGATCATCGGCTTCATCTGCCGGCTGGTGCCGAGCGCCTGCAGGATCACGTTGTGCATCGGGCTGCGGTCGGCCTGCTCCTGCGTCAACGTACCGTCGCTCACAAGCTTGGCGACCAGGGTCTGATCTTCGCTGAGCTGGACCAATTCGCCGCCGCGCAGCAGATAGGCGCGGCTGTCGCCGATATGCCCGAGCCAGGCCTTGCGGTCGCGGAAGGCCAGCACCGTGCAGGTCGTGCCCATGCCTTTGCATTGCGGATGCTCGGCGGCGTATTCGAGGATCGCCCGGTTGGCGGCGGTAAACGCCGCCGCCAGCACTTTCGGCACCGGGCCGTCGAGATCGTAATACAGCCGGCGGATCACGTCTGCGGCGAGAGCGCTCGCGACTTCGCCGGCGGCGTGGCCGCCCATCCCGTCGGCGACCAAGGCGAGACTGCCGCGGCTATCGGCGATCGCTTTGTCCTGCGGTTTGACCCATGCAATCGTGTCCTCGTTGAGCTCGCGAACCAAGCCGGGATCCGTGCGCATGGCGCCGATGATTTGCATCGCAGGCAGAGCACGGACCATCTTGCGGACTACCCGATAGGTGTTGCGGCGGCCGCAGCAGCCCAAGCAAGCGGATTCATGAAAGTCGCCGAGCCGATTTATTGCGCATTGGGTTGCGGATGCAGCAGCTCATGCACGTAGGATATCGGTACCGCGAAGGCAACGTGCTGAGCGGACGTACTGAGCAGCGAGATCAAGCCGATGACTTTGCCGGACATGTTGAGCACCGGTCCGCCGTACGAGCCGGGTCCGGCATAGATGTCGAGCTGGTAGTTATTGCCAGCAGTATCATAGGTGCGCACGTCGGCATTGGCTTGCCGGTCTTTCTTGGTGGGCAAGAGCGAAACCACGCCCTCAGTCACCGTCGGCTCCGGAATATAGATATCCTGCCTGCGGGTCTGGCCGGCTTCGTTGGTTTCCTGCACGGCGCGCGTCTTGTTCGACACCACCGAGTACGCGAGTACGATGATTTTCTCGCCGACCTGCACCTTGTCGTCGTCGGCGAGATCCAGGCTGGTCAAAGGCTCGCCGACATCGATCTTCAACTCGGCCACGCCGGCGTCGATCGACGTGCGCAATAGGCTGGCATTGATGCTGATCCGCGTGCCGGGGAACTGCACCGTCAGCGCCTCGTTGCGGCCGAAGAACTCGCGCGTGTCGGGAGAAATCGGGTACGGGCGGCCGGCTTCGAAAATCCAGCCGCCGCTTTCCGGAACCCAGCCCGTCAGCGAATCGACGTCGATCGGGCCCTTGGCCGGAAAATGGCCGCCGCCAGCGCGAAAATTGAAAATTGCGCCGCGCGCGCCGTCCTTGCTGGAGAAGTCATCGTACGACGAGGTCCATGAGGCGACGGTGGCCTTGCTGGTGAGAATCGTGCCCTGCGAGCCGATGACGAAACCGCTGCCGATTTCGGTACCGCCGATCGGCTCGTAATTGTTGTCACGGTCGTTGTCGAGCGTCAGCCAACGCACCAGATTGCCGTCATCCATCCGCACATAGCACGGCAGCCATTCGCCATCGACGTTGGCCATCTTTTGATAAATCGGCCTGTTGGTGGCGCGATCGTAGAGCTGCCACTGATTGCGGATGTAGACCGTCGATTCGCCGAGCTGATGGATCTTCTCGGGCGTGATGCCCATTTGCTGTTGAAGATCTGTTTCCGCCTCGCGCTTGTTGGCCGCCGCGACGGCTTGCTGCTGGGCAAGCTGTTGCGCCAATTGATTGGCCACGCTCCGGTCGTGCCAGTACAGCGCGCCGCCGCCGACGATCGCCAGCAACACCACGGCCGCAACCGCCGCGATCCAGACTTGCCGCGCCTTACTGCGTTCTTCGGTCATCATCCGCAGGATCGTCGCCTTGCCGACCGGCACCTTGGCGAGCGCCGCCGGATCGCGAGCGGCAGTCTGCTGCGAGGCTTCGCTGAAAGCGGCGGCCTCGGTGGTCTCGGGAACCCCGGTCGAACCGACGATACGCGTGGCGGCCGCGTCGATCGCGCTCATCGCCCCCATTTGCCGGGTGCGCGCCGGCAGATTGGCCGGCCGCGGCTGCACGTCAAAGGCGAATTTCGGACCGCCGGAGCCGAGTTCTACCTCGTCGTCGGGCAACAGCTCGACCTCGCCGGAAATGCGCTCGCCGTTAAGGAACGTGCCGTTGCTGCTGTTGAGGTCGGCCAGCCGGAAATAGACCTCTTTCTCGTTCTTGACGCGGATGACCGCATGCTTGCGGCTGACGGCATCGTCACGTTGCAGATCGTAGGCAATTCTGGAGCCCGGATCGCGACCGAGCGTAATTTCGCTTAAGCCTTCGAGGTTGAACTGTTCGATTTGATTGATCTTGGAACCGCTTAAATGGCGGATGACAACCTGCGTCGGGGATGCGGTCATGAAATCACCCTCACGCGCTTTCGCGCCTTTCGAGCCGAGCCGGCGCTGCGGAATTTCACGAAGCCTGGCAGCCGCCCAACGCCGGCCAGTTGGCCGGTCGAGCCCCTCGCCGCGACATTACTTGAATGCGTGCGATTTTCAACGGGGTCGGCTTAAGACGGAACTACACGGAACTCCAACGAGGCCTTTGATCGAGCTTCGGCAGGCGCCCGATGCGCTCAGTGCGGAATGACCGGAAGCAGCAAGTGCGAGGGTTGCTCGCGGTCGTGGTAGATCTTGTGCAGCACCGTCTTGCTCGAGCAGATGTGGTAGGGGACGTATTCCGCATTGGTGGCGCCGGCAACGCCGGTCGGCAGATCGAGGCTGGTAATATCGAGACAAATGCGGTGGCCCTTGCGGAACAAATTCGCCGTCGCCATCACTTCGATCCGATACTCCTCGATGGCGCCCGGCGTGACTGGCTGCCACGCCTGCCGCGTCAGCGGATGCCACGGCCACCACGGTTCTGAGCGTTTGGCGTCGACCGCGCGGTGCGAGGCCTTGAGCCAGCCGCGGGTGATCTCGCGCTCAGGCAGATCGCTCGGCACCTCGCGCTCGCCCTCGCGCACGCTCAACACCGACACGTCGGGACCGACATCTTTGAGGATGACGATCCAATTGGTGTCATTCTGGTCGATCGACGCATAGAGCGTCAGTGCAATCGGCCCCGCCACCAGCACGTCATGCGGCAGCGGATCGGTCATGTAGCGCAGCCGGGCAATCGCGCCGGTCTGCGACGGCGGCATCTGCACGAATGCGTCGGGCGGCTGCGTCTCGGCTGCGCTCGACGGCGCGATAGTGTCGGGCGTCAGCCGCTGCCAACTCTTGAGATAGAGCTTGGTCCATTGCGTGTCCGGCAGTGGCCAATCGCTGGCGTTGCGCCACTCGTTCGCCCCCATGACCCAAAATCGCACCGGCGCGTCGTCCATGATGCCGGTATCGATGCCTTTGAGCCAATGATCGTGCCAGCGCAACACCTCGCTGTGGAACGTGTGGTACGGCCGTTCGAGATGCGCCGGTCCGGCGAGCAGAAGCTTTTTCGGCGCCTTGATGTTGCGGTACCAATGCTGGCAGCCGTTGAGATGGGTCTTGTAGGTGTAGCCGTACCAGCCGGAACCGGTATAGGTGGGCACCTTTATCCGCTCGAACTCCGCCTCGCTTTTTTGCACCGCCGCTTCGGAATCGAACGGATCGACCAGCACATTGTAGTAGGGCGGCATGTGCTGGCCCTTTTGCGCGATCAGATTGTAGACATGCGGGTACATCTTGTAGTCGGGATTGGCCATCGCCTCGCGCCAAAGCCTCTCCCCCCGCTCCGGCAACCGACCGGGCGGCCCTTTGTGCTGATGCATCGCCGAGAAATGGCCGACCAGATAGCGGAACAGATGAATGACGCCGCCGGGATATTCGTCGCGGAAGCCGCCGAGCTCGCCATAGGCGCCGCGCGAATCGAACGGGAAGATCGCCTTGAGATGCGGCGGCTGCTTCTTGGCGACCGCGAGCTGCTCGGCGCCGAACCCGGAAATGCCGACCATGCCGACATTGCCGTCGCACCAGTCCTGCGCCGCGATCCACTCGATAAGATCGTAGCAATCCCATTCGCGCGTGCCGCCGCCCTCCGATTTGCCGACGCCGCGCGGCGAGCCGATGACGTGAACGTAGCCGCGCGAGACGAGGAATTTGGTGTCGCCGGCCTCCAGCGGACCGGTCCATAACGGCGACCAGGCCGGCTGCGGCGGCAGCGCCGCCGCCAGGTCGGGACCCTGAATGTCCTTGTTATAGATGGCGAAGGCCAACAGCGCGGGAAATTTTTCGCTTGCCTCCGGGCGATAAATGTCGACGCAGATTTTGACGCCGTCGCGCATCGGCACCATGACGTCGATGTCGCGGTGGATCGCCGAAATGGTCGGTTCGCGGTCGTAATGCGGTCCGGGATTTTCCGCCGACTGCAATAAGTGAGACGATGATTTGGCACGCGACGACTCGACGCTCACTCGAACCTCCCATAACCGTGCCGTAACGAATTCACTCGCCAGCGAACTTGGTTTTCGGCTTTGCAAATGCGAGCATATTCGTCTAATGCGCCGTGCAATAGCAAGTTAGTGGCAGACCACGGCGTAAACGGGAGGACTGGCCTATGGAGTTGAAATCGACGCGCCGCATCGTGACCGGACATGACGCTCGAGGCAAAGCGGTCGTGCTGTTCGACGGTGCACTGCCGGCAAAACAACGCAGCGCCGGCGGCAACGGCATGACACTGCTATGGGTGACCGGCGAATCTCCGGTCGACGTCGCCGCCTCAGCCGACCGGGCGCAAACGCAGGTCGGCGTGCCGCCGCCGGCAAACGGAACGGTCTTCCGCATTGTCGATTTCGCGCCGACGGCGCCGCAGGGGGCGCCGGTCGATCACCATCAAATCCTGATTTCCATGGGCATCGATCCGGCGACGCAGGGCTATGCGCGGCACGCCAATACGCACCGCACCAGAACCATCGACTACGCCATCGTGCTTGACGGCGAAATCGACATGCTGCTCGACGACACCGAGGTCCACGTGAAGGCCGGCGACATCCTGGTGCAACAAGCCACCAATCACGCCTGGGTCAACAACGGCACCAAGCCGTGCCGCATCGCCTTCATCCTGATCGACGGCAAGACGCCGTCGGCCTGGGGGCAGAGCTGGAAGCCGTAAGGCGACATCGCGGAACTACTCCGCCGCCTCCTGGTGGCGGTGGAACAGCGGCAGGATGCGCGCCCGTTCGCCGGCACGAGCGATCACGATACTGCTCTCCGGTACCGCGATCCAGCTCTCGTGATCGCGGTCGAGCGGCTCGGAAACGATGACGATGCCGGTGTCCGATTCCCGGTAATAGAGGGTGTTGGCGCGATCGTTCACCGCATAGCGGAAGGCATAGAGGTCCCGCCCGTTCGACAGCGCAGCGGTAAAGCGCAACCGGTCCGGCGGCGATGTATCGTTCACCAGCGCGGTCAGCCGGGCCAGAACCGATTCCGCCGCGTCGACCGGATGCTCGATGCCGGCGCCGAGAATGGCGAGGAAGACCGCCTCGGAATCGGTCGTGCCGATGCGCGCCGGATAGAGCTCGTCGGGGATCAGCGCCTCGACCTGCCGGCGCAGGCGGCTCCAGCTGCCGATGAAGCCGTTGTGCATGAACATCCATTTACCGCAGACAAACGGATGGCAATTCGGCCGGGTAATGGGGGTACCGGTCGCGGCACGGACATGGGCGAAGAACAGGTGCGACTGCAAGTGCCGGCATAAGTAGCGCAGATTCTCGTCCGACCAGGCCGGGCGAATTTCGCGGTAGAGGCCCGGCTCAGGGTGCGTGCCATACCAGCCCAGCCCAAAGCCGTCGCCATTGGTGCCGGCGGTCGATTCGAGGGCGTGAATGCTCTGCGAGATCAAGGAATGCGACGGCTCGGTCACGTAATGTTCGAGCGCCGTGGTTTCTCCGCGATATGCGATCCAGCGGCACATAATTCGCCCTTTGCGTTCTAGGTCATGCCACCAAAGTGGCGTCGCGAATCCAGCGTGTCACCTTGTGCAAGGCAATTTCGGCACCTTCGTGTTGATTTTCAGTAAAAATTCGCAGCTGCGCGTCGGCCGAAGTTCCCTCCAGAACGATGGCGCGGCAATTTCCGACCTGTTCGACGCAGCCGAGCGCCTCGGCATCGCCCGCCACGAGGTCGAGGATGCGGTCAAGCATGGCGGCAACGCCGACGCCGCCCGACCGAGCCACGAAAGTGCCCTGCACGCCGTAACGTTGCGCGCGCCATTTATTCTCGACCGCAATGGCGCGGTCGACGACGTCGAGCGCGGCGTTATGCTCGGGATGGCCGTAGATGAAGCGGGCCAGCGACCGATACAGCGACGCGATCGCCACCGTATCGTCTAGACGGGTACAGCAATCCGGGGCGCGCAGCTCCAAGGTCGGATATTTGAGCGACGGCCGGATCGCCCACCACAAATGACTGGCGTCCACCATCGCATCCGAGCGCACCATGGCGTCGACATAGGCATCGTATTCCGCGGCGGTGCGGAATAATTCAGGCAAGCCGGTGCGCGGCAGTTCGTCATAGGCAGCGAGACGATAGCCTTTCAGGCCGGTGGCGCGGCGCTGCCAGAACGGCGACGAGGTCGAAAGCGCGATGAACAGCGGCAGATAGGGCAGCATGCGCATCATCACGTCGATCCGGCGCGCCGGATCGGCAAACTCGACATGCACGTGCATGCCGCACAGCATGTTGCGCTGCCCGATCATCTGCAGATCGTCCATCACCTTGTCGTAGCGATCTTTCGGCGACTGCACCGACTCGCGCCAGGACGCCAGCGGATGCGTGCCGCAGGCTAAGATCGCAAGCCCATGCGCCGCGGCGGCGGCCGCCGCGTTCTGCCGCAGCCGCAGCAGCTCATGCCGCGCCGCGTTGGCGTCGCGATGCGGCTCGGTCGCGACCTCGATCTGCGCCTGCAGGAACTCGCGGCCGATACGCCCGGTCGCGCCGAAATCGGCGGCGCGGAACAGCGCATCCGGCGTCTCCGCCGGAACCTCTCCGGTTTCGGCATCGGCCAGAAAATATTCCTCCTCGATACCGAACTGGAACAGATCGTCGGACGCGAAGGCGCGCGCCTGCCGCCCCGACGGCAGCAGGGTGCGAATGCGAAGTCGTCGCTCGTGCGGGTCGAATCTGAATTCCATGCTTCCATCCGTCTATGATTCTATCCGTCTCTGGTTCTATCCGTCGGCTCATTCCGTTCGCTTCGACGCCGCCTCGTCAAATGCCTTGGGTCTGCAGCCAACATTCCAACAGCGCGACCTGCCACAGCTTCGAGTGGCCTTTCGGCGTGAGTTCGCCTTCCGGGTTGGCGAGCAGACGGTCGATATAAGGCCGATTGAACAGACCGCGATGCCGCGCCCGCGGCGCATTGAGCACATCGCGGACGAAATCGAGAAACGCCCCGCGGATATATTTGAGCGCCGGCACCGGGAAATAACCCTTCGGCCGGTCGATCACCGCATCGGGAACGAGCCCGCGCGAGGCCTCCTTGAGAATGTGCTTGCCGCCGCCGCGCAGTTTGAGCTCCGCCGGGATGCGCGCCGCAAGTTCGACCACCTCATGGTCGAGGAACGGCACCCGCGCTTCGAGACCGAACGCCATCGCCATATTATCGACGCGCTTGACCGGATCGTCGACCATCATGATCTGGGCATCGAGTTGCAGTGTCTTATGGATCGGGCTCGGGCTGTGGCAGTTGCGAAAAAAGGCGTCGACGAAGTCGCGGCTATAGTCCACGTTCATCAGCGACGGCGCGACCAATTCGGCCATCTCGGCGTGATCGCGATCGAAATAGACGCGGGCGTAATCGCCGGCGGCGTCGTTCGAGCGCATCAGAATCTGATACCAGTGATAACCGCCGAAGATTTCGTCGGCGCCCTGCCCGCTCTGCGCGACTTTGATGAATTTCGATACTTCCTGCGACAGCAAATAAAAGCCGATGGCATCATGGCTCATCATCGGCTCCGCCATCGCCGCGACCATGCCGGGCAACGCCGCGATGGCCCGCGAGCCGTCGATATGGATGCGGTGATGATCGGTGGCGAAACGGTTTGCGATCAAATCGGAATAACGGAATTCGTCGCCCTCGACGTCGCCCACGGTTTCAAAGCCGACCGAAAAGGTCTTCAGATCCTGCTGGCCAAGCCCGGCGAGGATGGCGACGAGCAGTGAGCTATCGAGCCCGCCCGACAGCAGCACGCCGACCGGCACGTCGGCGACGCGACGGCGGTCGACCGCTTTGCCGAGAGCTTCGCGCACGGCCTCGCGCCATTCCGCAGCGGTAACGGCGCGGTCGTCAGCGCGCGGACCGACCTCGAGTTGCCAATAGGTCTCCTCGCTGCGCCGACCGTCCGGTTCGAGGATGCAGATGGTGGCCGGAGCAAGCTTGCGCACGCCCTTGAGGATCGTCATCGGCGCCGGCACCACGGCGTGCCAGCTCAAATAATGATGCAGCGCGGCAGGATCGATTGTGCTATCGACATCGCCGGCGGCCATCAAAGCGGGCAGCGTCGAAGCAAAACGAAAACGGCCCGGCCGTTCCGCGTAATACAGCGGCTTGATACCGAGCCGGTCTCGCGCCAGTACGACGCGTCCGGAATCGCGTTCCCAGATCGCGAATGCGAACATGCCGTAGAACCGCTCGACGCATCGCGGTCCCCATTGCGCATAGGCCTTGAGGATGACTTCGGTATCGCCCTGCGAAAAGAACCGATAGCCTTGGGCCGCAAGCTCGCCGCGCAGTTCGCGGAAATTGTAGATGCAGCCGTTGAAGACGATGGCAAGGCCGAGTTCCGGGTCGATCATCGGTTGCTGCGATGCGGCGGCAAGATCGATGATGCTGAGCCGGCGATGGCCGAAGGCCACCCGATTCTGCGAGAACGTGCCGCCGGCGTCCGGCCCGCGCGGCAACATTTGCTGGGTCATCGCCGCGAGCGAGCCGCCTGCAACGTCGCCATTAAAGGTCACCTCGCCGCAAATGCCGCACATTTCATCAGGTCCAGAACCAAGGCTCGTCCCTAGCAGCCCCCAACAACGCTTACGGTGCGAGACGAGTTCCTGACAAAAGTTCCGCAGGCGCGGCACGACTTATGGAGATGCCGCAAGGTCTTACCGCGACAGCTTCATGTGCATCTTGCTAATTCACGCGAGCAAGCGGCGAACGGCGGTGCTCCAGGCCGCCAATTTTCGTTCGCGGACCGTGGCATCCATCCGCGGCTTGAACTGATGCTCTAAGCGCCAACGATCCAAAAAACGATTAGGCTCGGGAAAAAAGCCGGCCTGCAGACCGGCGAGATAGGCGGCACCGAGCGCGGTGGTTTCCTTGATTTGCGGGCGATCGACGGTGCTGCCGATGATGTCGGCAAGGCGCTGCATGAACCAGTCGGAATTTGCCATACCGCCGTCGACCCGCAAGGTCGTGAGCGTGCTGCCGGTTTCGCGCCAATCGGCTCGCATCGCTGTGAGAAGATCGGCGGTCTGGAAGCAGACGCTTTCGAGCGCGGCTTGCGCTAATTCCCGCGGGCCGGTCGCTCGCGTCAGGCCGAACAGCGCGCCGCGCACATCCGGCCGCCAATACGGTGCGCCGAGGCCGACGAAAGCCGGAACGAGAATGACCTCCTGCGTCGGATCGGCGGCTTGCGCAAGCTCACCGGTCTCGGCGGCACTCCCTACGACGTGCAAGCCGTCCCGCAGCCATTGCACTGCGGCGCCGGCGACGAAAATCGAGCCCTCGATCGCATAACTACGCTTACCGGCGAGCTGGTAGGCGATCGTGGTGAGCAATTTGTTATTCGATTGAACCGGCCTGTCGCCGGTATTGAGCAGCGCGAAGCAACCGGTGCCATAGGTGGCTTTGAGCATTCCCGGCGCGAAACAGGCCTGCCCGATCATCGCCGCCTGTTGGTCGCCGGCAATGCCGTAGATCGGGATCGCAGCGCCGAAAATTTCCGGATCGGTGGCGCCAAACGCCGCGGATGAATCGAGCACCGTCGGCAGCACGGCTCGTGGCACATCCAAAATTCGCAAGAGCCGATCGTCCCAGCAGCCGTCATGGATATCGAGCAACAGCGTGCGCGACGCATTGGTCGCATCGGTGGCATGGACTTTGCCGCCGGTGAGCCGCCACAGCAAAAACGAATCGACCGTACCGAAGGCAAGCTCGCCGCGCGCGGCTTTGTCGGCGGCGTCGGGAACGTTCGCCAACAGCCAGGCAAGCTTGGTGCCGGAGAAATAAGGGTCGAGCAAAAGTCCGGTCGTTGCCGCGAACGATTTTTCATGGCCCGCGACTTTCAGTCTTGCGCATAAATCCGCGGTGCGCCGGTCCTGCCAGACGATGGCGCGATGGACGGCGCGCCCGGTCGAGCGCTCCCAAAGAAGCGTCGTCTCGCGCTGATTGGCGATGCCGATGGCGACAATGTCCCGGGGGCTGGCGCCGGCCGCGCGCATCGCGCCGCGGCAGGTTTCGATCGTTGTCGTCCACAAATCCTCCGGCTCGTGCTCGACCTCGCCGTCGGCCGGAAAGTGTTGGGTAAATTCCTGCTGCGCGACCGCCACAACCGAAGTGTCGGCGCCAAACAACATGGCCCGCGTCGACGTCGTGCCCTGGTCGATCGCTAGGACGTAAGATGTCACCTGACCCTCCCCGTGAAATTAGCGGGATCGGGAGGATTCAACCTCAACACGGAAATTATGAGCGCAAGACCCTCGCCGGAACGGCTGACACTATCGCCGGCATCCCGGAAACTCGCAATTGCGTTCGCCTGACGACGCGTCGAGTGGGCGCCGGACGTCGCCTTGTTACTGCGCCTGCTCCAGCTTCGCCAACTGCCCCATCGCGGCCGCCGAGCCGAGATCTGCGGCACGTTGGTACCATTGGCGCGCCTGCGCGATGTCGGACGTCATGCCGACGGCGCCCAACCGGCGGATAACGAGAGGGTCGAATGTCGCACCAAGCGCGAGCGCGGCTTCGGCGCTTCCGCCATCGGCCGCACGACGGAGCAACAGGCGGGCGGAAGCAATATCGCCGCTCATGAGGAAATCCTTGCCGCGTTTGACCATCGTGGCGATTTCCGCAGCGGCGAGATGTACGGTGCTTGCGCCCCGCGGCGATGAAGGAGCGGCTGCCGGCGGCGGTGCCAACGAGGGCATTGGCCGGTCCGGCGCCGCCGGCGCGGACACCGACGGTACCGAAGAGAGTGGTGAAACTGAAGACACTGGCGAAATCGAAGACACCGGCGGCACCGAAGATACCGGAGACTCGGGAGACACCGGCGCCGTATCGTTCATCGCTACGAATCCCTCGCTCACTTGCGGTGCGTCCGCCGTGGACCGCATCGGTACGAGCGTGACCGGATTGACGGCCAGCGCCGGCGCCTTCTCATCGAGCGGCACGATTTCGCCCGCCTTCTTCAAGCCGGGCAGCGATACCACGCCCCAGGCAATGAGCGCCGCAATTCCCATCACGGCCGAAAGCCGCAGCGCGATCGGCCGGAGCGTGCGTGCGTCATCGACAAGCGGCTCCGGGATAGCGTCGGGATCGAGAATGAACTGACGTTGCAACTCCACCATGGCCCGATCGCCGCTGAATTCAGGCCTTGCCCTTCGCGCCAGCCTGGCGGCAGGTGGTGCAAGCGGCCGTCCGGGCGGTGGCGAAACCCGGTCGCGTGCCCAAGGCGGTGCATATCGCAGTGCTGGGTCCAGATCTTCAGTTTGATGGATCGGAGAACTCATGATCGCCTCCCATTGCTTTCAAGCTCCGACGTTACACAACGAGTTTTAGTCTTCTCCAGTCATTGGCGCCGGCGCACAATGAGTGCTGCCGGGATTGCTTGGCCCGATCGGGTTGGCGTTCAGACGTTCGCCGAGCGCAACAACATTAATCTTTGCCGGCAGCAGTCGCGGACCGGCGCACTCGGTGGGATCGAATTGTTGGGAAATTGCTGCAGGCGGCAAAACCGCGGCCAATACGCAAGTCACCGGAAATGGCCGATCAGGCCGCCACTGGCCTCCCCCCATAGCTACCCCCGAGTGGCGGATCTACAGCGATACGCAACACACACACACGCGCGCCGCAGATCCGCAACGTCTGACACCGACCAAATGCCGCGCTTGAAAACCGGACGCGTTTTATTGCGGTACGCGTTCCCACACGGTCGATGGCCGATGGTCGGCAGACATTCCGGCAGTGGTATGATCGTGCCCGGATGATTCCAAGGCGCGCGCGCCGCAATTCGGTGCGTCGGTCCTGGAAAACACGCAATTGTCCCGTTGAATTGTGGCGTACTCCGAAAGCGTCGGCGTCGTGCGGGTATCCTGTCGCCGCAGAAGCGATTGGAAACCCCGGTCTGAGAACCGGGGCTTCCCGTCCGGGCCGGTACACCCACTCAACTTGCCGGCCGATGAACCGGTACCATCGCATCCGTATTTGGATGGCTAAAGCGGCGCCGGCCGACGCTCGGTTTTGTACGTCACGGTTAGCCGCGCCCGATGCGACGCGGCGGCGCATGCCCCGCCCGGCTGGGACTCATATTTAAATGTTGCACATTGAGCGACTCAGCTAGTCTCGTCCGCGCTGGAATCTCGGACGAATCCGGCCCTACCCTGACGATGATCGCGCGGCCATGATTAAGACTCATGGCGCTTAGGCCGATGGGGGCCGTGGTGCTTGGCGGATCGCGCGGGTTTTCTGCGAGGTCGAATGTTTCCGAATGTGCGTCTGATGATCGTGGCGGTGTTGGCCTCGATCATGGGCATCAGCTGCGCTTTGGCCTTGTTTGCTGAATTCCGCGTCAGCCACGACTCGTTTCTGCGGGCATCGAACGCCAACGCGCCCTTACAGCTCGGCAGCCACGACGCGGCGCCGGCACTTGTCGCGAACACGGCGGCGCCGTTCGAGTTTCGCTTTCAGGCCAATCTATCGCCGCCCGCCGTTGTTGAAGCGGCCCCTCGTAGTTTAGCCCCGGAGCACGAGGCGGGCATCGAGGCACCGCCAGGCCTCCCCGCAGCTGAATCGGTGCCCGAGCCGGCAAGCTCGCCTGCGACTGCTAGCGACGCCGCCGAAACTGCCGCGACGATTGGATCGTCGCCCGAGCCCGCTGTGCCGACTACTCCTCCAGTAAGCGTCCCCGCGAATGTTCCGGTCGTCGCATCGGCGCCAGAACCGGCCGCGCCTCCGGCTTCTCCCGAAAATGCTTCTGGGCCGCAACAACTGACTGCGACAGGCTCTGTCGCCGGCGCGGCGGCCGATCTTGCAACGCGAACGCCGACGGCTGCCCGGCCCGTCAAGGAGACGAAGGCGAAGCCGGAATCCAAAGTCCTGCCGCAGAGTGCGAAATCGCCGGCGCCGAGCAGGAATGCACGAGCGATGCTGCGCCGCCGGCCGGTCGTCGCGCGCCGATACCGGAGGTCGCGGCCTGCAACTTCCACCCAATCGATCGGACAAAATTTTGGCGCCGGGCAGCCGGCTTATCAATGGACCCTGCAATCCGGGCTGCAATCGCCGCAACCGGTACGCCGCCGGGTCGTCATCAGGAGGATCCGCCCGTCGCGAAGGCCTGCTGCTACCGCAGCACCGCAAACGACGGCGGCCGGTAATTAAACCGGCGGTCCGCCGACTCGCGCGCAGCGCATTGTGCGCCTGACAATCGGCATCAGCGCCGTCCCGGGCCGTCTGCTTTAAATCCTGACCGCTCCATTTCCAGATAGATGCGATAGGCGTTGCCCCGGTTATTGGCGTCGAACGCCGGCATATTCTTGTATTTCGTCCAATCTGTTTGCGCGTAGGCGGCATCAAAATCGTCCCACTCCGCGACCGCCTTGCCCATGGCGGTGCGCACGTAACTAATGTAATCGCGCGTGAACGCGATAGCGTCCCTGGCGTCGGTGGACGGGTGGCCGTGGCCTGGAATAATGAATTTCGGGTCGAGGTTCTCCACTTTGTCGAGGCTGCGCAGCCAGTTTGCGGTATCGACGTCGTCGGAATTCATGAACGGAATGCGGCCGTTTTGCACCACGTCACCGGCAAACAAAACGCGATCGGGCTCGACCATCATCATCGAGTCGCTGGCGGAATGCGCCGGCCCGGCATAGATCAGCACGAAGCGTTTGCCACCCAGATATAACGTCGCTTGGTCGTTGAAAGTGATATCCGGCGGCACCACGCGGGTGTTTTCGTCGACCCATGGCGCCAGCGCCTGCCGGCGCTGGTCGAGCCGTTGATCGGCGCGCTCGCCGGAGGTTTCCTCGTCCTCGCGGTACTCGGTAGCGCGTTCCTGCGCGACGATGATGCTCGAAGTGTGGTCCTTGAACGCCTGCAAGCCGTAAATGTGATCGGCATGGTAATGACTGACGATGTTGTAGCGCACCGGCTTGCTCGTCGCCTTGCGGATGGCCTCCAGCAAATTCCAGCCGAGACTCGGCGTCCCGAGCGCATCGAACACGACGACGCCGTCCGCAGTGACGATAAAGCCGGCGTTTGAGGTGTTGCCCTCGTTGTCGCGGTTCGGAACACCCGGGTTGCCAAGCGTGTAGTAGATCGGTTCACTGGGGACCTGTTCGACGGCAAGCGGTCGCGTGAGCGGCGCGTATGGTGCCGGGCTTTCCGCCAAGGCAGCGCCGCCGATACCCAGCAAAACGATCGCCGGAATAAGGCCGTCCGAAATTCGCATCGCGCCGATCCACGAAGCCGCCATCGGGCCGAACCTCCACGTCAGAGGTCGCCGCAATAGATATCTTTGAGCAGCTTGAGGATCCTTGCCGCGCGCGGATCGCTCACGCGGTAATATAACGTCTGCGACTCGCGACGAAACGCGACCAAGCCATCGGCGCGCAACAGCGCAAGATGTTGCGACAGCGCCGACTGGCTCAGCCCGACCGCGCCAACGATGTCGCCCACCTTCATCTCGCCGAGCGCCGCGAGCGAGCACAAGATCAGCAAGCGGTTTTCATTGCCGAGAAGCTTGAGCATGCGCGCCGCCGTCGCCGCTTGCGCCGCAAGCATTTCGAGGGCGGAGCCGCCGCGTCGGCGGCGTGGCCCCTTCGCAGCAGGGCGCCGCGCGCGCGTGACATTGCTGGGCAATTCGGGGGTGGCGTCCATCTGCGATCTCGTAATTGTCAAATTCCCAGCGGGCAAGACTCGAATACGATATCTCATTTAGAATTGACTAATTTAGGACTCATTGATAAAGCCTACACCCCTCGCCAAGCAGCGGCAACAGAAACCGGTCAAAAAAAGCGCCGGCAAGATTTCGCTGCGGCGTACCGGGAGGAAACAGGAATGTCCGGGCCGACGCGGCAACAGCCCCTGCCTTACCCGCAAGCGGGGGCGGGTAAGAGAAGGGCTTCGCGACGTTCGGTTCTGCGCATCGGCGCGGCAGTGGCCGGTGGCGCGATGCTCGGAGGTGCAAGAAGTGCCGCGGCGGCAGAGAGCTCGCCCCCCGACGAACCGGATTGGACGAAAACGACCGGTCCCGGCGTGGTCGACCGTCCGTACGGGCAACCGTCGGAATTCGAAAAAGGCGTTATCCGGCGCAACGTGCCTTGGCTCACCGCCACGGCGGAATCGTCGGTCAGCTTCACGCCGCTGCAATCGCTTGACGGCATCATCACTCCGAACGGGCTGTTCTTCGAGCGCTATCACTCCGGCCGTGCCGACGTCGATCCGCGCCAGCACCGGCTTTTGATCCACGGCATGGTCGAGCGCCCGCTGGTCCTGACGATGGACGACATCATGCGGTTTCCGTCGGTGTCGCGCATCCATTTCATCGAATGTCCGGCCAACGGCGGAATGGAATGGCGGCAGGCGCAGCTTAATTCCCTGCAATTCACGCACGGCATGTTGAGCTGCGCCGAATGGACCGGCGTCAAGCTTTCGACCTTGCTCGACGAGGCCGGCCTCAAGAAGGAAGCCAAGTGGGTCATGGTGGAAGGCGCCGATGCCGCGCGCATGAACCGCAGCCTGCCGCTGGAAAAATGTCTCGACGATTGCCTGGTCGTGTACAGCCAGAATGGCGAGGCGCTGCGGCCCGAGCAGGGCTATCCGCTGCGGCTGTTGGTTCCCGGCTGGGAGGGCAACGTCAGCGTCAAATGGCTGCGCCGCATCAAACTCGGCGATGAGCCGTGGTTCTCGCGCGAGGAGACGTCGAAATATACCGACCTGATGGCCGACGGAAAGTCGCGCGGCTTCACCTGGGTCAACGAGGCGAAGTCGGTCATCACCTTCCCCTGCCCCGAGAAGCCGGCCGCGGCGCCCGGCTTATATGAGGTGCACGGTCTTGCCTGGAGCGGTCGCGGCAAGGTGAAAGCGGTCGACGTGTCGTTCGACGGCGGCGTCAACTGGCATGGCGCCCAGCTCCAGGATCCGATCCTGTCGAAAGCGCTCACCCGCTTTACCATTCCCTGGCGTTGGGACGGACAGCCGGCATTGCTGGAATCGCGCGCCGTCGATGAAACCGGCTACGTGCAACCCACCGTCGCGCAATTACGAAAAGTGCGCGGTTTCAATTCGATCTATCACAACAATTCCATCCAGACCTGGCAGGTCAAGCCGGACGGGAGCGTGTTCGATGTCCAGCTCGGCTAGCCGCAGAGCGTCATTGCGAGCGAAGCGAAGCAATCCAGTCGAGCTTCCGGGGGCTGGATTGCTTCGTCGCGGAGCCTGTCATCGGGCCGGCCACTTCGGGCCGGACCCGTCGGCTCCTCGCAATGACGCAGGCTGGATTCGCGTTCTCGCGGCAATGAGTGGATTGGTATTGGCGCTTCTTACTGTCCGCGCCGACGCCGCCGGTCCCGGCCATTTCGGCTACGGCAAACCGGCGACGCCGGCCGAGATCGCCGGCTGGGATATCGACGTGCACGGCCAGGATGGCATCGGACTTCCGGTGGGCAAAGGAACCGTCGACCACGGCGCCGACGTCTTTGCGCAAGCGTGCGCCGCCTGCCACGGCACCTTCGGCGAAGGCGAGGGCCGCTATCCGAAACTGATGGGCGGCGAAGGTACCCTCACCGGCGACCGTCCGGAGCCGAGCGTCGGCAGCTATTGGCCGTATGCCCCAACGTTATTCGACTATATCAATCGCGCGATGCCGTTTTCGGCACCACACACATTGTCGGCCGACGACATCTATGCCGTGGTGGCCTATATTCTCAACTTCAATAATATCGTGCCAAGCAATTTCGTCGCCGATCGCGACAGCTTGCCCAAGGTGAAAATGCCAAACCGCGACAATTTCACGTGGCAGGACCCGCGTCCCGACACCGCAGCCAAGGAATGCATGAAGGATTGCATCGATCCCAAGGCTGTGAAAATCATCTCATCCGCGGAGGGCAAGGACCTGACGCCGCGGACCACGGGTCCGCTCGACGACATGGCGGGGAAATAGCCGGTGGCGATGCAAGCTTCGCGGGAGGGTGCGATGCAAAGCGGACGAAAGTCTGCGCGATTGGCGGCCATGGTCGCCGGCGCGGTGATCGGCGCAATGCCGTTTTTCTCGTGTGCCGCCGTCGCTCAGCCGGCGGCGCCGGCGGCGACGCCGCCGATGCCCGGCGAGGCGCTTACGTTCGACCGCAGCAAGGGCAATTGCCTGACCTGCCATGAAATCAAGGGCGGCGACGCGCCGGGCAATGTCGGTCCGCCGCTGTCCGACATGAAGAGCCGATTTCCCGACCGCAAGGTACTCGCCGCGATCATCTTCGACGAGACCAAGCGCAATCCGCAGACGGTCATGCCGCCGTTCGGGCGCAATCTCATTCTGACCAAGCAGGACATCGAGTCGGTCATCGACTTTCTTTACACGCGATAGGAGCGCGGCGTCGCAATGGGCAACAAGACTATGAGCAAATTCACGAGTGCGCGGCGCGGCCAGACGCGGCGGCTGATCGTCCAGGGCGCCATTGCCGGAGGCCTGGCGGGCTTGGGCTTGGCCGGTGCTGCTCCACTGAGCCGGGCGCGCGCCGCCGCCGACGCGGCCAAGTGGCCGAAAGACGCCTTTACCCAGAAGACCGAGGCCGACGCAATCAAGGCGCTCTACGGCAAGATGCCGGAGGCGTCCGACAAGGTCAATCTCGACGCCCCGGAAATCGCCGAAAACGGCGCCGTAGTGCCGATCGCAGTCTCGACGACGCTGCCCGACGTCACCTCGATCGCCATTCTGGTTTCCGAGAATCCGTTCCCGCTTGCCGCCAACTATCCGATTGCGCCGGGAACATCGCCGATGGTGGCGAACCGGCTGAAGATGGCCAAAACCAGCAAAGTGCTGGCGCTGGTGGCGTCCGGAGACAAGGTGTTCAGCGCCAGCAAAGAGGTCAAGGTCACGGTCGGCGGCTGCGGCGGCTGATTAAGCAAATCGACAGAGGGCAAACGTCAATGGCTTCGACAATTCGCGTCCGCGCGGTCTTAAGCGGCGACACCACGGAAGTACAGGCTCTGGTGCAGCACCCGATGGATTCCGGTTTCGTCAAAGACGCGCAGGGTAAACTCATTCCGCCGCATTACATCGAAGTCGTGGAGTTCGAGCACGCCGGCAAAGCCGTCTTTACCGCTTATTGGGGCCCTGCCGTTTCCAAGGACCCGTATATCAAATTCAGCTTCAAGGGCGCGCAGAAGGGTGACGACCTGACGATCAGCTGGGTCGACAATAATGGCATGACCGATTCACTGGTTGGAAAAATTCAATAGAGCGTAGTGTGCCGTTGAACCGAGGGAGGGGGTCTATGCGTCGCGCGGTCTTGCTGGCACTTGCGATGTTCTGTCTGGCTGCGCCGCCGGTCGCTGCTGCCGATTCCGTCAATCCGAAAGCCGACTTCAAGGCGTTTCGCGCTTACTTCATCAAGCGCTTTCCGAAAGTGCCGCTGAACGATTTCGTCAACGGGCCCTATTCGATGGACGCCGGCCTGCGCAAGCAATGGCAAGCGATCGACGCCTTTCCGCCCTACCAGTTCGCGGTGGACAAGGGCAAACAGATGTTCGCCACGCCGTTCAAGAACGGCAAGACCTACGGCGATTGCTTTCCCAATAAAGGCATCGGCATCCGTCAGAATTATCCGTATTTCGACGCCAAGTCGGGCGAAGTCATTACGCTCGACGTCGCGCTCAACAACTGCCGGCAGGCCAACGGCGAGCAACCGCTCGATTACACCAAAGACGATATGGCGGCGCTGACCGCCTATATGGCTTACACCTCGCGCGGCAAGCCGTTCGACATCAAGGTTTCCAAAGATCCGCGCGCGCTTGCGGCGTACCGCAACGGCGAGGAATATTTCTACACCCGCCGCGGCCAGCTGAGCTTCTCGTGCGCAAGCTGTCATGTGCAAAGCGCCGGCGATCATATCCGCACCGAGGTGCTCGCTCCCGCGCTCGGGCTTGTCGCGGCGCTGCCGATCTACCGTTCCGCCTGGGGCGGCATGGGAACGACCAGCCGCCGCTTGCGCACCTGCAATAGCCAGGTTGGCGCAGTGCCGCTCAAGGCGGAGGACGAGCTCTACCGCGATGTCGAATACTATCTGTCGTACATGAGCAACGGCCTGCCGATTTCCGGACCGGGCACGCGCCCCTGACCGTAGGCACACCGCGTCCGCCGGGCGGACCAGCGTGGAGGAATCTTATGCGCACAGAAGCTTTGATCAAGCTTGCGGTCGTTGCTGCGGTTTGCGGTCTGACGACGGCTGCCTTGGCGGCGTCGACAGACGACTTTAAAGCCGCCTACGCCAAGGCGGAGACGGCAGAAACCCAAGCCGGCGCGCTCAAGAACCAATGGACGACGACGGCAGCTGAGCTGAAGGCGGCGAAGAAGGCCGCCGATGCCGGAAATTTCGATGAAGCGATCAAGCACGCCGAGCAGGCCGAGGCGTTGGCCAATGCATCGATCGCGCAGGCCAAAGAGCAGGACAAGGCCTGGACCAAGGCCGTCATCCGCTGACCTGAGCCGGTATCGAGGAGTGTTGCGATGCGTCGCCGCGACGTCTTGAAGGTTCTCGCGGCAGCCGCGCTTTCGGGCGTCGTGCCGCGTATCGGGCTTGCGGCCGACGACGACCCTTACGATGTCGGGCGCTTCGGCAACGCCCGCGTGCTGCACATGACCGACACCCATGCGCAGCTCTTGCCGGTCTATTTCCGCGAGCCCAGCGTCAATGTCGGCGTTGGCGCCATGGCCGGCCAGCCGCCGCATCTGGTCGGCGAGGCTTTTCTCAAACATTTCGGCATCGCCCCGGCCAGCCGCGCGTCTTACGCTTTCACATATCTCGATTATCAGGAGGCCGCCCATCGCTACGGCCATATGGGCGGCTTCGCCCATCTCAAGACCCTGATCGATCGGTTGCGCAACGACGCCGGCGCCGGCAATTCGGTTTTGCTGGACGGCGGCGATCTGTGGCAAGGCAGCGGCCTCGCCGACGCCATGCAAGCCGCGGACATGGTCGAAGCCGGCAACCTCCTCGGCATCGAGGCCATGACCGGCCATTGGGAGTTCACCTATGGCGAAAAGGTGGTGCGGCAGAATATCGACCGCTTCAAAGGCGAATTCCTGGCGCAGAATGTGTTCCTGACCGACGACGCCGCCTTCAACAACGCCCCCGCTTTCGATTCCGCCTCCGGCCGCGTTTTCAAGCCGGCGACGATCAAGGAAGTGAACGGCCATCGGATCGGCATCGTCGCTCAGGCCATGCCCTATGTGCCGGTCGCGCATCCCAAGCGATTCACGCCCGATTGGACGTTCGGTATCCGCGATGCCGAGCTGCAAAAAGTAGTCGATGGACTGCGCCGGCACGACAAGGTCGACGCGGTTCTGCTGCTGTCGCACAACGGCATGGACGTCGATCTCAAGCTCGCCAGCCGCGTCACCGGTATCGACGTCATTCTCGGCGGCCATACCCACGACGCCATGCCGCAACCGACCGTGATCGCCAATGCCGCGGGAAAAACGCTCGTCAGCAATGCCGGGTCCAGCGGAAAATTCCTCGCCGTCCTCGATCTCGATATCGGCAAAGGCAGCCTGAAGGATGTGCGCTACCGCTTGCTGCCGATCTATGCGAACCTCATCAAGCCCGACCGCGACATGCAGGCGCTGATCGATCGCTTGCGCACGCCCTACGCGGCGAAGTTTAGCGAGACGCTCGCCACCGCCGACGAGCTTTTGTATCGGCGCGGCAATTTCACCGGACCGATGGACCAGGTCATTTGCGATGCGTTGCGCCAGGAACTCGACGTACAAATCGCGTTGTCGCCGGGCTTCCGTTGGGGCACGACATTATTGGCCGGGCAGCCGATCACCATGGAGGATGTGCTCACGGAGACCGCGATCACCTATCCCGAAGTTTATGTGACGGACATGACCGGAAGTCAGATCAAGGCGGTAATGGAGGATATCGTCGATAACCTCTTCAATCCGGACCCCTATTATCAGCAGGGCGGCGACATGGTTCGAATCGGCGGCATGGATTACGCTTGCGCGCCGAATGAAGCGGCGGGACAGCGCATTTCCGACATGACGCTCGACGGCGGCACCGCGCTGCAGGCCGACAAGAGCTATCGCGTCGCCGGCTGGGCGTCGGTCAATCCGCAAACGGGCAAGTCCGTCAGCGAAGTCGTTGCCGGCTATTTGCGAAGGGAAAAGACCGTGAAAATCAAACACCCCAATCGCGTAGTTCTCAAGGGTGTCGCCAAGAATCCGGGATTCGACCAAGGGGGCTGAGTACGATGGCGCGCGTCCGCATGCTCGCTTTGGCGCCGATGACTGCCGGACTGGCCGCGGTTTGTGCGCTGTCGCTTGCTGCGGTGATTAAGCCGCAGCCGGCCACGGCGGCCGAGAACAACGCGGCTGCCGACAAGCCCTTTGCCGACCACCATCTGGTTCTGCAGCTTTCCGACGACGATGCGAAAAAGCGAAGCCTGGTTATCAGCGTGGCTTACAACCTGCTCAAATTCTACGGGCCGGACAGGATCGCCATCGAGGTCGTGACCTTCGGTCCCGGTATCGCGCTGCTGCGCGCCGATAGTCCGAACCGCAAGCTGGTCGACAGCCTCGTCGCGCAAGGCGTGATATTCGACGTGTGCATGAACACGGTCGAGACCGTCGAGCGGGAAACCGGACACCATCTACCGCTCAATCCGAACGCCAAGCCGGTCGAGGCCGGCGTCGCGCAAATCCTCGCCCTCACCGAAAAGGGCTATACCCTCGTCCGACCATGAACCAGCCAATGAGCAAAACCATGACTGCCCTCACTCGATCAATCGTCGTTGCTTTCGCCGTCAGTCTGCTGGCGCTGTGCGGCGCACATGCGCAGGGCGCCAAGCCGCACCGCATTGCCATCCAAGTCGATCAGAACGATCCTGCGGTGATGAATCTTGCGCTCAACAATGCCGAGAACATTATCGAGTACTACCGAGACAAGGGTGAGGACGTCGATGTCGAGATCGTAGCTTACGGGCCGGGCCTGAATATGCTGCGCGCCGATACCTCGCCAGTGAAGGACCGTATCGCCCGGCTGGCGAGCAGCGACGCGACCTTTCCGGCCAAGATCGCGTTCTCGGCCTGCAACAATACCCTGCAGGGGATGGAAAAGCGCGAAGGTCACGCCATCACCATCGTTCCGCAGGCCAAGATCGTCCCGGCCGGCGTGGTGCGGCTCAGCGAGCTTGAGGAACGGGGCTGGAGCTATATCCGCCCCTGATTTGACCGGTCACCCGCGGTTCTCGTTGAATCTGGAACCCGCGAAGTCTTTTTCGACGACGGTCCACCGGAGCGCCGGCGTTCTTTCATTGCACGCGTTTTGCCCGCGTCGCCGCCGAGGAAGCGGACCAGTTCCTGTTCCATGGCCCGGTATTGGGCGACCTTGATGCGGAGCGAGAGCAGCTGGAACCGTCTCGCTTCGTGCTTGCGGCCGGGATGCGCGTTGATGCGCGCCTCGGTCGCCTCCATAAAGGCGCGTTCGTGCCGAATTCGCTGCAGATAAGACGACAGCTCGCGCTTGACGACTTTTTTGCCGGCAAAGTTGCCGAAGAAGATCCGCAACAAGACCTCGTCACGCGTCACCGAGGCGCGGATCGGCGCGCTCATGAAGTCTTCGAGCCGCGCCCGGCCGCTGGCGGTGATGGTATGGATTTGCTTGTCCGGCTTGCCCTCCTGCGCCAAAGACCGGCTGGTGATGCAGCCTTCATCCCGCAGCTTATGCAGCGTGTTGTAGATTTGCGGACCGGTCGCATTCCAGATGAAATAAGTCGAGCGATCGATGGCGCGCTTGAGGTCATAGCCCGACGCCGGCTCGACCGCGAGCAAACCGAGAAGCGCGAAGCGAAGCGACATGTCAGCCGCGCTCCGCTCGCATCGTGCCGCTGCGCCTAGTCATAAGCGTCGGCTCCCTTGCGCAGATTATCCCATTGGCGCGCGTCGTGGCTGCACAGGACGGTCGCGCCCGAGGCTTCGACACGGCGCACCTCGGCGAGCGATTTCGCCAGCGCCTCGCCGTTCCAGGTGTTGCGTGGGATGATGCCGGTGTCGAGCGTCTCGCGCAGACTCACGGTGTCGCCGGCGAGTAGAAACGTGCCGCTGCGATCGAGCTGCGCCAAGACGCCGAGCGAACCCGGCGTATGGCCCGGCAGCGGCAGCAGCACGATGCGGCCGTCGGCGAAGACATCGCGCTCTCCGGCGATCGCGTCGACCGGCATCGGCTGATCCCAGTCGGCGGCGAGATAACCGGCGGCTTCGCTGCCCGGCACGCGGGCGGCGGCCAGTTCGTCGGTGTGAACAAGGAACGTGGCCTTGCGGAAAAACGCATTGCAGCCGCAATGGTCGGGATGCAGGTGGGAATTGATCACCAGGTCGATGTCGTCCGGGCTTAGCCCGAGCGCACCCAGACCGGTCAGCACGTGCGCGCCTGGCTGCATGATCGGGGTCATGAGCTTGGCGAGCCCGCCCCAACGGCCTTCGGGATTTTCCGCCACCGCGGGATGGCAGCCGGTGTCGAACAGCACGTTGGCCTGACGGTGCCGCAACAGCGCGCTCGACACCGGAAGCTCGATGGTCTCGCTGTGCTCGGCCGCGGGGAGGAAAATGCTCTTGCGCATGCGCAGCCGGCCGCAGGGCAGAAGATGCATTTTCATGGCTGCTGCCTAAGTCTGCGCCTTCAGCGTCCCAAGCGTCACGTTCGAGCCGTCGCCGTGGTAGCGCCGCCGGTCGGGTTGCGCCGCGCGCACCGGGTCGTCGATTACAAAGCAATTGGCCATGGCGGGCGCTCACACCATGCAATAGCCGCCGCTGACGCTGATCACCTGACCGGTGATCCAGCCGCTGCGCGGCGAGGCCAATAGCGCCACGGTCGGCGCGATGTCGTCGGGCCGGCCGAGCCGGCGCACCGGATAAAGCCGAACGAGCTTTTCACGATTGGCATTGAGCCATTCCGGATCGTGGCCGGTCTCGACGAGACCGAGCGAAACGGCGTTGGCGGTGACGCCGGCACGGCCCATTTCGCGCGCCAGCGATTTCATCAACACGATGACGCCGGCGCGCGCGGCGCCGACGATGGCGAGGCCCGATTCACCGACACGCGATGAATCGCCGACGATTGCAATGATGCGCCCGTTGCCGCCTTTTTCGAGATGCGGGCTCGCGGCGTGGCACAGGTGGATGGCGCCCAGGAGATTGACGTCGATCTGACTGCGCCACTCATCGGGCGTGGTGTCCTTGAACGGCTTGCGGATCGCCAGTCCGGCATTGTTCACCAGGATGTTGAGACCGCCGAAGTCGGCGACGATCTTTTGCATCATCTCCTGCACGGATGCGTGCGCGGCGAGATCGGCCCGATAGCAGTTTGCCTTGCCGCCGTGCGCGCGAATCTCGGCGACGACAGCCGCGGCTTCGTCCGCCGAATCGCGGTAATTGACCGCCACGGTAGCGCCTTCCGCCGCAAGGGTGAGCGCAATCTGCCGGCCCACGTCCCGGGTGCCGCCGGTGATCAGCGCCACGCGATCGTTGAGTTGCATGTCCATAGCTGCGCCTTATGGTCTGCGTTTTATGGTTTGCGCCTTGCGTTGACACCGCCTTGCGTTGACACCCTAGCGGCGGCCGCCTCATATAGTAAAATACTTAGCTATGAAAGTCCTGACCTATGCGGAGCCGCGCCCCGCGCCGGCCCGCAATCGTGCGGCGATAGGGAGACCGGCGTCTGCTTTGGCTCCCAAGAACGCGGATTGAGACGCTCGTGAAGCCGGCCTGGTTCGACTATTACGCGCCGCGCAGCCTGGAAGAGGCGCTGCGCATCTTGGCCGATGCCGGGCGCGACGGCCGGGTCTTGGCGGGCGGCCAGAGCCTGATGCCCATGCTCAATTGCCGCCTCCTCAACCCCGACGTTCTGGTCGACATCAATCGCATCGCGGCGCTCAATCGCCTGGACGCCGCCGGAGACGCGCTGACTGTCGGCGCTCTGGTTCGGCACGCCGATCTGTTGCACGACGACCGGGTGCGCGACGGCTGGCCATTGCTGTTCGAGGCAACCAAACAAGTCGCGCATCCCGCGATCAGAAATCGCGGAACCGTTTGCGGCAGCGTCGCCCATAACGATCCGGCCGCCGAACATCCGAGCGTACTGATGACGCTGGACGGCACGGTGGTGATCGCCGGCGCCGCCGGCCGCCGCGAGATTCCGGCGGAACAGTTTTTTACCGGCATCCTGTCGACCGCTCTGCAACCCGGAGAGATGGTGGTAGAGGTTCGTTATCCCCGTCCGCCGTCGGGAACCGGCGCCGGATTTGTGGAGTTCGCCCGCCGCCTCGGCGATTTTGCGATGGCCGGCGCCGCGGCCACGCTGACGATGCGCGATGGCGTGTGCGAGCGCGCGCGGCTGAGCATCGTCGGCATGGGCGAAGGCCCGTTCCGGGCGCGCGCCGCCGAAGAGATGCTCACGATGCGCCGGCTCGGCGGCGACGAAGGCCAAGACGCCTTCGCGGAGGCTGCGGCAAAGGTCACGGCCGCGGTTGAGCCGGTCGACGACGTTCACGCGTCCTCCTCCTATCGCCGGCATCTGGCCGGCGTCATGGCGCAACGCGCACTTGAAATGGCGCTCGCGCGCGCGGGAGTGCATTGAAGATGACGCGCGAGCGGAACATCCGGCTGACCGTGAACGGCAAGGTCTATGAAAGGACCGTGCCGGTGCGCCTGTCGTTGGCGGATTTCATCCGGGAGCACCTCCATCTCACCGGCACGCATCTCGGCTGCGAGCACGGCGTTTGCGGCGCCTGCACGATCAAGCTCGATGGACGCACCGCGCGATCCTGCCTGACGCTCGCCGTCCAAGCCGACGGCGCCGACATCGTCACCATCGAGGGACTGCGTGCGGCCGACGGCACGCGGCATCCCATGCAGCAGGCATTTCTCGACAATTTTGGACTGCAATGCGGCTACTGCACTCCGGGAATGCTGATGACCGCGATCGAGCTGCTGCGGGAAAATCCGAATCCGTCCGAGCAGGACGTGCGCGAAGCCTTGTCGGGCAATATCTGCCGCTGCACCGGCTATCAGGCGATCGTCGACTCCGTGCTGGCCGCGGCACGTCGCGCACGGGCGGCAGACAAGCGAGAGACCGTTTGATGTCGGATTCGCGCTTCGTCAATCAAAAAGCGGTCGGTTCGCCGGTAGTGCCCGACGAAGCCATCCCGCTGGTCGAGGGCGACGGCCGCTTCCTCAACGACATTCGCCTTGCGGGCATGTACCACGTGGCTTTCCTGCGCAGCCAGCATGCCCACGCGCGCATCCGCTCGGTCGCTACGGCGAAAGCCCGCGCCTTGCCCGGCATCGTCACGGTGCTGACCGGCAAGGAGCTGTTGGGAAAAGTCGAGCCGTTTCGCAGCATGCCCAACCGCTTCTCCGGCGGCGAGTCGGTCCAGCATTGGCTCGCCTTCGACAAGGTGCGCTTCTGCGGCGAGGCGATCTGCGCGGTGGTGGCCGAGGACCGCGCTACCGCCGAAGATGCCGCCGAACTGATCGAGGTCGATTACGAACCGTTGGCGGTTGTCAGCGATCCGCGGCTCGGCGAGCAAGACGGCGCGCCGCTCGTCCACGATGCCTGTCCGAACAACCACCTGATCAAGCGCGAGCACGAACGCGGCAATGTCGACGAGGCGTTTGCCAATGCCCACCTCGTGGTCAAGCGTACGTTCAAGATCGGCCGCAAGCAGGCGCTTTGCCTGGAAGGCCGCGGCTGCGTCGCGGGCTATCGCGAAAGCACGTTCGGCCTGACGGTGTGGATCAGCCACCAGCTGCCTTACGTCGTGCGTCACTATCTCGCCAACCATCTTCACCTGGCGGAGAACGACATCCGCGTCGTCGTCCCGCACACCGGAGGCGGCTTCGGTCAGAAGGCCTCGATTTATCCGGAGGAATTCGTCTGCGCCTATCTGGCGCTGACGCTGCGCCGGGCGGTGAAGTGGGTTGAAGATCGGCTCGAAAACATGGTCGCCTCAACGCACGCCCGCGATCAGTCGATCGAAGTCGCGGTGGCAGTGGACCGTGAGGGCCATATCCTGGCGCTGAGCTCCGACGTTTGCGTCGATGTCGGCGCCTACTCGACCTATCTTTGGTCGGCGGGCATGGAGCCGCTGCAAACCGCGGGTCTGATGCCGGGTCCCTATAAGGTCCCGGCCCTGCGCTATCGGACCCGCGGCGTCGCCACCAACAAGACGCCGGTCGGCCCTTACCGCGCCGTCGGCCGTCCATCGGCGTCGGCATCGCTGGAACTGCTGCTGGACGAAGTCGCGCGCAGGCTCGAGCTCGATCCGGTCGAGCTGCGGCAGCGCAATCTTATTCCGCTGGAGGCGATGCCCTATCGAAACGCCAACAACCTGGTGCACGACAACGTCAACTATCTGCCGTGCCTGAGGCTTGCCGTCGCCAAGGCGCAATACGAGCGGCTGCGCGCCGAGCAGCAACACGCGAGCGCGAACGGCAAGCTGCGCGGCATCGGCATCGCCTGCTACGCCGAGCTCACCGGGCTCGGCACCAGCACGGCGGTCGGTCCGGGCACGCTGCTGCAGCCCGGGCGTGATGCGGTGACGTTGCGTCTGGAGACGACGGGAGTTCTTTCCATCGCCGCGGCGCTGCCGTCCCAGGGCCAGCGCATCATGACGGCGATGCGTCAGGTCGCCTGCGACGAACTCGGCATCGCGCTCGACGACATCACCTGCGTGAACAACGATACCGCCATGGCGCCGTATGGTTTCGGCACGTTCGCGTCGCGGACCGCGGTGTTCGGCAGCGGCGCCGTCATCCAGGCGGCCAAGGAGTTGCGCCGGCGCATGCTCGCCTTGGGCGCGCATCTGCTGCAGGCGCCGGTCGACGAACTCACCATCGTCAATAGCGTGATCCAGACGATCGATCGGTCCAAGACGCTGCCGATCCGCCAGATGGCCGAGAAGAGCTACTTTTCGGCCAAGAACATTCCGCCGGAACTCAATCCGGGCTTTGAGATCACCTCGTTCTACGATCCCAAATTCGGCAGCTTCGCCGGCGGCGCCCACATCGCGGTAGTGGACGTCGACGCGCAGACCGGCGAGGTCAAGATCGTGCGCTATGTTGCCGTCGAGGACATCGGCACGATCATCAATCCGGCTGTGGTCGAAGGCCAGATCGTCGGCGGCATTGTGCAGGGCATCGGCGAGGCCCTGC